>Ga0153915_10000600_pt1 | contig 33564 bp, 28 predicted proteins | sample Opewatmetagenome_2_FD_107003 | JGI IMG/M metagenome (GOLD analysis project Ga0153915, IMG submission 107003) | Freshwater wetland microbial communities from Ohio, USA - Open water 3 Core 3 Depth 3 metaG | ecosystem: Environmental > Aquatic > Freshwater > Wetlands | place: USA: Ohio, Lake Erie... | reverse complement strand
GATGCGGAGAGTTGCTTTTTCTCGACAGAATGAATGCCCATGTCTTTTTACCAACCTTTGCGAAAAAATAGTTGGGAAAACAGTTTACCTCATTGCGAAAAATTATTTAACGGGAATTGCTGAGCTGCTTTCGCTTGTTAAATAGCTTGCCTTGACCCGCCTCTGAAGGGATCGGGATGCGGCAAGCGATGCGTTCAAGGCTTTTTCGAATCAGCGCGCCTTTGTTTTTGAAAAAAAGCGCGCATGAGAGCCGATGCCTCTTCCTGCAAAATCAATTTTGTCACTTCAACCGAATGCATTGGGTGCTTCATCGCAAAGACGTCAATCCAACTGCCGTTCGCCCCCAAACGGGTATCGGGCGCTCCCCAAACCAGCCTCCTCAAGCGGGAAGCAAGCATGGCGCCCGCACACATTAGACAAGGCTCAAGCGTACAATATAATGTTGCTTCGTTGAGCCGCCAGTTGCCGATCGCCCCAGCCCCAGCCGTCAGACAAATAATCTCCGCATGGGCCGTCGCATCTTGCAGCAATTCCACCTGATTATAGCCGCGAGCGACGACCTTATGATTTATCACAAGAACAGCGCCAACAGGAACCTCATCCTGATCAAAAGCTTTTTTAGCTTCTTTCAAGGCTTCCCGCATATAAGCGATATCTCGCTGCTGCGAGTCAAGTTTTTGAACATCCAATAAAGCTGTCATAGCGCTTTCTGTTGCTGAAGCGAACGAATCTGCCGTTTCAAAGCCTCGACGTCCGCTGAATATTTCCGCTGGACTCCAGCCAGTTTATCCTCATATTTTTCTTGAAGCCGGCTTAGCTCTCGTTGATGGCGCATGTTGATTTGCTCGATCGATTCCTGTTCGCGTTTTTCCTCAACCGCTTGCTTTCTGAACTGCGTCTCTTGGAGAGCTGCTTGATATAGCTTTTCGAAGATCGCCTCAGAAAACACCACGCCATTCAACCGAGAAAAAATATAAGTTGGAACGGAGCCGAATCTCTCTGGAGCGCCTGCAAGCACTTGCTCGGCCTGCGAATCCGTTAAAGAATGAATCTCGTGGAAATTACTATTGATTGCGCTGAGGCGTTCCGCAAAATGGCGGTAAATATCACCATATTTAAATACCCAACGATTAATGACCCACTCGCAGAGCTCCTCATTGCCAGCCAACAGCTCTTTTTCATAGGCTGCAAAAATTTCTTCCTGCGCCAACTTATTTTGAGGCCGATTGCCGAAATGAGTTTTAAAGAAAGATTTATCGCGGGGCAGATGGTCAGTCTTAATATCTTTCCTGATAGCTTGTAAAATTTGCTCCATCCATGGGCGAACATAGGTAAAAGAATTCATTTCCATAAACCACTCTCAAATTCAATTTGTGCGATTACTTTAGCAGGAATCTCAGCGAAACATCAAGATTCCTTGCGAGTATATAGATTTTAGGGTACAATTCGCATGTAAATGTCTTAAACTTACTACGGAGAGCTTCCTCAATGTCGCTAGATAAAGGTACCAAGGAAGAAATCACCAAAAAATTTCAATTGCACGAGAAAGATACTGGCTCTGCGGATGTACAGATTGCGATCCTCACTGAGCGCATTACTGAACTCACGGAACATCTTAAGCTGGCTCCAAAAGACCACAGCTCACGGCTCGCACTCTTGAAACTCGTCGGCCAACGCCGAAAACTGCTTGACTATCTCAATTCGACAGACACCAAGCGCTATCAAAGCTTGATCGTCCGCCTGAATTTGAGAAAGTAAAACAGCCGCACTGGAGAGTTTGCTCTCCAGTGCGTATCCGAAAGGAGCCAGGGACTGATAGAGAGCAGAAACAAGCCCTTCCCCGTGCAGGACTTCTTTCTGATTTCTATCCCTCGATGGTTTCCTTCCTCATTGAAACATTATATGAAACTTATCGAAGGATTTTATGCAAAAAGATCATATCACAGTCACGATCGGTGACAAAACCATCAAATTTGAAACTGGTAAAATCGCCCGCCAAGCTAATGGAGCCGTCATAGTCTCCTGCGGCGATTCATTCGTCCTCTCTACGGCATGCGCTGCCCCGACAGCTGCTGAGAACGTCGATTTTCTCCCTCTCAGAGTCGATTACCAGGAAAAATATTCATCCGTTGGGCGAACTGCCGGAGGATTCATCAAACGCGAAGGAAGACCTACAGAACGAGAAATTTTGGTCAGCAGGCTTATTGACCGTCCTTTGCGGCCGATGTTTGAAGAGGGCTACCACAATGAAGTCCAAATTTTGTCCACGGTCTTCTCATATGATGGAATCAACACGCCCGATGTATTGGGAATCTGCGGCGCTTCTGCTGCTTTAGCCATCAGCAACATTCCTCTTGTTAAACCAATCGGCGCGGTCCGAGTCGGATTTTTAGATAATCGCTTCGTCATCAATCCTACCGCTGAAGAAATAAAACGCTCTCGCCTCGATTTGGTATTGGCCGGTACTGAAGATGCTGTGTTGATGATCGAAGGATATTGCGACTTTCTGACAGAAGATCAAATCGTCGAAGCGATCGAAACAGGCCAGCATGCTATCAGAGCTATTTGCCATCAAATCAATGAATGGACAAAAAAAATTGGCCGCGAGAAAAAACGCGACACTCTGCACATCATTCCTCAGGAAGTTGTCGATACCGTCAACGATTTGTGTTCTGATAAATTGGATAAGGCATTGCGAATCGCGCTCAAAAAACAACGCGAGGAGGCCATTGGAGCTATTCAAAAAGAACTCTCCGAAGCGCTAACCTTAGACAAAGAACCGAAATTTTCCAAAGTTGATGTTATGACTGCATTTAAAAATTTGCAGTCTAATCTCATGCGAAAAATGGTTCTCAACGAGAAAAAACGTATCGACGGACGCGGATTGAAGGAAATTCGCCATATCGACATCGAACAATCAATCCTCCCGAGAACGCATGGCTGCTCTCTATTCACACGCGGCGAAACACAATCGCTGGCCGTCTGCACATTAGGCGGTGAAAGCACTGCGCAGCGCTACGAAGATCTCCATGGCGAAGGCACTCAACGATTTTACCTGCAGTATTTCTTCCCGCCCTTCTCGGTCGGCGAAGTGGGCCGCATCGGCGCGCCGGGACGTCGTGAAATCGGCCACGGAAAACTCGCAGAACGCGCTCTCATGGCTACCCTGCCTAAACAAGAAGAATTCCCCTATGTGGTTCGCATCGAATCGAATATCACCGAGTCGAATGGTTCTTCTTCGATGGCCTCCGTATGCGGCGGATGCTTGGCTTTGATGGATGCCGGCGTTCCCATCAAACGACCCGTATCAGGAATCGCCATGGGCCTCGTTTTAGAAGGCGAAAAACATGCGATTTTGTCCGATATTCTCGGAGCCGAAGATGCCCTTGGGGATATGGATTTCAAAGTTACCGGCGATGAGAATGGGATTACTGCATTCCAGATGGATATCAAAATTGAGGGAATTACTCCTGCAATCATGCGGGAAGCCCTTGCTCAGGCGAAAGAAGGCCGAATCCATATTTTACAAAAAATGCTCGAAGTATGTCCGAAACCGCGGCCGCAAATGGCAGCGCATGCTCCCCGCATCGAAGTTATGCAGATCAAGCCAAGCAAAATTGGCGTTGTGATCGGTCCAGGCGGAAAACAGATTCGAGCAATCGTCGAAGAGACCGGCGTCCAGATTGATATTAATGACAGCGGCCTTGTAAGTATCGCTTCGACAAACGGCGAAGCGATGGAAAGAGCCAAAGCAATCATCACCAACCTCACTTCTGAAGTCGAAATTGTAAAGATTTATAAAGGGCGAATCACTTCGGTTGTTCCTTTTGGATTCTTTGTCGAAATCTTTGGAAAAGAAGGGCTTCTTCATATTTCCGAAATTTCCCATCAACGAATCCAGAACATTCAAGACGCCCCATTCCATGCCGGCGAGGAAATTGAGGTTAAGGTTCTAGATATCAATGACCGCGGTCAAATCAAATTGAGCCATAAAGCGCTACAGCCCGTGCAACGCTAGAAAAGGCGCCGTTGAATTTCTTATATAATAGGATCGAGCCGGAACAAAACTCTTGGAGTAGGTTCCGAGTTCGGTCCTTCAAAACATACGAACGATTTACAAAACTATATTCTGAAAAAAATGTTTTTCACTATACCCCAAAAACTTGAAAAATCGGCTTTTGGGCTTGGCCAAAGCCCCTATAATCGACGATCGCAAACGGGTGCGTATTGCATTAATACACACCCGCTTGCGAAGCCTGCGATCGTCGATTCTAGGAAGCTTTCGCTCAAGCCGAAAAACCGATTTTTCAGGTTCTTTGGGTATAAACGTCTAGTCAGTAAAATTGCATCCAAATCCTTTTTTCCTTAAGCTTATAGATTTTCTACACCTGGAATCACATGAAAAGAATTCTTTCATCCGACCTCAATCAATCCATCGGACAAACCGTGCTGGTCCGCGGCTGGCTCCATAATACACGGGCGTTTGGAAAACTTACCTTTCTCATTGTGCGCGACCGCAGCGGCCTAGCGCAAATCGTAATCCAGGATAAGGCTGAAATTCAAAAAATTGCTCATTTACAACCAGGATCGATTCTGCAAATCATCGGCACTGCCGTTGATTCGAAAGAATCCAATATCGGCGTTGAAATCATCGATCCACAAATCGTTGTAGAAAATCCGATTCTGGAAGTTCCTCCGATTGAATATTATAAACCGCAAATTCACTCAGATCTCGAGTTCATTCTCGACAACCGACCGATCGCACTACGAAACCGGGAATTGCAAGCTGTGTTTCGCATTCAAGGGCAAATTACCCATGCATACCGGCTTTATATGCATGATATTGTCGAGGCTAGCGAATATTTTGCTCCCAACATTATCGGAGCCTCTTCTGAAGGAGGAGCAGAATTTTTCAATGTTGATTATTTTGGACATACCGCGACCTTGGCTCAAAGCAGTCAGCTCTATAAGCAGATCATGGTCGGCGTCAACGAACGTGTTTTTGCCCTGATGCCCTTTTTCCGTGCAGAACCGTCGCATACGACACGACATTTGTCCGAGGGCAAACAATTTGAGTTTGAGATGGGTTTCTTTAATCATTGGCATGAAATTCTCGATATCCAGGAAGGCGTCCTTAAATTTATCATGGCCTATCTTCACAAACATGCAAAAAATGATCTTCAAGCTTTGGGCAACAATGTCATCAATTGTCCGGAAAACGTGAAGTTCCCCCGCATCACTTTTGAAGAGGCTCAAGAACTCTACTTTCAACGAACGGGAATCGATGAGCGCAAAGAACCTGACCTTAGTCCGGCTGCCGAAAAAGAACTATGCGCGTGGGCGGCGGAAAAACATGGAACCGACCTCGTCTTCGTCATCGATTGGAAAACAGAAAAACGGCCGTTCTATGCTTTTCCAAAAGAAGATCAACCTCTCTTAACTAACACTTTCGATTTGCTGTGCGCCGGCACCGAAATCACATCGGGAGGCCAGCGGCGACATACCCATGAATCAATGCTCGAAGGCATCCGCATGAAAGGCATGGATCCTCAAAATTTTACTGATTATCTAAGCATTTTCAAATATGGCATGCCTCCTCATGGCGGATTCGGCATGGGATTGGAGCGTTTAACAATGACTCTTCTCAAGCTGAAAAACGTTCGCGAAGCATCACTGTTCCCTTCTGATACAAAGCGAATCGCTGGTGTACGAATCAAGGCGAAAATTTTCTTCGGCGGTGAGAACATCCGCAACGAAATTATCCGACAGCTCCGACATCGGGATTTTGATTTCAGCCACATGGACCATGAAGTCACTCCGACATCGCAAGATTCGGCGCGCGTTCGCAATACATCTCTCGCAGAAGGAGTTAAATCATTAATCGTTCGCGGAAAAAACACGAAAAAGAATTATCAGTTCAATATCCCATCCAATATGAAACTCGATATGAAATCATGTGCGGAAGCGGTAGGAGAAAAATGTGAATTCGAAGAGCCCGCGGTCATTCAAGAACGATTCGGATTAACTGTTGGCGGAGTGCCTCCTTTTGGAAATCTGCTGAACCTGGATAATTATTTTGACGACAGAATTTTAGATAATGAACGGGCTGCATTCAATTGCGGACTCCCAACTGAATCGATCATCATGAAGTCAAAAGACCTGTTATCAATCACTGACAGCAAACTCGGCCGTTTTGGAAAAGAATGACTGACAAAAACCACAAATGTCCCTGCCATAGCCAAAAACCATACGAAGAATGCTGTAAGCCCTATCATGATGGATTGCCAGCACAAAATGCGCTAATACTCATGCGTTCGCGTTACTCAGCTTATGCGCTTCACCTGACGGACTACATCATCCAAACAACACACAATCAAGATATTAGCAATCAAGATCTCCGCCGAAAAGAGATCGTGGCTTTCTCTCAAAGCACCGAGTTTGTGGGATTGCAGATCCTTGATTGCAGCGAAAATGGAGATATTGCGACCGTAACCTTCCGGGCCATCCTTAAACAGCATCATCGAGATGTTTCCTTTACTGAAAAAAGTCTCTTCATCAAAACTAATAATCGTTGGTTTTATTGTGAACCCAGCGAAATTCACCGAGATACTTAAGACTATCGCTTGGATAGTTGCTTGAAGGAATTCCAATGGAACACAAATCAGGAAGCCTTATTGGAGGCACTTTATTAATCGGAGGTAGCTGTATAGGCGCCGGCATGCTTGGATTGCCGATCGTCACAGGCCTCTGCGGTTTTTATCCATCACTATTGATGCTGGTTTTAGCATGGGCATTTATGACAACCACAGCCCTACTGCTTGTCGAAGCGCATGGATGGTTCTCAAAAGACGTCAATCTCATCTCAATGGTAGGACACTCACTAGGCAAATGGGGACAAAGACTTAGCTGGATTTTGTACCTGTTTTTATTTTATTCGCTCCTAGTGGCCTATCATGCCGGAATTGGAATTGATGTCTCTTCCATATCGAGTAAGATCCTGCCATTTACAGTTTCGCCGTGGATCGGCACGCTTTTCTTCATTGCGGTATTCGGTGCTATCCTTTATTCAGGCACTCGGTCAGTCGATTGGGTCAATCGTTTTTTAATGACCGGTAAAATTCTCAGTTATCTGGGGATCGTCGCAGTCGGCTTGACGCATGTCGATACATCTCTGTTAACACGATCAAATCTGCATACAGTTTTCTTTTCGCTACCCATTTTGGTGATCTCGTTTGGATTTCATAACATGATCCCTACAGTCACTCATTATATGAATGGAGATCTCCAAAAAACGCGCAAGGTCATCGTTTTAGGCGGTTTGTTTGCATTACTCATCTATATCGTATGGGATCTGATCGTATTAGGCATAGTCCCTCTCGAAGGAGACTATGGCCTCATAGCATCCTTGCATTCGGGAAAAGATGCATCAGTTGCGATAACGGGAATTTTAGGCTCGTCGTGGGTAACTCATTTTGCAGAAGGCTTGGCATTTTTCTCGCTACTGACCTCGATGCTTTTACAATCGCTAGCTCTGATACATTTTCTCTCGGACGGCCTTCAAACAAAAGAGAAAGAATCCCTGCCTTTGATTCTCCTCGTTTTAATACCGCCCTATCTCTTGTCGATCCTAAAACCTGATATATTTTTCCAAGCTCTTGATTTTGCTGGGGGAATTTGCGCTGTGATTCTATTCGGACTCATTCCTGGGCTGATGGTTTGGATCGGTCGCTATCGGATGCAAGTGCCGTCGGTTTATCAAATCAAGGGTGGAAAACCTGTTTTAATCGCTATTCTTCTCTTTGCTCTCTCGATTTTTGCATTTCAGATTTTATTGATGTCGGGCGTTATTTGATAAAAAATCCTTCACCCAAACCGGGGTGTCTACAAACTTTGTAGACACCCCGATACCTTTACCCACTATGCACATTGATTTTAATCGGTTTAGAAGATTGGTTCTTCCGAACCGCCACTTTTAAAATGCCATCGTGGCATTCCGCCTGAGGCGGGTGATGCTCGTCAATTTTCACGGGCAGAGGCACTCGATAGCTATATTTACGTTCCGTGGCAACGTGGACTTTCATTCCTTTCATGTGCTCATTTGCAGCTTTGGCTTGGATCCAAATCACACCTTTTTCCAAACTGATATCGATTTGATCAGGTTTCACTCCCGGAACAGCCGCTTCCAAAAAGATTTGATCGTCATTTTCATATACAGATACTCCCGCAGCATCATTTCGAAAAAATGGCATGCGCCAATCGTTCCAAAAGAGATGCGGCTCAGTAATTTTTTGTAATTCATCTAACAAAGTAGGAAGTTGATCTCGAGTTTGCATATCACTTATCTCCAATTTAATCTTCTCTGCATCGAAGATCTCTGCAGATTTTTTCATCCCGACCAGCCATTGAGGTTGATCGTTGATATGCTCAGTTATAAAAAATATGTCATTTAATGTCTAGCACACAACAATTGCGAGTGCTAAATAATGTACAAAACAACTCACCAGCAACCTCTTGCAACGACCACAAAATCTAGCACTCACCAACGCCATTTGCCAATCCACTTACTTTCCAGTTCAAAAACACCCAAAAGAGACTGATTCAAAGCCTCGGATTTTAATTCAGTCCTCTTGGGTGCCTTTGATCTGGAAGGGGTATATTTGACAGCCCTTAAAATATTCTTGCTCTAATTCCATTTTTTCATTCACTATTGTTTTAAATAGCAAGACTTTATAATCGAATTTATGTCTTCAACAGATTTTTCAAGCTGTTTGTGTATCAAATCTAAAAAACCCATCTATACCGCGGCCTCCAAAAGTTATGAAAGAACCGCCTCCTTTCAGGGAGGAGTTTTTCAATCACAAGCGGTATACATCACACCTGATCAAGTCTTCTACCCCCAAAATTACAATATCTCTTCGCAAGAAAAACAGCATGTTTGCAATGTAATCAACGAAATCTTCGAAAAATGGCATTGCCAATACCCAGACATTTCCCCAGAAATGCTCCGCCAAAGAATCGTCATTAAATTTGGAAAATGCACGCCAGGTGAAACAAGTACGTTTCGACACCATTTTGAGATGGATTTACCGACTAGAACTCTGAATGGATTACTGAAACGGATCGATCTTCAAAAAAATCCACACCAAAAGACACTTGAATATTTCTTAAAAAATAAAGAAGACAAGAACTTCTTACTTAGATCATTGGCAAATTACTTACGGTCATTGACAGACAAAGAATTAGAAATTTTCGCAAAAGAATTTCGCTCGATTATTTATAATTATCCAATTTCAGACGAGGAAAGCATTGGATGCATTGCGCATGAGGTGGGGCATATTTTCTTTAATCTAATAACAACTCCCGGCAATTCGATTGAAAAAGCACGTTTAAGCGAACAATTCGCGGACAGAGTCGCAGACAATCCGACCTTTCTCAAAGGACTGATCTCATATTTTAAAACAGCCAGATCTTTGGAAGATTTTATTACAGATTCAGTCGGCCGTATAGTAGCAGAGCAAGTTTCACGCCAAGATTATCACAGTACTTATCAAAAAAGGATCGAATCCGCCGAATTCCTCTACGACCAACTGACAGCTATCCCCAAAGAACCTGAAAAATCGGCTTTGGCCAAGCCGAAAAACCGATTTTTCAGTTTCTTTGGGCATAACACCATTTGCAATAAATAAATTCATATTTGATGCCCTCCAGAACTAGTAGGTCGATTCCAAAAAAACATGGCTTTGGAGTTGCGTGAAAGCGCCGTAGAATCGACGACCGACAGGCTTCGCAAGTCGATCCGTATTAATCCAATACAAATCAACTTGCGATCGTCGATTATACGGGCTTTGACGCAGTCCAAAGCCATGTTTTTTTGGAATCGACCTACTAGGTCTGTCCTAAAACTTAGACTTCATTTTGGAAATTATTTTTGCTGCTTTTCGATTGAAAAACGCCTCCCTGAAAGGAGGCAACTCTTCCGCCGCTTGAGGAGGCGAGCGACTTAGTTGCTTCTCGCGTTATCAGATAGCTCGCCTTACTCCATCCTAATGGGGGATTGTGGCAAGCGGTGCATTTAAATTTGGGAGAAACATAAGAGAAGAAAGATTCCCCCAAAACATCTAAAACCGGCTTCTTTAAATATTCGGCTCGATGTCCGGCAAATCATCAGACCGCTGTCCTGCTGCCGATAGCTCACCGTTTACAGGCGCTTTCTTGACAGGGACGGGAGGCGGCAATTTTCGCTGAAGTTCATCGGCATCTTTTAACCGTTTTCTCTTCTCTTCGATATTCCAGGTATTGTTCATGATTTCTTTAACATCTCCGGAATCGAGAGTCTCGAATTCGATCAGCATGTCAGCCATCAACTGCAATTTATCGCGATTAGTTTCGATGAGATCACGTGCGCGCTGATGAGCCTCGTCAATTAGTTTACGAACCTCAACATCGATCTTTTCTGCTGTTTCTTCGGAATAGGACTTATCGTGGTAATTCGCTACGCCAAGATATTGGCCCGTTTCGCTGTGCTCATCATAGGTGACTGTACCTAAAATGTCGCTCATCCCCCATTCGCATATCATGCTGCGGGCGATTTTGGTCGCTTGGGCGATATCTTGCTGCGCGCCAGAGGACATGTCGCCGACAAACATTTCCTCAGCAGTTCGTCCGCCCATTAAAACAGCCAGTTGATCCAACATTTCTTTTTTCCAGTAGCTCAACCGATTTTTCGTAGGCATAAAATGGGTGGCGCCTAAAGCAAATCCACGAGGAATAATCGTCACTTTATCAACGGGATCGCCATGCTCGACTTTCAATCCAACAATCGCATGGCCCGATTCATGAATAGCAGTCGTTCGTTTCTCATTTCCATCCATCTCTAAACTGCGACGCTCTTTGCCGTACCGTACTTTATCGCACGCCTCTTTCGCCTCGACAGAAGTCACTGCGGAACGGCCATTGCGCGCCGCAAGCAAAGCTGCTTCATTGAGAATGTTTTCAAGATCGGCGCCCGAAGCTCCGGGAGTGCAACGCGCAATATCATTCAAATCGACAGAAGAGTCGATTTTGATCTTACGTGCGTGAACTTTCAAAATTTCCAGACGGCCTTTCACATCCGGCAAATCCAAAATGACGCGACGATCAAACCGGCCTGGCCGCAATAACGCGCGGTCGAGAATATCAGGACGGTTAGTCGCTGCCATCAAAATGACGCCTTCCTTCGTATCAAACCCATCCATTTCAACAAGAAGCTGGTTGAGCGTCTGCTCGCGCTCGTCATGGCCTCCACCGATCCCCGCGCCCCGATGACGGCCGACAGCATCGATTTCATCCATAAAAATGATACAAGGAGCATTTTTCTTCGCTTGATCGAACAGATCGCGAATGCGGCTTGCACCGACACCCACAAACATTTCGACAAAATCGGAACCCGAAATCGAAAAGAAAGGACGGTCAGCTTCGCCCGCAACTGCTTTGGCAATCAGCGTCTTTCCCGTTCCTGGAGGACCAACAAGTAATACCCCTTTTGGAATACGAGCGCCTAATGCCGTGAATTTTTGCGGATCTTTCAAGAAATCAACGATTTCTTGAAGTTCTTCTTTTGCTTCTTCACAACCGGCTACATCCTTGAAAGTAGCTTTATTATTTTCCCGTGTCATCAATCGAGCGGGAGATTTTCCGAAATTCATCGCGGATGATCCAACGCCTTTCATCTGCCGGGAAAAGATAAAATAAAGAAAAAGAATCACCAATAAAATCGGCAATACGGTAACGATGTAGCTCAGATAATTCGGCGCTGGATCCTGGCTAGTAAAAGTTCTTTCCAAGACGGTATTGCGCGGCTGATCCGGCGCACGATATGCCAAGCCCTTATTAGTGCTAAAATTTTCCCATTCCTGTTTGGCTTGCGCAAACCAATGCGCAAAAACTTCGGGATCTTGTTTTTCTAATGCGCGAGTCGACAATTCCTGATTATTGAAATACCAGATAACGCTAGCTACTTTTTGCCGTGCTTTTTCAAGCAAAGCATCATTTTCGCCCAACTCCTGCGCGATTGAGTTGTATTTCTGCAATTCCTCATGATAGCTTCGCACACTGCGCAACGCTAAAAGACGAACGCCGTCTTGTTCGCGGTTTAAGTCGGCGACGATAGCGCTGAGTTGAGGGATCGTTGCCCGATAAACAGCCATCTGCTGCTCCATCGGCTGATCGACCTCGGAAGCCAGCTTTTTATCGAGATTCTTGAGTTCAAGCTTAATCGGCTCAGCCCCGATACCCAATGCAGGCGATCGAAGCATGGAAACAAACGAACGCAAATGCTTTCCTAAATCCTCAACGTTTGCTTCACTCTGAGTTTGCTGTGCAATCGTAAAAGCTTTTTGAATAGCTGGCATACTGCTCAATTCGCGGTCGGAGAGAGAGCGGATAGCGATTGCATTTTCCCTTCCTGGGGTATCATAGAGAGAGCTTACGACGGCATAGCCGCCCCGAGGTAAGGGCTGGCCGCTCAACTGCAAAAACAACTCCGATGAATCTCGGACATTCTTTTGCAAGGCATCCAAATCTTGTACGAGTTGATTTTGAGCGACGGTCAATTGATGATGGCGGTCCAATAATTCTAAATAATGATACCGTTCCTGACTATCTTCGGGAGCAGCATCGCGAAATTTTCCGCTGAATGTGACAAGATTTTCACTCTGTGCAATCTTTCGGTTCTCTTCCGGAATAGTGAGATCCAGGTTAATCAGATGCTCTACTTGATGGCTGAAAGAGACCTTCGCATAATTGTCTGATGTAAATGTCTGAACGACAAACATAATTACAACGACAGCCACGAGGAAAATAATAAATCGACTAGAAAAGCCGTTCTTCGAATCAGGTTTAAATTTGTTATCGTTCGCCATAACACCTTAACTTATTCTTTTTATATATCTTACACAAAAAGTCCAATGGATAAATTAAACCATTTTTTCAGCTTTTTCGTAAATAAGATACATCTCGTGAGAAAATCCAATCTTCTCAACATAAAAATTCCCCAAAACTGGATTTCCCCGCGTCAAACTAAAAAATACCGGGGTCTCGTTGAGTTTTTTTGAGATCTGGACACATTTATCTAGATCACTCAACCACAATCAGTTACCCAACCATTTCCGATAGGGAAAAACCGATCTTGAACCTTCATGGCCCCCTTATTCTCTTTCCTATAGCAAAAAATCGAATTACAAACACACTTTGTTTAACTTCCGGCATTATAAAAAATATTTCTAAAATAAAAATTTTATATATTACGCACTGTTCGATTTTGTGAATTCTGATTCGACATGGATTTTCACACATCGAGAACCTGAATAACTTTTTCCAGAGACAAAGTCGGCAACCATTCGACCATTGTTCATCAAGACAGGACAGATCATCCGCAAGAAAAGAGGGATTTTCTGCGGCCAGCGGATGCCGGCGGGGGGCAGCTGCAAGAGGGGTTCCCCATCAAAACATTGAATCACCGCCTCGCCGCGCCAAAGAGTTTGCAGTTGGCTGCCGATCCAAGGTGTCATTTGGTCGATTTCTTCGACGATCCAGGCTCCTGAACGACATTGCCCCGATACAGACAGCGGCTGATCAAATTTAGGCAATTGTTCCGCGAGGAGAAAAAAGTGGCCGCGATCGACATATATCGTGCGATGACAAACGTTAATCCGTTGATTTGCTTTTTGCTCTTCCATCTTATCCAAGATCGATTCTAAAACAGGATGGGGCAGCAAAATTTTTTCCTGGCTGGCAGCATGCTTCAGCAAGTGGCGTAATTCCAGACGATGAAGCAAGCGTCCATCCACCCACAACCCAAAAGGGCCTTTCAATGCCCGGTTTTTAAGTTCAGACAAACGCAGCGAAAGATATTCATCCAGCTCGCTCGAACGCTCTGAAAGGATTGCTAGATTTTCAGAAATGTTTTTTCCAAACGACTGGTTCAGAAATGGGATCATTTCAGAGCGCATTCGCGCCCGTAAATAGCGGGAATCATAATTGGAAGAGTCTTCCAACCCGGATATTTGTCGGGCGGCAAGCGATTGGCGAATTTCAGCTTTGGACACGTGCAACAAAGGCCGCCAAACCAAAATCCCGTCGATTTCGCTAACCGGTTTCATTCCATAGATCCGAGGAAGATATGCTCCCTCGAAAATCCGTTTCAGAACGGTTTCGGCAAGATCATCGGCATGATGTCCGAGAAGAACTGCCTGAAAAGCAAACCGATTTTGCAGCGAACGAAAAAACGATAGGCGGAGTTGCCTCGCCTCGCTCTCCGTCGTCATTTTTTCTAAACGAATAGTATGAAAAGGCACTCCCAATTGCTCGGCCTCTTTTTGCAAAGCAAGCGCTTCGTCTCTGCTTTCAGTCCTCCATCCATGATCCACGTGGGCGATATGGATACTAGCCTTTCCCCATTCGATCGCAGCAAATAGGAGCGCTTTGGAATCAGATCCTCCTGAGTAACCGACTAGCAAGGGGCTCTCGCGATCCCAATGTCTTTCGAGGAAGCACTTCACAACATGGCCAATATGTCCTAGACTTCTTTTCATGCGATTGTTTTTCATTCCCACATTTTGGCGCTATGTACTATTGGGCTATGTGCGAACTCTTCTGTTATCAGTGGGGACGTTCCTAGCCGTACTGATCATTACGCGATTCAAAGAGATCGCCCGTTTCGCTGCGCTTAGCGGCGATTGGGGAAAGACAGCGCTGTTTACATCATACCAGTTTCCTCTCATTTTGCCGATGGCCATTCCCATTTCGGCTCTAATCGCCTCCTATCTCCTCTTCCAGCGCCTCAGCCGCACCCATGAACTCATGGCTTTCCGATCTTGTGCGTTCAGCTTGCGAAGCATCTTGGCTCCCCTGCTATTTACTTCAGCTCTTTTTGCTATAGGAAATTTTTCAATATGCGCAGAAATCGGCCCTTTCTGCCGGCGCGAATCCAAAGCAATGCTATATCATGAGACCTCGGCCAACCCTCTTTTATTATTGCAGCGCCAGCAGCTCGTGCGGATTAAACATGCCTATCTCAGTATGAAAGGAGGTCGAGACGAATCGAGCGCCAAAAACGTTGTTCTCATTGCTCACAATGAGAGCAATAAAAGGCTAACGCTGCTAAAAGCCTCTGAATTGTCAGTATGTAAAGAAAAATTACTTGGGCGCGATGTCGCCATCATTTCCCATCTCGATTCTCCAAAAAATGAATTCGATCCCCTCATCATCGAAAATCAAGCCTCCATGTCTACGGCAGCGCCGATACTATCCGAATTTTTGAAAAAAAACAGACCCCGCCTTGAAGCCAACGCCTTTCCACTGCGGATGCTGATCATTCGCGCTATGGTTGAAGAAAAAAAACTAGCTACGAGCGCACTCGTCGAGATTTTGAGACGATTCTCGCTCTCTTTGGCGGTATTCAGTTTTACTTTCCTTGGCTGTGCCTATGGAATGGAAAATGGCCGAACGGCGTCCAAACGATCTTTAGGTATTGCGCTGTTATTAATGCTAACCGTTCTCATCAGCTATTTAATGGGCAAAGAATTGAAAGCATATCCCTTACTAGCAACGCTGGCCTTTTTGATTCCCCATCCCTTCATATGGATAGCCAGTTCATTGAGATTGAGGCAAATTGCCAGAGGCGCTGTAACATGAAAATTTGGGAGCGATATCTTCTGGTTCGATTATTTTTTACGACCTTGTTCATACTAGGGTGCATCTTTAGCGTCTATGTACTCATTGATTTATCAATCCACAGTGTTCGCTTTTTTGCCGATGGACACGCTAATTTTTTAGCGGTCCTCATGTATTATATTCATTCCTTTTCTATGTATCTCGATCTCTTTCTCGCACTTGCATTTCTTTTAAGCGCATTGAAAGTGTTATTCGATCTGAATAATCATTTTGAACTCATCGCCCTGCAAATGGCTGGTCTTTCTAAACAAAAATTAACGCGGCCACTGTTCATCATCGCAATAATTTTGACTCTTGCTTCGTATGCCAATGCCGAATGGCTGGCGCCAAATGCTCTAGAGTCGATTGAATCTTTTCGAAAAGTTCACGCAAAACGGAAAAAACAGGCTCAACGGGAACATGTCCATGCTGTAACCTTGGATGACGGATCGGAAGTCGTTTATCAACGATTCGATGCTCATGAGAAAATATTATCCGATGCTTATTGGATCAAAAGCGCCGATGAGCTTTGGCATATGAAAACCGTAGAACTTGACCACAGCCCCCTCTTGGGACGCTATGTCGATCATTTTACAAGAAATGCGAAAGGGCAAATCGCAGTTGCCGAATCATTTGAAATCCGTCTCTTGCCCGACTTGCCCCTCGATGCCCGCCAAGCTCTACAAAAATTCATTCCTTTCGAAAACCGATCACTCAAAACCCTCGTACTGCAAAGCTGTTCGTCCTGCGCCGATTTGGAAATGATTCGAGCCCATTTGCATTATAAACTCTCTTTGCCTCTGCTGCCCCTTTTAATTTCGCTCGCGCTCCCTCCCGTGCTTCTGCGTTTTTCCCGCCAGCTGCCCGTATTTATCATCGCCGCATGCTCATTATTTGCGCTGATCGCCATCTTTACCATTCTTGACGGTATGCTGATTTTGGCAGAAAACCGCGTCGTCAATCCCGCTTTTGCCATATGGACTCCCTGGGCCATCTGCTTAGCCGCCTCATTGCGACGATTTTTGAAATTCGCTTATTGAGTTTCCACAAAAACTTTGATATATCGGAAATGCCAGGTAATCATTTAACAAAAGCAAATCATGCCTAAAAAACCTTCTCCTGAATTTCTCAATCTCAAAGAGTTTTCCTATTCCATCAAAACATATTCATCGATACTCAGCCTGCTGCATTGGGACCAAGAAACCTATATGCCTCCTGGAGGAATTACTGCGCGAGGAGAGCAGATCGCTCTTCTTTCCGGCCATATTCATGAGCTCAAAACATCGAAAAAATATCGGCATCTTTTGGAAAAAGCCATATACATTTCATCGGGCAAGCTTAAAAAAAGAGGCATGAGCCGGCTGGAGCAAATTGCTATCAGGGAATGGCATCGCGAATTCGAACGCGACAGTAAGCTCCCCATCTCATTCATCAAGAGATTTTCACAAACGACTTCCGAAGCAAGCCAAATCTGGCAAACCGCCAAGAAAACAAACAATTTCAAGCTGTTCGCTCCATTTTTAGAAAAAATTCTGAAATTAAATTGCGAAAAAGCCGAGATTTTGGGCTACGAAGATCATCCTTACGATACTCTGATTGAAAATTACGAACCGAGCATGACCTCCTCAAAGATCAAAGAGATTTTCGGAAAATTGCGCAAAGAATTAATACAGCTATTAGACAAGATCCGCGCCTGCCGTCCTATCGACGACAGTTTCTTGAGAGGCTCTTTCGATCCCAAAAAACAGTTCGAATTGGGATCGAATCTCCTGCTGCAGCTGCCTCTCGAAGCCGACTATTCGCGCCTGGATCTATCTGCGCACCCTTTTTCCTTAGCGCTTCATCCTCACGACAGTAGAATCACATCGCGGATCCTAAACGATGGATTCATGAGCAACCTTTTCTCGGTACTCCATGAGGCTGGTCATTCCATGTATGAAATGGATCTTCCTACCGAACATTGGGGTACGCCTCTTGCCGAGGCAATATCTCTTGGTATTCATGAAAGCCAGTCCCGCTGGTGGGAAACGCTGATTGGCCATAGCCTGCCCTTTTGGAAATGTTACTATCCATTGGTTCAGCAAACTTTTCCTTCGCATCTCAAAAAAATATCGTTAAATCAGTTTTATCGAGCGATCAATAAAGTGACCCCTTCATTTATCCGCGTCGAAGCCGATGAAGTAACTTATTGCTTACATATCATCCTACGCTTTGAAATCGAAATGGCTCTCATTTCCGGCCAGCTTCAAGTATCCGACCTCCCTTATGCCTGGAATGAAAAAATGAAAGAACTTTTCGGGATCGTCCCACCCACCGACAGCGAAGGCTGCTTGCAAGATGTTCATTGGGCGTTTGGCGATTTTGGCTATTTTCCTACCTATGCCCTAGGGAATTTATTCGCCGCACAGTTTTTTAGCGCTTTCACCAAACAGCATCCTGATTGGGAACAGCGCATCAGCTCCGGGGATTTGTCATTCATCCGAGATTTTTTGAAGAAAAATATCCATTCCCTGGGAAAACAATATAGTTCAGAAAGTTTAATCCAACGAGTAACCGGCAAACCTCTTAGCGAAACAGCGTATTGCCGATATCTGAAAGATAAGTATTCCGAAATTTACAATCTCAAGTAAGGAGCTGTTAAACAATTTGCTTAAGTATTGATGCTGTCCGTATGAACCAGCTTCAGCATTTCATTAACTGGCAAAACAATAGTCTTAGCATTCGTATTTCCTGCTGCGGCTGCAAATGCATTCGAGACTTTTTCCGCAGTCAGCAGTTGGACTGTTCTTGCAGGACTACCAAGAATAGAGACTAGTTGATTCACATATTTCGCTTCGGCATCATTGATAATTTGTCTTTGATTAGCATTCGCATTCGCTTCGACCAACAAATTACGTGCATCGCTCTCGGTTCTGATCCGGCTGGTTTCTGCTTCATTTTCAGCCTTAACACGACTCGTTTCTGCTTCGATTTTGGCGTTGGTTAACTCCGTTTCAGCAATACTTTTTTTCTGAAGAACTGCTGAAATTGTCGGATCAAAGCGCAATTCGCCGATTTCGACTCCGACTAAACGAGCCCCCCATCTTTTAACGGTTTCAGCGAGATCTTGCCTAATCGAGGCACTAATTTTCTGCCGACTAGAAAATATTTCACCCGAATCTGTCATACTGATCTTCGATTGAAGAGCTTGGATACAAATAGCTTCAAGAGAGTCAGGAAAAACTCCGACAGCATAAACGGTCCTTCTAGCCTCGTTTTTCTCTGCAATTTTAAAACGAAGAACAAAGTGAACCGTGACTTCGAACTGGTCTTTAGTCAAACATTGAATTTCGCGCGGCCAAAGCTGGTCTGTTGTTTCTATCATGCAATTTAGCTTGGTTGCCCTGCCCTGCCATGCGGATAAATTTTTTATCGATTCCGTAACTGGGTTGATCCAATTCAATCCTGGTTCAAGAGTTCTCATATATTGCCCAAATCGCTCAACGATCGCGACATGACCTTGAGGCACTGAATACAGACCTGGAATGCAAAGAACGTTCATCGGAAACTCCTATCGACAGATTCTCATTGAAGCACAAAGATTTTAGGAAGAAATTCGCATTATTGGCAAGACGAAAAACGAATCGTTTAGATAGCGAGAAAGCTCCCTAGAATCGACGACCGCAGGCTTCGCAAACGGTAGCATATTAATGCAATACGAACCGATTAACGCTTCGTTTTATTATTTGACGGCGCCTAGCAGACGAGCGGAAGGCCGGGATCTTCTTCTCTTTGCCGCTGATGACGGATTCCCGCTTCCGTAAAACGCTTAATCTGCTCTTGAGACTCAGGTACCACTGGCACGATCTCAACAGGCTGGCAATCGTCATCGACTGCAGCGAAAGTAAAATAGGCCGAAAAGACCTCTTTCTGATCCAATGATCGGAAATCATCTGCAACAACCTTAATTCCGACCTCTAACGTGCTTCGCCACGTCCGGTTGACGGAAGCGTGGCAACGCAATTTATCGCCGCGGTAAACCTTTTTTCTGAATCGTAGCGAGTCGATGCCCACCGCAATACAGACACATTCAGCATGGCGGCTAGCCACCATCATCGCCACTGAAGTGACAATTTGCATAAAACGGCCCTCCAAGAGGGAACCATCAAGCCTAAGATAATCAGGATCGATAACTAAATCGTAATCAAAAAGTGCAGACGCAAAAACAGGTTTGCCTTCCATAACTTTGCTATTACCAAGCAAGCAAAATTAAAGCAAAGGAATTACTGTTTTTTAAAAAGACAAACAATGTTCACATTTTTGATAATGTGAACATTGTGAAGAAAAACAAATTATCGTTTGGAGAACTGGAAGCGTTTACGTGCACCGGCTCTGCCGTATTTTTTACGCTCTCTCTTACGAGGATCTCGAGTGAGATACCCTAGATTTTTTAATTCAGGGCGAAGTTCCTCATTCTCTTGAACGAGAGCACGGCTAATGCCAAGACGAGTAGCGATTGCTTGCGCCTCGATTCCACCGCCTTTAATTCGGATAATGAGATCGTACTTCTCAGGATCAGAAAACTTTTTCAACGGAGCGAGAATTGTGTCTCTCTGAATGCCTAAAGGAAAATATTCATTCATCGTTCTGCCATTGATATCAATAATGCCATTGCCTTTGCGCATGCGCACTGAAGATACGGCTGTTTTTCTGCGTCCGATTCCAATCATCTCTTTAATCATAGCGCTTTTACCCTTAGAGTGTTACGGGAGTAGGTTTTTGGGCTTGAAGATCGTACTCTTGACCCGCGTATATCCTAAGTTTCTTTAACTGCTGGCGGCCCAGGCGCGATTTCGGCATCATGCCGCTAATCGCATGCCACAGGACATACGTCGGTTTACGAGCGAGCATCGTGTCATATGGAACTTCTCGAAGTCCTCCCATATAACCCGTATAGCTGCGATAGATCTTTCGGGCATGTTTCATCCCGGTTACCTGAATCTGATCAGCATTGATAATAACAACTCCGTCGCCAGTGTCTACATAAGGAGTATAATCCGCCCGATGCTTGCCTGTCAGAACTTTTGCCACTTCAGCAGCAAATCGCCCTAACGTCTTCCCGCTGGCATCCAGCAGGAACCACTTTCGCGATTCGACAGTTTGCTTTTTCGTCAGAAATTGTGTGTTTTGATTGTGGTTCATAATCATTCCAAAGAAAATCGATGCTCAATCATAGGAAGTCGAGTGTTTTTTTCCAATCAAATTTTCTGATTTGATTTAGTAACCAGCTCCATTTAAACTTATCCACTCCAAAAAATGACCGCATATGCCGCAAAAAATCAAAACATTTTTTATTCGCACCTACGGATGTCAGATGAACGAACTGGACAGCGAGATTATGACTGGACAGCTTGTAAAAAAAGGTTTGACTCCCGTTGCTGAGGAAGAAAACGCTGATTTAATTATTTTCAATACATGCGCGATCCGCGATCTGGCCGAAAGAAAAGTAATGGGCAAGCTCGGCTTGATGGGCCGAAGCTCGAAAAAAAATGTTGTCATCGGCGTCACAGGCTGCATGGCCGCAGCCAAAAAAAACGCCCTACTGGAAAAATTTCCTCATCTCGATTTTGTCATCGGCACTAACAATATCACTGATTTAAGTCATGTTATTGATGAAGTGATTGCCACCAAACAGCAAGTCATGAAAGTCGATGACCGGTTTGAGGAAAATATCGACTATCTATCCACGCTGCGGCACAGCAAAGTCAAAGCGCACGTCTCAATTATCCGCGGCTGCAATAAATTTTGTACCTACTGCGTTGTTCCATACACACGGGGCAGAGAAGTTTCTAGACCTCCAGAAAGCATTGTCGACGAATGCCGCGCTCTCGTCAATCAAGGATACAAAGAAGTGACTCTTCTCGGACAGAATGTCAATAGCTACGGAAAAGACCAGCCCGAATGGAAATGCCTGTTTCACGATCTTCTCGAACGCCTCGATTCAATATCCGGCCTCGAACGCATTCGTTTCTTAACCTCCCACCCCGTCGATATCACAATCGAACTGATGCATGCCGTGCGCGATTTGCGCTCCGTATGCAAATTCGTTCATTTTCCTATGCAAGCAGGATCCAATGCTATCTTAAAAAAGATGCATCGGATCTATACAATCGAAGAATATTTTGAAAAAGTGGCAATGCTGCGAGAGATTGCCCCCAACGTTTCGCTTGGAACGGACATTATCGTTGGTTTTCCTACAGAAACCGATGCAGATTTCGAAGAAACCTTCGAAGCCATGAAAAAAATCCGTTTTTCACTCGCATTCATCTTTTCGTATTCCCCTCGCAAAGGAACGCCTGCCAAACGCTGGAAAGACGACGTTCCTGAAGCGGTTAAGGAAGAGCGCCTGCAGCGTCTGCTTGAACTGCAAAATCAAATCACCAATGCAGAACTTCAGCAAATGCTCGGACAAAGCCATGAAGTTCTTGTCGAACGACTCAACAAGGACGGCCGCATGCTGAAAGGCCGAACCCGATGCTGGAAAAAAGTCATTTTCGAAGGACCGCAAAGCTGCATCGGCACGCTTCAGCAAGTCAAAATACACAGCTTCAGCCACCAAACACTGCTCGGTGCCATCAAGAAGCTATCCGAGTAAAAAGTTTCATTGGATAACTTCAACGCCCAATAAAATAAATTATTGATCCTTTTTGAAGACACACCCAAACCCGGCCTTATTCAAACAATAATTTCATTAATTGATCTAAACGTTTAAATATATTATAATAAACATCTAACTATGAATCGAATATTATTTGGACTTACATCTTATGAAAAAAGCATTTGGAATCGAACCAATCTTCGATTCCACACCTATTTTCAATTAGCCCGCTCATCATCCTCGATCACGCCGATCGCAGACAGAGAGTTCGGCATTACTCCATCGGTGATACATCCGACTGGCGTCCCTTCGAAAAATTCTTATCAACCGCCTCGATATTTTACTCGCGGCGCGTTTGAAAACGAAAAGCGGCGCAATCCGGAACCTTGTTTTTATTTATTGACTGAAACAGACGAAACGCCGCGACCGCGACCGCTACCGCGTAATCGATATCTGCTTCGCTCTTTATGCCGCGGCAAAGGAATTTTACGGCAAACATCGCAAGGATATGTTTATCTGGATGTAGACAATCGATTCATTCTTGCGCTTCTCCCCTATCTCATGTCCCAAGGTCTTGCTCGGCCGCCATATTTCAACTTATTTCAATCACCTGACGGTGCGCACATTCCCGTGATTTCTGCGCGAGAAGCGCATTTCAGGGAAGTCGGCAGTCTTCGGGAGGTTGGCAGGGAATTTACGTTTGAGATCGAAGGGCTTTATTCAGTCAAACCGAATCATTGGCCCGAAATCGATGAAATTTGGTACTTCAAAGTAAATTGCCCCGAACTAGAAAAATTGCGGCGCAAATATTTTTTACCGGCCCTTCCGAACGGCCATCCACTTGTCATCGCCACAGCCGTCCGGCCATCAATCGCGCCAAATAAACGCCCATGTATGTTGCGGGTTAGCCCCTCAGCCACTGCTGCATAAATTTGCAGAATATCATACCAATCCCAGCAAATAGATTTATATTTGAGCTGCGTGAAAGCTCGCTCAAATCTGTGGTATAAACCTTTTTGAGCAGCTCTGTTATTTTCTTTCTTGCCTACCAGCTAAAAAAGCTCTATTTTTTTCCGCCAATCGTTAAATCGCGTGATTATTCATGACATTAGCTATCGACCCAACTGCTCGGCCCATCTTCAGACATCCCTCGACACCGATCCACGCAAACCGCATCGCTCGAATTGCCTTGCTGACTCTGGCCGAGTTTGCGGCATCTATCGCATTGACATCGATTTGCATTCCATTTATTGCTACATGGACCGCTTCCATCGAGATTCTGACGATTTGCCTGCCATTGGCTGGGATAAACTTCATAATTCGCATCGCTGCAAATAATTCTCGCGACTGCAAACAAAAACTTCTCGCCGAAGCCTGTTGCTGTTCCAATTTTTATCATTACAGCGCGATACATGCGATGACGCTAATTCATGAAACAGGCCATTTTTGCGCCGTAAAACTGTTAACCCAAAGTATTCCTCGTATTGGAATCACTCCATTTACAGAAGGCTGGACGAAATGGTCTTTGCGCAAACTCACTTGGGCAGGTATCCAGCTAGGTTATCGTCGTTCGGTTTTTGTCATATTGTCTGCCGGGACTACCTTTGCACTGACAGCAGCCGCAATCACGCTGATTACAGGCTTGGCATTATATCAATCGCACTCCCAAACAGGATTCAAGCTGCTCAACATCGGCATTTATCCATTTTTTCATCATGCCCATTACGCTCTATCTGCGCTTTGGACGCCGCGATCCGAACTACGCCACGACTTTGTGTGGTTACAGACATTTGGCATTCATCCTCTCGCCGCATCCATTGCAATTCTTTCTATTCCAATCTTGATCTCTTTAGGTTTTTGCATTCCCCAATTGACAAAGCCGCAAAAAACCATTAATTAACGATTATATATATATATCGAACGAATGCTCTAATGAAGATTTATTCTTATTTCAAAAAAGAATTTCTGCATGTCGCCCCTGTTTTTATTTTCTTTTTTATTGCATTCAACATTCTCAATTTAACCGAAGGCCTGATTCTAAAAAAAGCAGGCGTCCTTATAACCTGGGTCGATGTCACAATTGCTGCAGCTTTAATCGCCAAAGTTTTGCTCGTTCTAGATCATTTGCCAATTATGGAATTCGTTCCGAAACGACCGCTAGTGTTTCGAATTATGTGGAAAACGTTTCTCTATTGGATCATCACATTTATCATTCGACAATGCATGCAATACATTCATTATCTCAGAAACAGCAAAGATCTATCGATCGCATGGGATGAATATCAAGTCCATCTAGATTTTAATCTTATAATCGCCGTTCAATCGTGGTGTTTGATGCTGATGATCTTATTTGTGACAGCACAAGAACTCGTCACTGTCATTCATCCCAAACGGATGCGCGAGATTTTTTTTAGCAAGAAAAATGATTAACTATTTTCCAACATCCGGCGGAACTGATCTTCCGATAAAATCTGGACACCCAATTTTTGAGCTTTATCATATTTGGAACCAGGTTCGCTCCCGGCAACGACATAATCGGTCTTTTTAGTAACCGTTTCAGAGACGTGTCCCCCACGTTCTTTAATCAATTGAGCAGCTTCGCTCCGTGTGTAATTCTCCAAAGTTCCCGTCAGCACCACGATTTTGCCGGAAAAGGCATGCCCAGTAATTTTCTTTTTTTCCACCCGCTGGGGATGAACGCCATGAGAAAGAAGCAAGTGAATCTCTTCGCGATTATCGGGGTCGCGGAAATAATCGGCGATAGCATGGCCTGTTTTTTCTCCGATGCCCTCGATCGCAAGAAGCTCTTCTTCTGTAATCTTCATCAGATGATCAAGATCGTGGACATGATCGGCTAACAAGTCCGCCGTTTCCGTCCCCACATATTTGATGCCAAGCCCCATAATGAATCTCGAAAGCGTACACGTTCGCGACTTGTCAATGCTTTCCAAAAGATTCTGGATCGATTTATCCTTAAATCCGTCCAGCTGGGCAAGCTTTTCTGCATCGAGAAGATAAATATCAGAAACACGCGAAACCAATCCCTTATCAACAAGCTGTTCAACGACCCGTTCCCCCATATGCTCGATATCCATCGCATGCTTACTTGAAAAATAGACGATCCTGCGCAAGCGCTGTCCAATACATTTAGGATTCGGGCAACGGACAGCCACTTCGCCTTCATGATGAACAACAGCCGTTTTGCAAACAGGACAATGAGAAGGCATCTTCCAAGATTTGCTCTCATCAGAACGCTTGCTGACGTCCACACGGGTCACTTTCGGAATGACATCGCCCCCTTTTTCAATGGCCACCCAATCTCCTATACGAACATCCAGCCGCTTCACCTCATCAGCATTATGAAGCGTGGCGCGCGAAATGGTGCTGCCGGCCAAATGAACCGGTTCGAGCTCTGCGACCGGCGTCAAAACCCCCGTGCGCCCGACTTGAACAGTGATATCATTAACGCGGGTAAGGGCTTCTTCGGGTTCGAATTTATACGCAATCGCAAAACGAGGCACTTTGCCAGTCGAACCCAAAATGTCATGGGCGCGCAGATCGTTCACTTTAATGACAATTCCATCGATCTGAAATGGCAGGTCGGGACGCAAATGATGGATCTTCTCTGCAAACTCCCAGATTTCGTCAATATTGCGAGCTTTAGCAATGTGTTCCGGCTTCGAGACGGGAAATCCAAGATCTTTCAAATATTCCAGAGTCTCTAACTGTGTTTCTTTGGGAGATTGATCTTCAGCGATCGAATAACAGACGAGATTGAGCTTGCGCTTGGCAACTTCGCGAGGATCGAGAAGCTTTAATGAACCTGCTGCAGCGTTCCGGGGATTTGCAAAAAGCTCCAGACCTTCCTCTTCGCGCTGCCTGTTCAAAGCGCGGAAAGTCGAGAGCGCAAGATAAACCTCGCCACGGACTTCCATGACCTCCGGAATATCATCCCCTTTAAGCTTTAAAGGAACCGACTTGATCGTTTTGATGTTTTCAGTCACGTCGTCGCCCATCACGCCGTTGCCGCGCGTCAAAGCATGAGCTAACAGCCCATTTTTATAGCAGAGAGAGATCGCAGTGCCATCCATTTTTAATTCGCAGCAATAATCCACCTCTTTGCGGTCGAGCAATTTATGAACGCGTTTAATAAAATCGCCAAGCTCATCTTTAGAATAAGTATTGCCAAGCGATTGCATGGGAACCAAATGCGCCCTTTGCACAAATCCTTTCGTCGGCCCTTCACTGACACGCTGCGTCGGAGATTCAGGCAAGACCCAATCGGGATGAAGCTTTTCGATTCGAAGCAGCTCACGCATTTTCTGATCGTATTCAAAATCGGAAATGACGGGCATGCATTCATCATAGTAATGCTTGTCGTGATCGATCATTTCTTCGACAAGCTTGATATATTCCTGATGAGTATGAATGGCAAATTCAGACAAAATCCACCTCAAAGACCATCGTTGCAAGTGGAGACAAGGTAATTGAAAAACCGGCATCCTTGACTAAGGATATATTTGAATTCAGATGATCGGATCCGCTGTACTTTGCCGCATCGCTATTAAATATTTCCCGAACAGACTTTACGCGGCTCAGCTTAATCAGATAATTCGGCACAGTTTCCGGGGTGAAATTATGAATGCAGGCAAGATATTGGCCATCAGCTTTGCGCATGTATGAAATGACGCTGTGGTCGGCGTCGGAAAAATCGATCCATTCATAGCCAGTCCATTCGAAATCATGAACCCACAATTCGCGGCGTTGAAGATATAAATGATTTAGATCCCGTACCATCTCCTGCATCCCCAAATGAGGAGAATACTGCAAGAGATACCAATCAAGAGTCGACTTGCAATCCCATTCTTTCCATTGAGCTAATTCCCCGCCCATAAAGATCAGTTTTTTTCCCGGATGACACATCATGTAGCTATACAAAAGGCGCAGATTGGCAAATTTCTGCCAGTCGGTGCCAGGCATTTTATCGACCAGGCTCCGCTTAAGATGGACGACCTCGTCGTGAGACAAAACCGACAGAAAGCGCTCAGAAAAAGCATAGAGCAAGCTGAATGTCAAATCATTTTGATGATGGCGCCGATAGATTGGATCCTTCGAAAAATAGCGCAGCGTATCGTTCATCCAGCCCATGTTCCACTTCAGATCAAAACCAAGGCCGTCCGGATGGGATACTCCAGTAAAAGCCGAAGATTCTTCAGCAATCATCAAAGCTCCAGGAAATCGCTGGTGAACGATAGAGTTGAGATGCTTGATAAATTCAATCGCTTCGAGATTGTAATTTCCTCCGTAACGATTGGGAATCCATTCGCCTTCTTTTCGACCGTAATCGAGATATAGCAAAGATGCCACAGCATCGACGCGCAAACCATCGATGTGCATTTTATCAAACCAGAAAAGAGCGCTTGCAATGAGAAAATTGGACACTTCCGGGCGTCCATAATTAAAAATCGCTGTATACCAATGTGGATGGATTCCCTGCCGAGGATCTTCGTGTTCGAAAAGAGCCGTGCCATCGAATCGGATCAATGAATAGTCATCAGTTGGAAAGTGGGCGGGCACCCAATCAAGAATGACGCCAATGCCTTCCTGATGGAGATGATCGACGAAATATTGAAAATCTTCCGGCGTTCCATAACGGCTCGTGACAGCAAAAAAACCAGTTACTTGATATCCCCAAGATTCATCGAGCGGATGTTCCATAACGGGCAAGAGCTCGACATGGGTAAATCCCATGGTCCGGCAATAAGCGGCAAGATCATGCGCTACCTCGCGATAATTCGGGAATTCTCTGCCATAATGCCGCCAGGATCCAATGTGCATCTCATAAATATTGATCGGGCGGTTCAAATCGGCATTGCGGCGCCGCTCGATCCATTTGGAATCGCTCCACTGAAAGCGGTTAACATCGGAAACCACGGAAGAATTACTGGGCCGCATTTCGAAAAAATTGCCGAAGGGATCGCTCTTCAAGCATACGTATCCATGCTGAGTCCGGATTTCAAATTTATATTTTTCCCATTGGCCGACTCCGGGCACAAACAATTCCCAAATCCCAGATCCTCCCAAGCTCCGCATGGGATTAATCCGGCCGTCCCAATGATTAAAATCGCCCACTAAACCGACGCTCTTAGCATTTGGAGCCCAAACCGCAAACTTCGTTCCCGTTATTCCCTGATGAACGCAAACGGAAGCGCCCAGCGCCTTGTAAAGTTCGTAATGAACTCCTTTATTGAATAAAAATTGATCGATGTCACCCAACGTGGGTAAAAAAACATAGGGATCGTGCGCCAAAAGGCCCGATGCATGATAGACCCGATAATCCATCGGCCCCAAAGATTGCGGAACCGGAAGTTCAAAAACCCCCTGATCGGAAACCCGATTGGCAGCAACAACTTGGCCTTGGACTTCCAAAAAAATTTCTGCAGCGCCTGGCCTCCAAAGCCGAATCACTGCTTGCTGCCCGTCCTTGTGAAGACCTAAAAAATGATGGGGATCGTGACCATTCGGATTAAAAACATCTTTCATTGCAGAAAAACTTTGTTTCGGAACTGAAATCGTATCCATATATGAAACGGTACACGAGAACGATTATTTTTGGAATCGATCCAAAAAATAAATATTTCCCGCTTCCAGATGCAATTCTTCATTCAAGAGATGTTGAACGCCTTTATCCTGAAGATGACGGCGTAAGCGAAAAGAGTTCGCCGTTTTCAATTTCAAAAGAATCCGCGCATCGCACGCCGCCTGCAAAACAGCGCATCTCATAGCCGATTGAGACCATTCGAAATCGATACTCCCAATCTGTTCCAATTCAACTTCTGTCATCCGTCCGGCACGAAAATCAGAGTCTGGCAGCAAGGAAATTTCCATTCCTTTCTGCTGAATGAAAAGAGAGCGAATCCGATCGCCGGCATCAAGAATCAGCGAACCTGGCGATGCTTGGGGATCGATTGCTTCATTGCCGATCAATCCCTGAAATTCGTCATCCATCAATCGCGGACAGAGCATTCCATAAAAAGCAGCTCGCAAAAACGGTTCGAAGCCTTGATTCAATCGACATTCCATTTCTGATGGCAAGCCGTTTTTAGGAGTCCAACGACTCAACTGAAACAAAATAGGAAAAATCTCAGAGAAATCAAAACGCCTCCAGACTTTTTCCCAATCCTGCAATCGATGGGAGCCCAATGAAAGTCTTTCCTTGGTCCGGCGCTCGCAACACGGCCCTGCGATTTTCCAGGAAAAACACTCATGTTTATGAATCGTTTTTCCGCAACAGACGATGCCGGCAGCCGGAGCGCGTTCAAGCTTGAGTTCGATTGCCCCATTGACAGCTCTCAATCGCAAATGGAATAAGCCTTCAAGAGACTTCCCCCAGACAAGCACTGATCCATTTTCTAAATCCTGTTGTACAGTAAATTCGCGAACAGGTCCTCGAAGACTTAAAGGAATTTCTATAATGCCGTCAGAACATTGGCGTTCCCGGTCGCGCAAGATGATTTTGGCAGGGTAAGCCTGGACAGTCCAGCAAGTGCGCGGCAAAACACAGCTCGTACCAGGCACGTGAGAAAAGGGGCGATTGCGCTGTGCGATCGAAATTTTCATAAGATTTTTCCTTTCAATACCCTTGAGAGATTCTCCAACAATGCAATCTGCACGAATTCACCTGCCGAATGTCCATCGGAGAGAGTTTCAATCGTCAAAAAATTCTCCGTGTGTCCTGTCAGAGATTCCCCCTCTCCATGCTCGAGCAAAACTTCCATCGTCCGGCCCAGGAATGACTGACGCAATTCATAAGCCGACTTTTCGGCTATTTGTATCAGTTCATCTCTTCTTTGATGGATCACTTCGACCGGAAGGCTGCCCGAAAAAAGAGCCGCGCGCGTTCCGGAACGAACACTATAGGGAAAGACATGCACCTTCGCAAACTTAACTTGGCGAACCAGATCGAGCGTTTGTGCAAAATCCATATCGGTTTCACCAGGAAACCCAACGATAACATCCGTCGTAAATGTAAAATCGGGATTTGATCGAATGAGCCGTTCGACGGTCTGTAAATAGAGCTCACGGGTATATTTCCGGTTCATCTGCTTCAAAATCTCGTTTGATCCCGACTGCAAAACCAAATGAAGACTCGGGCAGGTATGGCGACCTTGCAATAAAGCATTCGCGAGATCATCATCTACGTGGGTAGGGTCGATGGAAGAGAGCCTAAGCCGTCTCATTCCTTCCAGACAGTCTACCTCCCGCACCAAGTCCGCCAGAGCAATTCCGCAATATTCGTAATCGCCTAAATTGACCCCCGTCAACACGATTTCTCGATAGCCATTGGCAATCAGGGATTGGATTTCCCTAATAATTTCAGCTGCCGCTCGCGAGCGGGATCTCCCTCGAGTCATTGGAATAATGCAATAGGAGCAGAAAGAATTGCACCCATCCTGCACTTTGACAAAAGCGCGCGTATGTCCGTCAAAACGTTCGATGCCATGAGTTAAACAGCCTGATTCCTGAGGAAACAACAAAGAAAGAAGCTGCCCTTTATCAGCGTTCGGCAAGACCTCGATTCGTTTGTCAATGGCTTCTAATTTTTCTTTTGCATGCTGGGGCATGCATCCCGTCACGATCAGACGGCAATGAGGATGACGGCGGGCTAATAACCGAATCTGCCTAAGCGAAGATGCTTCTGCCTGATCAGTAACTCCGCAGCAATTAATAACGCAAAGATCCGCTTCTTCTTCGCCAGCTGGGATGTATCCCTTTTTTTGCAGCTGTTCAGAAAACAGCTGCGACTCGTATTGGTTTGTCCGGCAGCCTAGTGTGACAATTTGAAATTTCTTCATTGGAGCAACGATTATGCCCCAATTACGTAGATGGATCAAGTATCTTGCTAAAAAGAAGGCCTCTGCAATAAAATTTAACAACTGGCTCTTAATTAAAAAACGGGGGGCAGATTATGAATATCGGTCCAGAAACTTCATTTTTTACTATTGCAGTCGCAATTTTCCTCGTTCTGAATGCGACAGGCCAAATTCCCCTTTTTCTCGCCCTTCTAGCTCGATTCGACCACGCCCGGCAAGTGAAGATCATATGCCGCGAGCTAACGGTCGCTTTGATCATTTTATTACTTTTCACATTCTGCGGCGATAAAATCCTCAGTATCCTGGGTATTTCGCGGCCGATTATCGGCATGGCGGGAGGCATCCTCCTCTTTTTGATCTCACTGACCATGGTTTTTCCGCGCAAAAACGGATCGGAAGAAACGCTAACCCAAGAACCGGTTATCATCCCATTGACCATGCCCATCATCACCGGCCCGGGAGCAATCGCTACAGTCATGCTTTATGCTCACGAAACCTCGAATGCTTCGCTTGTCGCACTAGCGGCATTCGCTGCGTGGGTTCCCTCCTTAATTATCATTCTTCTCGGCTCTTACATAAAAAAACTTCTTGGCGAAAAGGGACTGGTCGCCATTGAACGGCTGGGAGGCATGTTAGTTTGTCTGATTGGAGTGCAGATGTTCGCCACCGGCACTCTCCTCATCGTAAAAGAATTTTTCAATATTGGAAGTTAGAAATTAATTTTTCGTTTTATTTTTTTGAATTTTGTAAAGGAAATCCGTTATGCAAAAAAAGGGATTGTTTCTCAGAAAATCGATGTATGCACAGGCCAACGATATCGAAGATGGCCATCATGAATTAAAAAAACACCTTGGCGCGATTAATTTGACCACGATTGGCATCGGCGCCATTATCGGTGCAGGGATTTTCGTAATTACGGGACAAGCAGCAGCAATTTATGCAGGCCCAGCTATTTCAATCTCTTTTCTCGTCGCAGCGTTTATTTGCTTATTTGCAGGCCTTTGTTATGCAGAACTCTCATCTTTGATTCCCATTGCCGGCGGATCTTATTCATATTCTTATGTTACGATGGGGGAATTTCCTGCTTGGATCGTAGGCTGGCTTCTGGCCGCCCAATACTTTTTTTCTTCATCGACGGTCGCTGTCGGCTGGTCGGGCTATTGCATCAGCATCCTGAATGATTTCGGGATCACTCTACCCGCTTCCCTCTCCCAAGCTCCACTGATGTATATTCCGGGAGAAGGTTGGAGCGTCACCGGCGCATTTATTAACTTACCTGCCGTAATTATCGCCGCAATCGCGGGAACTATGATCTCGATCGGCATCAAGGCTGCCGCTAATTTTAATAACGTGATGGTCGTGATCAAGATGTGTACGATCGCTCTCTTTGTCATCCTGGGCATTTCTTACATCAACACCGATAACTGGACGCCGTTCATTCCTGAGAACACAGGTATTTTCGGCAATTTTGGATGGAGCGGAATTTTCCGGGGCGCAGGACTCGTCTTTTTTGCTTATATCGGCTTCGATACCGTTTCGACGCTGGCTCAAGAAGCTAAAAATCCGCAGCGCGACTTGCCTCGCGGCATTTTAGGTTCTCTTGGAATATGCGCCATCGCATACGTCATTACTGCTCTTGTTTTGACCGGCGTTGTCAGCTACAAACTGCTCAATGTTTCAGATCCGATGTCTGTCGGCCTTGATGCGCTGGGACCAAAGTTGGTTTGGCTCAAGTTTATCGTGAAATTCGCGATCTTGGCCGGACTTTCTTCAGTCATTCTTGTCCAGCTGCTCGCTCAAACACGCATTTTTATGGCGATGAGCAAAGATGGTCTGATTCCGCATTCCTTTTCCAAAGTCCATCCCAAGACTCATACACCTGTATTTTCTTCAGTTCTTACAGGATTAATTGCGATGGTTATCTCTGGTTTGTTCCCAATTGCGATTTTGGGACAGATCGTGACAATGTCGACTCTTTTAATATTCGCAATTGTCTGCTTGGGAGTGCTAATTCTGCGCTACACTCATCCGGATCAAAAACGACCATTTAAAGTGCCGTTTTCTCCTTATGTTCCCGCAGCAGGCATTCTCTGCTGCCTTGGGCTGATCAGCTTTTTACCAATGATGACTTGGCTGCAAGTTATGATTTGGCTGGTGTTCGGTATGGCGATATATTTTGCCTATAGCCGGCATCATAGCAAGCTGCGCCGCGAACACGGCTTAGAGCCAAATCATAAGTAATTCTAAGGGTCTGTGAAACAATAAAGTGGGCGATTTGGCTGCGTCAAAGCCCGTATAATCGACGATCGCAAACGGGCGCGTATTGCATTAATACGTACCCGTTTGCGAAGCCTTGCGGTCGTC
>Ga0153915_10000599_pt1 | contig 33578 bp, 30 predicted proteins | sample Opewatmetagenome_2_FD_107003 | JGI IMG/M metagenome (GOLD analysis project Ga0153915, IMG submission 107003) | Freshwater wetland microbial communities from Ohio, USA - Open water 3 Core 3 Depth 3 metaG | ecosystem: Environmental > Aquatic > Freshwater > Wetlands | place: USA: Ohio, Lake Erie... | reverse complement strand
GCCGTCAGTGATAGAAAGAACAACCTTCTTCCCATCAATGACTGCATTAGCGGTATAATCAAGCAGTATCCCATCTGCGGAATCATATTTGTACCATTTGGCATCCGAAGGGATATCATCAGGGAAATAGAAGGTAATATTGACCGTTGCCCCTGCAGCAACCCCGGACATACGGTAACTGAATAACCCATAGGGCATTGTCTCATCAGACAAGACCCCGTCAGGTAGATCAAGGGTCGATAAAGATGCAAGACCTCCCATAGTGCCCTTATCAGGAATTACGCCGACTGTATTCCCATTCTCTGCATCACTAATAGCAAGGATACCCTCCTCGCTGTCATTCACTCCATTATTATTTGTGTCAGTGGTCCCGTTTACCTGGTAGGAATCATCTATCCCATTGCCGTCTAAATCGTCTGGATTTTCCATTACCGTAAAAAAGGCAAGAGGATCAGACCATGAGGACCAGAGGCCTGTGCTGTCCTCAAATCTAACACGAATCCAATAGTCGGTGTTAGCCAGGAATATGGTTTCAGTCATTGTAAAGAGGAGGGCATCGCCTTCTTCAGCTATGATTCCTGTCCCCAGTTCCAATGTTTTATTCAAGACAATCTCACCTTCACTGAAATTCTCCCCTGTACTGATCTGCCATTCGCTGGATGATAAGGAATCTCCGTCCGGATCATTGAAGCCTTTCACATTAAAAGTACCATAGCGCAAAGCTACATCCGTAACATCGGCCTCTATAACAGGTTTGTCAGGTTTATGATTCTCCGGCGTGTCTGAGATCAATGTCGGGTCAGAACCATACAGGACTTCTTCACCATCCTTATAGCCGTCTCCGTCCGTATCTTCACTTGTTGGATTACATTTATTTTGATATTCAGCCAGGTCTATGAGTCCGTCAGAATCATAATCCTTTGTGCCGTCTCGTGACAGATCGCCAAAATATTTAATCTCCCAGGCATCCGGCAACCCATCATTCTCACTGTCAAGATTAAAATCAATAAGAATTGCCTTGCTCGCTGAGCTTGACCAGTTTCCGGCTTCATCGCGTTCTTGCACATAGAGTGTATGGCTCCCCTCAGAGAGGTCAGCCACAGGTGTGTAACTAGCAATTGTTGTCTGTGCAGCATCTAGGGTTAAATTGCTATCATCCAGTTTATATCGATATGTCCCGTTTCCTCCTCCGCCTGATGTCCAGGTCCAGGTGGGTGTTAAATCATAGGTAGGCGTTGTCCCTGTAACAACCGGTATATTTGGGGGTGAAATATCGATTACAATCGCCGCGTTTCCTGAACTTGACCAGTTGCCGGCCGTGTCCTGTTCCTGCACATACAGTGTGTGATTGCCTTCCGATAATGCGGTAACGGGGGTGTAACTCGTCTCCGTAGTCTGGGTTACTACCCCAGTGCTCATGTCGCTGCTGTCCAGTTTATATCGATATGTCCCATTGCCTCCACCACCAGAACTCCAACTCCATGTGGGCGTCGTATTATTCATTGGTGTAGTGCCGGTGACTGTCGGCGCTGCTGGCGCTGTAGTGTCAATAACAATAGTGAAACTTCCTGAGCTTGACCAGTTCCCTGCTGCGTCACGCTCCTGAACATAAAAAATATGTGAACCTTCACTTAAGGCAGAACTTGGGGTATAACTCGTACTTGTAGTTAGGGTAGCCCCTGTGCTCAAGTCACTATTGTCCAGTTTATATCGGTATGTCCCGTTGCCTCCGCCACTCGAACTCCAACTCCATGTTGGTGTAGTCTCATTCGTTGACGTAGTGCTAGGAACCGTCGGCGCTATTGGAGGCGTAATATCGATTACAATCGTCTGGCTCCCTGAACTGGACCAGTTCCCGGCATCATCGCACTCCTGAACATATAGGGTATGTTCACTCTCAGCTAAGGCAGAACTCGGAGTATAATTTGTATCTGTAGTTACGGTCGCCCCAGCGCTCAGGTCGTTGTTATCCAGTTTATATCTATATGTCCCATCGCCTCCCCCTCCCGAACTCCAACTCCATGTGGGAGTTGTATCATTCGTTGGCGTAGTGCCGATAACTATCGGCGCACCTGGGGCGGTTACATCGGCTGGCGTGACAGTGATGCTCTGAGTCACTTGCGATGCTGGGCTGCAGCAGCAGCCGCCCTCCTGATCGGCGGCGATGGTGCAAGTGCCGGCGGCAACACCGGTCACGATGTTGCCGGACAATGTGCAAATCCCCGGCGTTGTGCTGCTAAAAGTTACCGGGAGCTCCGAACTGGCCGTAGCGCTTGCCGTAGTGGCGCCGCCCACCGCCAGGCTACTTGGATTGAAAACGATCGTGCCAATGCTTTGTGTTTTTGGGAGGTCACAATTACATCCTTCAAAGACAGAATTCGTTTTATCGACTATTAATATGTAACCGGATGAAGGAGTTGAAGAAGAAATCCACCGGTGAACACAAATATCTTTTCCTGGTATTTTATTGTAATAATCGGGATCGCTTAAGTCCAACCCTGAAACATTGCCAAAATTATAAGCATTTTGGGTATTATTAATATCATGAATAATAACGACATACTTGTTTAGCATATACATATAAGGTTCAGTTGTTAAAACAACAATCTCTTTACCATCTATTCCATCCGTATCTGCGACATAGCTAACGGATAGTCCTACACTGGAAAACTCATAATCATTTTTTAAAGCAGTTGTGTCATGAATACTGCTAACCACAACTTTTGATCCGGAATATGATGCTAATGTAATTATTTCTTTACCTGGAGTGCCATCTGTGTCTGCGATTTTACTTATCGATAAACCTATCGTATTACTAAAATTATAATCATTTTTTAAACCAGTTGTGTCATGAATACTGCTAACTACAACTTTTGATCCGGAATATGATGCTAATGTAATTATTTCATTACCTGGAACGCCATCTGTATCTCCGATTTTACTTATCGATAAGCCCGTAGCAGTATCAAACTCATAAACATTTATTGAACTGGTTTTATCATGAATTATATTAACCATTTTTTTTGTTGAATACGCTTCTGTTGTTATTACAATAATCTCTTTACCCGCTACCCCATCTGTATCTTCAACCAACTCTATTGATAAATAAACAGCATTAAATTTATAGATGGATGTTTGGCCTGTTTGGGGATGGAATACGGGGATTGTAAAGCCACTAAGATAGATACTTTCTTCATATCCATCACCATCAACATCTGCATTCTTATATAAGGAGGATACGGCACCATAGGAATAGGAAGGAGAAGAGAATATTCCTATCATGAAGAATAAACATGATATGAAGCCACCATATTGCTTTTTCATTTATATTTCCCTCCATATACCACCAGGTCTTTGACCGCCTAAATTATCAACATTTCAACTGTATAGGTCGGTTTTTTCAGCGCTTGTGGTACTTGGGGACTACAAAATATGAATATAGTACTTTTAAGTCATATTTTAAAGTACATCCCCTTTTATTTGCGAAGTGTAGCGGAAATGTTTTTGTTATGTGCCGTGCTATTTTCAGCTTTCTATCCACCAACAACACCATATGAATGGGGTTGGCGCTTGACTTATCTTTAGTTCCTATTTCAATTAATCAGCATCTCCGTTGGCATTTTGGTTGTTGATTTTTTTGTCTATAAATTCATTCCGCCCCTGCCGATTCAATCCATGTGAGATGAGGCAAGAGCCTTCTTGATCCCATCCCCACATAGAATATCTTTTGCTTTTTTAAAATCTTCTTTGTGAACTTAGAATCTGATTCGTGAGAAGTAACTCGATTTCTTGAAATAATGACGGCTCGTATAACCATTTTATGTAGTATTTACGCGACATTGGATACAGCATTTTGTGACGATCTACTTTAAAGTGAGTTACTTCTCACGAATCCATATTTTGAAGTGCCTCTATTTTTTGCTATCGCCCTTCCTATCGCCCGTAATGGTTCGTCATCATATTGCTCTGATGGACTGAACCGTGGTCTTCTCCCCTGCGTAAATGCCCACAGAGTTCAGTGTGATCGGTACGGCGGTCGCCTTCTTTCCAGTCTTGTCGGAGACGACCTCTTTCATCTTCGGGTCTCCTTCGGCCTGGACCTCTGTGCGTGCCTTCAGCAACATGGCAACGATATCCTCTTGGGTCCTCACTGGGCCGGTGAGTACCGCTTTCGCCCAGAGTGTCTGCTTCTTGTTTTCATCCTGAGCTATCAAGACGATGGGGAATATCGCAGCCTTCGCCCTGTAGGCCCCCGGTTCGTCAACTAATTCGATCTTTCTGGGATCGACAAATACCCACTTGCCCTTGAACTCATCATCTGAGAAGCCGAAAGGCGGTGCGCCACCGTTCGGGATGTCCAGCGGGCCAAATAGTCCCTCCGCTATTTTCTGTGTGATGAGATACACTTCGCTCTTTGCCTGTAGCCAGCCTTCCGTCAGGGTCGGTGGTGGTTTCATCCCCCCGCGCGGAAACACGCGCAAGATGGTTTCGGTAAGGCCGGGGTCAGAGTAGATTGAGGTCGCCTTGTACTTGTTGTTAAGGAACACATCCGAGCCAATGTCCCCCTTTGTTTCGTTGTTCTCTAAAGAGCGAGGGGTAACTACCGCATATGACCGGGATCCGGCCGCAAGCATCGCGCACATGCTTTTGGTGTGCCAAGCACCTATGTTCATGGCAACGAGTGTCACGCCGGACTGGTCGGCAATTGGTGTGATCGCACCGATCATCGTTTTATTTGAGTTGATTCTAGACTGCTGGAACGCGACATAGTCCCGCATTGCCTTTTGCTCTTCAGGTTCAAACGCCACTTTGAGTTTGCGCGCCTGGTCTTCAATCTCCTGGATATCCTTCAGATGCTCCTCGCCAGACATGGATTTTATCTCGCCCAAATCTTGCAAGCGTTTCGACTTTGTCTGTGCCCATGGATCGGCGGAAAGAACGTAGTCGTACATCTCCTTCACTTTCTTCTGGTACGCCTCCCCTTCTTTCTGGCTCTCCAAACCTTTCATTTCGGTTTGGATTCTCTGAAGCGTAGGCACGTGTTCCTCACTCAACGATAGTTGAGCGATCTTCAGCAAGTAGAGGAATGGTGCGTAGGAGGCTTCCTTGGACAATTGCAGCGCGTTGTCCTTCTCCAACTCGATCGGGCATATGGTCACGTCTGGGAATAGCAGGGCCATCAACTCAACTCCGCTGATCTCTCCCTCGCGAAGCATGCGGACGGCAACTCTGTTCCGCGACGTGATGCTCAGTCCCTTGGCGGTCTTGAAGAACCACCCTGTGTCGATTTTGGGCTTGTTCTTGAGGTAGCCCTCCAGGCCAATGTGCCTGAGGCCGAACTGCTGGTGGAGCCGGATCAAAGTGATCGCATGTTCGATCTGGCCAACCCGCGAATTGTGGACCTCCTCAAGGACAATGATTGGTGCTCCAGTTTTCCCGCTTCCAGTCTGGCTAACATCACCAACCCCTTGACTTGCCGTCTTGGCCATCTCCTCGACTTTGTTGGCGTTGGTTTGGGCTAGCGCAAGCATGGGAATTAACCCCAGAACAATAACAATGTTGCCGAGTACGTTTCGTTGGCGTTTCATACCTTCTCCTTTTCTTCTAATGGTTGGATTCCAAGCACGCCGGCCACTTGTCTTGCCGCTCTGCGTGCAAGGTCGTTTGGATGCGACAAGAGCCGCTTGATGATGATATGGAGTCGCGTGTCACCTATTGCAGCGGCAGTATTGCCGATCCAGACACATTCATAGGGATCCTTTGACACTACGTCAATCTCGATCAGCGCGCGGACTACCTTCTCCTTCTTTTCGGGGTTCTTTGATATTTCCAGGAGCGAACAGGCGGTATCCGGTCCGAAGTAGCTTGGCAGAAGCACTGCGGTGGTAGTCTCTAAGGCGGCATTTGAGAAAACCGAAGCCGTGACTATGCTCTGCAGGCGATCTGCCTCCTGACGAAAACACTCCCGCGTAGCGTCATCTACAGGGAAGGGGGTACTTGCTGTCGGCACCTCTTCGCATGCGACCTCCGAGAACGGGATGCCCATCTGCCTGATGAGGGGGCCGCTTTCGTTCAGGTGTTGCCTCAGGGGTGCTTCGGTGCATATCCGTATGTCATCAAGTAGGTCTCTCTCTGAATCGGGGATGCCGTAGGTGAAGCAGAAGACGCCCGCTCCCACGGCCCGCATATTTGTGACGTACTGATGCTTCAAAACGTGGTATCGGTCCTTCGGCAAGAGGGACTCCCACACACTGTTGATGTAGTCCCTACTGACACGTCCAGCGTCGGCGTCAAGTGTATCGCCGATACGGAGCAAATGCTGAAGAAGCAACAGGCGGATTGGCCCTTCCGGGACTCCCGCATAGTTGTTAGTGATACCCTGTCCTATCGTGCCCATGTGGTGCCTGCAAATCTTGGCTGCTGCCTGCATTTCCAGAGGCCGTCTCGTGCAGTCGAGTTTCGTCTCGGGGTAATCTCGCTCTCTCGGCCGCTTGCAGGCGTCAAGTATCATCTGGTAACTCAGGTCGGCATGGTGTTTCCGAACAAGTTCGAGGTCTGCATAGTCAAGCGGCATTCTGATTCTGCCAGCGGGTATCTCGGCGAATCTCTCAAGGAACCCCCGGTCGCGGCATTGCATCCCGATGTCATGCAGATAGATTGCCGATGAGAGGACAAAAGCCTCTGTCGGGGTTAACTCGATGGTGCTATATGAAAGCCATTCATTGAGTTTGCGGGCTATGGAATCTGAATGGCACACCCCGTGTAGGTTGAAATGGGGATGCTGCGGATTCTGCCAAAAACACTCGCACCAATCTTTGATCTTAGCGAGATCAAGGGCGAACCCTCCCAGAGTGTCCGGTTGATCGAATTCCATGTGCCTTCCTGACATAGGTTCCTTGTTCTCTCAGTTTCGCGACAGAATCAGATAGATAAGCTGGTCGGTCACCATCACTTGCCTCACCTCATAGGCCCTTATGGTGTGGACAAGGAATTGTTGACTAGCGTGACTAACGAGAATTTTAACGTTATTCAATTACACCCCCAAGCTAAAAATTAGCCTTAGGTACTCCGCTTTCAATATTGGAATAAATGGAAAATCTGAATTATAAAAAATCAACTTTTTTTAAAGTTGAAATTGATTCATTATTGATAAGTCTTAAGCATCCGATTCCCCTGGGTTCCGCCTCCCAACGTAATGGCAGGTCGATCGGCTGTAAGACAAACTTGATACGTTAAAACATGATATGTTTTCACTCATCATTAAAGGCGAATGAAAATATTAGGCAGCAAAACGAGAAAAATTTTGCATAAATAAGACAAAAGGTCAATAGATTTCTTTAATTTTAAAAAAGGGCTCTAGGATTCAAGAACTCCAGGACTCGAGTGAAACCACATAGGATGTGACTTATAAGTTGACGATCGTGTTTAGAAACTCCGCCGGAAGCACAATATTCTGGCCGTGGCAGTGTTCTTTTGGAAAGTGTTTCAGGTTGCCGGTGACTAGGGCATCCGCACGGCACGCAATTGCCGCTTCCAAAAAAGGCTCGTCATCGCTGTCAGGGAGTTGGAATGATTTTGCCAGAACAGGCGCTTTTATTCCTCTGGCTCGGATTAGTTTAAGAATGGCCTGTACATGTTTGTCGTTAAATTTAAAAACAGGCCTTACCAGGACTTCATAATATTCCGCTAAAATAGCCTCATTAATAATGATCTGAATCTCGCCTTGGATGACTAAACGAAGGATCCTAGCCGGTTTGCTGTGAGGTTTAAGAAAAGCAGAAACCAGGACATTGGTGTCCAGGACTATTTTCAATTTGTTCTTCTCCTGCGCGCCTGTGCGATTTCCGATTCTATCTCTTTAGAGCTTATTTGATCTGTACCGTTTATTATGGATGCCCTGTGGATTTCATCCAGCGCCCTTAAAGCCCTTGCCCTTTGAATAACATCCAATTCTTCTTCTAGCGTTTCCTCGGTAACGCCCGTTAACAAAGCAACCGGTCGGCCATTTGCCGTTATGACCAGATCTTCTTCCTTCTTGGCCAACTTCCATACATCTCCTGGTTTCAATCGTAGATCACGGGATGTTATAAATTTCATTTTTGGTTCCTAACGTTTTTTATTGTTTGTTGACATATTGGTTTCAAATAATTATACAATTATTAAACAATTTGTCAACGGTTTATGTGGCAAGGCGTCTGGAGCAACCATTATGGGGATTTTTGTATTAAAACGCCTTTAAATCTTAAGACCGCTTTACCCTGCCTTTTCAATAATCTCCTTAAGGTCCCAGTTCACCAGAAGCCTTACCCTGCTTTTATCCGTCTTTGTCCTGTAGATGAGGTGGCCGTTATTTATGCCGTACAAAAAAAGGTCCCTTGTTGCGGCCACGTCCTGCTTGCAGTACTCCGTGAGTTTTTCCATCTCACCCTGCCTGAACCATTCCACTGCCTGGATGCCGTCCGCTGACTTGCCGGTTCCAAGGGTCTCGCCTGCAAGGTGGTCAAGACCAAGCCGGAAACCCAGCCTCTTAAAGACATCCTCAAGTATATCGAATGTCGGGAGGTACTTGATCTTTTTACCGGCGTAGGCGCTTAAGACAGTATAGTCAAAACTCTTGATGTTGAAACCCACAATAAGATCGGCCTTTTGAAGATAGGTGAGCAACTCCGGGATCTTTTCTTCCGTGTAACTCAGGAAGCATTTTTCAATGCTGTCATAGATCACGGCAACAGAGACGCCCATGAGGTGGATGTTCCTCCATCCTCCCACATCCTGTGCAAGTTTCCTTGTCTCCAGGTCAAAATAGATTATCCTTGGCTCTTTCTGCTCAGGAACAGCCTCCTCCTGTTTTGCGGTTATTATCGGCCCGGGTTCGCATGAATCATCCCCGCCGGCAAGTTCATCCATAGGTATATATCCCAGGAGAAATTTCAGGATTACTATCGCCGCCTTTTTATCAAGGGGCTTATTGCCGTTACCGCATTTGGGAGAATGTATGCACGATGGACAGCCGTCCTCGCATTCGCATGCACTGATGTGATCGAGCGTCTTCTGGAAAAGTTCGAATATGACCTCGTAGCCCCTTTGTGCCAGACCCACGCCGCCCGGATAGCCGTCATATATGAAGATGGCGGTCTTTTCCACCTGTGGATGATAGGGGTAGCATATCCCTCCGATATCGTTCCTGTCGCAAAGTGCAAAGAGCGGGAAGATCCCTATTGCACCATGCTCTATGGCGTGTATCCCGCCCATGAGTTGAAGCCCCTCTCTCTCAAGCAGCGTGTTTATGACAGGTTCTATCTCCACCCAGAAGCCTACGGTTTCAAAGGTCTGTGAAGGAAGCTCCAGGGGAAAGTTGCCTATCAGTTCCTGGCCGGGCAGGGCCCTTTTCTCATATCCTGTTACCTGCTCCGTGACCTTGAGGAGCCCTTCGCGGACAATAAACCGTCCCACCGGCCTGCTCCTGTCCACCCTTATTATCTCTGTCTCCTTTTGCGCGAGCACGCGGGTGAAATAATTGAGGTCGGTCTTGCTTACGATAATATCCTTCTTTTCAATATCAATGGAATCGACCAGGTATTGCCTCGCCATATGGAGATAAACCGAGCCGGGATGACACTCCTTGAATGCCCTGTTGCCGTCTATGGTCCCTATGGCCTGGCCGGTTGATGTCTCGAATATAGTATAGCCGGCGCCTCCTGACCTTATGTTGACATCATTGTGGGGTCTGGCCCTTGTGGAATACCACTTGCGCTCTCCCTCTGCCGTTCGGGTCAGCTTAGCCTCAAGCTCAAGTTTTTCCAGATGCATCCGGAGGTTGTCCGGCCAGAACCGCTCATCAGCAAGGGTTATGGGCGACTCATCCGCTGCGCATGGGAGGTGGGCCTCAACCACATAGGGATTATGGGGGTCGAGTATCGCCTTCTCATATGACCTGTCGAAGAGGTCTTCAGGGTGCTTCATGAAATACTGATCAAGGGCGTCCGGCTTGGCAATGAGGATAATCATTGACTCCCTTCCGGATCGCCCAACCCTGCCGCCCCTCTGCCACGTGTTAATGATGGTGCCGGGATAGCCCACAAGGATGCAGACGTCCAGATATCCTATGTCTATGCCCATCTCAAGGGCGCTTGTGGAGACGACGCCCAGGAGTTCGCCTGTGGCAAGCCTCCTTTCTATATCCCGTCTCTCCTCTGGCATGAAACCGGCGCGGTAGGAACTGACCTTCTTTTTAAGATCCGGCGAGAGCTGCGATGTCCAGATGTGGATGAGTTCCGTGACCTTCCGGGATTGTGTGAAGGCGATGGTGCGGAACCCCGATTGTATGCAATGGCTGAAGAGCCTGGCAGCGGAGAAATTAGCGCTCATCACAGGGTTAAGAAAAAGGAAATGCTGCCCTGCCCTTGGTGAGCCGCTGCTGTCAACAAGGGTCACCTTTTCCTGTATCAGGCTCTCGCCGAATTCCTTGGGGTTATTGATCGTGGCCGAGAGCAGGATAAATTGAGGGGAGGCGCCATACAGGCCGCAGATCCTTTTAAGCCTCTTTATGATCTGGTTCATGTGGGAACCGAATATGCCCCTGTAGGTGTGGACCTCATCCAGGATGATAAAGGAGAGGTTTTCAAACAGGTCCTTCCATTTGTCATGATAGGCCATTATGCCCCTGTGGAGCATGTCCGGATTGGTGAACAGTATCTCCGGCGGCCTGGACCTGATCTTCTGGCGCATGTATGGAGTGGTGTCGCCGTCATATATCCCGGCGCTGATCTTCCGGTCTTTTATCCCTTTGGTAAAGGCGGTCAGGGCCTTGAGCTGGTCCTGCTCAAGCGCCTTGAGGGGAAAGAGGTAAAGGGCCTTTGCCTTTTCATCAGCCATGATCCTTTCAACCACAGCAAGATTAAAGATCATGCTCTTTCCGCTGGCAGTGGGAGTGGATATGATCACGTTCTCGCCCTGCCGGATATGGTTCAGGGCCTCTGACTGATGACTGTAAAGACGTTCAATGCCCATCTCCCTGAGAATCCGCGAGAGTTCAGGATCAAGGTCATACCCCGACCCATACCGTGCCTCAAGGGGAGGTATATGCCTATGATGAATAAACGCACTCCCGAAGTCCATGTGGTTTTTCAGTTTTTGAATATATTCCGAAAGTACCATTTTACCTTTGCCGGATTTATTAATCCCTTGATCTATGCCTTCCACCTTGCGCCTTGCGCCCGTCTGCCGCGCCGAAGCCCCTAAGGGCGAAGGCGGGTGAGACTTGCTTTTCCTTACACCTTAAACCGTGTACCTTACACCCTGCGCACTACATTTTGAATTGTTCTTGTTCTTGATATTTTCACCTTGCGCCTTGAGCCTTACGCCTTATGCCTGAATTTATCCATACCACACTCCCAACATTTTATCATAGAATTTATCTCATGATAGAGTGAGTACTGAAATTCAATTAACCGATAAAATAGAAAACCCACTTTTCTCCAACTGTTACACCGTTCTGTTTGTGAAAATCCAAAGTTTAACTTGAAATTTTCACAAATCCGTTTTACCGTCAATAGGATAAATGACCTGAATCCTTTCACGATTGCAGGCATCGAGGCTGTTTTGAAGACAACGTAATACAGGTCACGGATTAACCATAATGCCTATCTGAGGAATAATAAAATGAAACCAAAAGAATCAGATTGGAAAAAGTTTAGAAATTCTCTCGATAAATGGCGGGAACGCTATCTCAAAAGAAAAAATGAAGAGATAGGGGCAATACTTCAAGACAGCAATTTAAGCGAGACTGAAAGGTTCTGGAATATTGTTGAATTCCAAAAAATGGAATCAAAAATTTTACGGAACTGCCTTGATAATATTTCCAAGTCAGATATATCTTTGAATTTGGCCCTGATGAAAAACCACCAGATGATATCTCAAGAGGATATTGAAGAATTCAGCGAAGAGTTGCAGGCGTTATTGAAAAATATCGGAAGATATTAATTCGACTGATCTTGAGGATATGAAAGGGGTCACCCATTTATTATATCCTGTACCGGATATGTGAATTGATGGTATTTATTTTATGGATAGGAATTTAAGGTGAGTCTAGAGTAGACCCAATTTACTCCATTATGCAATCACGACGGCTAATCTAAAATATGAGCTGATAGCGGCTTCCGGCGCCATGCCCCAGCCTTTGAAGAAATTCCTGATCTGTAAGTTTTTGCAAGGAATACTGGATAGTGCGCCTTGCAAGCCCTGTTTCATTTACGATATCAGCGGCCTTCAAACGCTTTTCAGGGTTTGTCTTAAAACATCTGAGAACAGTCAGGGCGGATTCCGAGAGCCTTTGCTGATTTCTGTACCGTTCCCTGTAACAATCTATATCCTCAAGAGATTCCTTTACAATCCTCACAAAAAACCATGCCAACGGTTCCAGGTTGTACCTTGCGGGATCAGGATGGAACTTTCCTTCCGAACATTGATGGAGGGTCGAATAATAGAGCGACCTGTTTTGTTCTATGTGACGGTCAACAGCAATAAAGGGCGTAATCCCTGATAAAAAGGCATCATCTGACTGTAAAAGCGCCAGGATAAATAATGCCCGCCCAAGTCTTCCATTGCCGTCCTGAAAGGGATGTATCGCCAGGAACCTGAAAACAAACTCCACAGCCGTAGGCAAAGGCCACGTGCATTCACGGATGGCCGCATTATACCACTTCACCAACTCCGCCATTGCCGTCTCTGTTACAATGCCGGGAGGCGCCGGTTCCAACACAACCCGCTTTTCACCGGTTTCATGGTTATAAAAAATAACCTGATTCGAAACCTTCTTATAACCTCCGGCATAACTCGCTGCCTCAGGATAATACCTGAGCAGGTTATGATGCAGGCCCATGATAATAGTTTCAGACAAAGGGAAAAGCTCCTTGGCCTGGCTATAAATCGTATTGAGTACCTCCCTGCAACCTATAACCTCTTCAATGCTTCTTTCCTTCTCTTTTGAGAGCTTGTCAAGGATGAAGGATTTTCTATTTTCAAAGGCGGTAACCTTGCCATCGGTATGCAAGGTGGTATCAACCCAGTCAATTTCATGATCCGTCAAGACTGCGTTTTCAATCCTTGAGGAGGCCCCGACATTACTTATAAGGGCGAAACGGTTCAGATACATTGCTTCGGCTTTGGATATCCCTGAGACCTTATTAAAGTATCCAGTAATATCAACCTGAACCCTTTTGAGTTTTCTCTCCAATTTTATGTCAGGTTTAAAGGAAAGCATTTTTACCCCATTGAATTTCTTTGCTTTATAGCATATAGCGCAATATTGCGCAATATATTTAATGATAAAGTTGCGCATTGTTGCGCAATCCAGTTCTCCTCTTAGACTTATTATCTCAATCCGGCCCTTTTTCTCTAATTCAATTGAAGGAAAGACAAGGTGTCATCCATTAAAGGGTGACACCGATGTTTTTTCTATATTATCGATTGGAACTATGACGAAGACCGCAGCCGCATACGCACTGGCCATGGCCCGGAAAATATTACCCGATTACGACGTTTTGCCGTCAGTGTCATCAAATCCAAAGGGGTGCGCAGCGTTGCGCAAAAAATGCGACAGCTAAACTGTAATGTCCGCTTGGTCTTTGATTATTTGCGAATGACTGAAAACTCATGCGCCTGCGCCTTACCCGGATAGAACAAATTTACCGTGCCTTGAACCCTTGAATCCTTATCATCCATCAACTGATTTGGAGATGATCCGATTAATAGACCTTATTTTTTCAAGAAAAACGTCTCTGTGTCCGATATAGTGAGAAGGCACATAATCGCTTTTTTTCAAAAATTCAATTTAAACCTTTTGTAATTATTAAATATTATCGGTAGATGACCTATGGATATCGCTACTGTTTTCGGACTTATATTGGGAATCGGCGCAGTTCTCGTCTCATTTTTAATGGAGGGGGGACATATTTCTACGCTTTTGCAGGCGCCGGCAATGATCCTTGTCATAGGCGGGACATTTGGCGCGGCTATAATTACCACATCATTAGGCCAGATAACAAGATTGCCCAAACTCTTAAGTATTATTCTTTTTGATCATAACCTGAATCCCCATAAGCTTATTGATCTTATCTTCGATTTAGCTCAGAAATCCAGGAAGAATGGCCTCTTGAGTCTTGAAAATGAAATAACCGGGATAAAAGACAATTTTTTAAAAAAAGCGATCCAGTTGACCATAGACGGTTTTGAGATAGGCAAGATCAAAGAAAATCTGGAAATTGAGATGTCTTATATAGAAGAGAGACACAAGGCGGGCATTACCTTTTTTCAAAAATTAGGCGGATTTTCCCCCACCTTCGGCATTATTGGGACTGTCATGGGGCTCATACACGCCCTGGGGAGTCTGGAGGATAGCTCCGGCGCAGCCTCTGCCATAGCAGGGGCATTTATTGCCACGCTCTGGGGCATAGCTCTCGCCAATTTAATTTACCTGCCTATATCCGATAAATTAAGGGCCAAACATCAGGATGAGGCGTTGTATCTTCAGATAATTTGTGAAGGGGTGTTAGCCCTTGCAATGGGTGATAATCCAAGGGTAATCAGGATGAAACTCCTTTCTTTCCTGCTCCCTAAAGCGAGGGGTGAGGAATGACCTTAAAAAGAAGAAAAAGCGAAGAAGAACATGAAAATCTTGAAAGGTGGCTCCTTACCTATGCAGACCTCATAACCCTTCTTCTTGCCTTTTTTGTAATGCTCTACGTGTTTTCCAAGCAGGACACTAAAAAATATGATGCAATGACCATGCAACTGAAGGCTATATTTTCCGGCGAGTCAGGGATTGTTGACGAGGGAGGCAGACCCGGTTCACAAACTTTAGAATCATTGTCCCGTGGGCTTTCCAATGAGGAGATAAGGAAACAACTCAAGGAACAGATAAAAAGCCTGGCGAAAACAGAGGGGCTGGAGAATAATATCTCGATCATAACCGATGAAAGAGGCATCGTCATAAGGATTATGGATAAGGCTTTTTACGACACAGGCAAGGCGGATTTACAGGAAAGGGCAAGGGAGACACTCGACAAGATCGTCCCGGTGATTAAAACTCTTCCAAATGATATAAGGATAGAAGGACATACCGATAATGTCCCCATCAGCACCTATGAATTCAAATCGAACTGGGAACTCTCAGTAAGAAGAGCGACAGAGGTTGTGAGATATCTCATAGAAAAAGGCGAGCTTTCACCCCAACGGATTTCCGCGGCGGGATATGCGGAATACAGGCCGGTTACGGCTAATGATTCTGATGCAAACCGCGCATTAAACAGGAGGATAGAAATTATCGTTATGAATACCTCCGACGATAAAAGCCTTACAAAGACTCCTGCCCGGGATGAAGCCGGATTTTAATAAGCCTTGTGTCCATCCATAAATAAGGCATTTATGGACGGACATTATTCAGTCTGTACCGTGTCCGACAATCCAGGGGGAACAGCCACACACGTGTAAATCCGGTAGTGCAAGTCAGCGTGGAATCCGGACGGCGTGAGTCGAAAGACACTGTTCATCTCGCCGAATGCCCTCGCCATCATGTCGCGTATGCGCCAGATATCATTTGTGTCCAGAGCATATCGCCGACCCAGGTCATCCGAGGTCAGCAGCAATGAGGGCGACTGTATCACGGCGGTTACGCGCCACCCGGAGTCCGCCAGACGTCTCTTTAAATCGTTCACCGTGGGATACCATTTACGAGTGCGCATGTGTCTGTAAAGGGCATTGAGGCAGGCAGCTTCTTCTTCGTTGTCAAACGATGCACTCTGATGCACAAAGAACTCCCCTTCCTCTGCCTGGTCGCGAAGGTGGCGCAGCAAGGGCGATAAACCGTTTTCCCCGTGGTAGTGAAGAACGGACCGCATCATATAGAAAAACCGTTTGTCTCCGGCTGCAACATCACCGCGCCTGAAACCTCCGATCGATGTGCAGACAGAAGAAATGCCTTCCTCGTTTATCAGAGCGAGTTGGGCTTCTGAGCAGTCAACGTTCACCAGTGCCGAGTCAGCGCCCACGCCATGCGATGCCAACTGAGACAGCAGGAAACCTGTTCCTCCCCCCAAGTCCACAACCACATCGGCCGGCGATTTTGCCAAAATGCCTCTTGCCGTTTCGACCAAGGGCCGTGCAATCGTGGAATCGGAGAAATAGCCGCCGTGCAACACGCCCCATTGTCGCCCATGAACGACCTTTTCCGTTCCGATGTGGTCTTCCATACTTTGTGCTCTCAAACCGAAGTCGTTATACAATCAAGTGAAATACTTAAATAGAGGGATCGAGGATTCAAGGGGTCAAGGGGTCAAGGGTTTGAGGGGAATATTGATAAAATGTATTTAATCAGTATACCATGAAGGTGGGATTGGTTTAGGACACTTCAGCCTTCAGCCTAACTACCTTTATTTTTACACTTGAATCCTTGAATCCTTGAACCCTCGAGCCTTGGGCCACTTTCTCCCAATTAAATAGGAGAAGAATCCAATATATTTAATTGATATGGCGGAGAGAGAGGGGTTCGAACCCTCGGTAGAGGTTTACCCCCTACACTCGCTTAGCAGGCGAGCGCCTTAAGCCAACTCGGCCATCTCTCCGTAAAAAGAATTGAATTGTAACAAGTTTTACAAATCTGGCGGAGGGAGTAGGATTCGAACCCACGGAGCTTTCGCTCAACGGTTTTCAAGACCGCCACCTTAAACCGCTCGGTCATCCCTCCCGTTTTTATTGAAGGACATAAATAATATTAATAAATTAATTTTTCAAGCCTTAAAGAAGCCTCAGGCCATTTTATTTTCTCAGGCCATCCTTTCTCTCAATAATCGGATAGTCCCGCTATAATCTTTAGTTTTAAATATAGCAGACCCGGCCACAAATATATCCGCGCCTGCTGATGAGACCAGGCTTATGATATCAGGGTTTATGCCGCCATCTACCTCTATCTCTGTGTTTAACCCCCTGGTTTTAATCATCTCTTTTAGCCTCTTTATCTTCGGCAATACCTCCCGGATAAACTCCTGACCGCCGAATCCCGGGTTGACCGTCATGAGAAGCACCATATCCAGGTCATCAAGGACATATTCCAGCATCTCCAGGGGCGTTGCAGGATTTAAGGCAATGGCCGCTTTGGCCCCGGAGGATCTGATAAGCTGGACCGACCTGTGAAGGTGATTAACCGCCTCTGCGTGTACAGTAATGATATCAGCCCCGGCCTTTCGGAACCCTTCAACATATTGATCAGGATTGGATATCATCAGATGGACATCAAGCGGAAGAGTTGTAACCCTTCTCGCCGCCTCCACTATCATGGGGCCGATGGTAATGTTAGGCACAAAATGGCCGTCCATAACGTCGATGTGAATATAATCCGCTCCCGCCTTTTCAACCGCCCTGATCTCATCCCCCAGTCTTGTAAAATCAGCCGACAGTATCGATGGGGCTATCTTTCCCATATCTTTCTCCTTTTAACTTTTAATCATTCTTCCTGAAAAGGGCCGCGAAAAATCCGTCCATCTTATGAATATGCGGATAGGTTCTATAGAAACCCTGATCATCAATCAAGTCAAGACACCAGGCAGAAACGCGTTCCTTCAGGTTTACAAACGACATATCACTATTCCTTGCCAGAAAATCTCTTACGACCTCCTCGTTTTCCTCCCTTGAGATGGTGCATACCGCATAAAGAAGCTCGCCGCCTTTTTGAATAACGGGGACGGACGCGTTAAGAAACGCCTTCTGCATGGCCGCCAGTCTTGGGATGTCCTCCTTTTTTCTGTTCCATTTGATGTCCGGGTGTCTTGATATTACGCCCAGACCGGAGCAAGGCGCATCTATTATTACACGCTTGAATCTGCATCCGAACAAGGTTGAAAGAGGCATTGATGCATCCGCAACAACCGGCATAACATTATTAATGCCCAGCCTTTCAGCGTTTTCGATTAATTTAATAAGCCTCCCTTTATTGATATCAAGGCTTATCACCTGCCCATTTCCTCCCATAAGTTCGACCAGATGAGAAGACTTGCCGCCAAACCCGGCGCATATGTCAAGCACCCTGTCGCCCGGTTCGACTGAAAGCAGGTGAGACGCGATCTGGGCCGCCTGGTCCTGAACCTGGAAGAACCCCTTCCTGAAGGCATCCAATGAATCCACCCTTCCCCTTAACCCTTCAAGGACTATCCCCTCAGGCGAGTAGGACAAAGGCATTGCATTAATGCCGTCACGGCTAAGGACTTCAAGAAGACTGTCACGGCTGATCCTGAGGGTATTTGTCCTTATATTCAGGTCCGGGAAATTGTTCTGGGCTGAAAAAAGTCCCTCGGTAATATCCTCACCCAATTCCCTGATCCATTTATCTGTCAGCCAGCCGGGATAGGAATAAAAAACGGAGAGATAACGCGCCCTGTCCCTCTCTTGATCAGGAAATTTAATATCTCCCTTTCGCCTGCATATTGTCCTGAGCACCCCGTTTACAAAGGATATAATATGATGGGGCCTTTTATCCGATTTGACCAGGATTACCGCCTCGTTAACGGCAGCCGATTCAGGGACTTTGTCTAAAAAAAATATCTGATAAACGGCAATGCGTAAAACATTCAGGATATTTTCATCTATCTTCTTTAAGGAAAAGGCCGAGAACTGCCCGATTATCCAGTCCAGCCTGAGCCGCCATCGCAGGACACCCTGCACAAGGTTGCTTACAAAGGCCCGGTCTCTTTCATCCAGACGGTAAAGCCTGAAGAGATCTTCAGGATTGCTGTCATTATATTGAGGTCTGTGGACCTGCCCGTTCAGGATCATGAGGGCAAGTTCCCTTGGTTTATCCGTTTTCATTTCCCAAAAAGGCAGTTATTCCCTTCTCCACCATGTCAAGGTCAATGTCAGTGTCATAACATGGGCCAAAGGGTCTCATGTTTAATATACCGAAGACAGGGATGGGATAGCTGTCCTGTATCCCGCTTGTCAGATCCCTTTCACAGGCAACGGCTATAATTATATCCGGTCTCTTTTCAACCACGATCCTCCTGGCAAGGGTCCCGCCTGTAGCGACGGAGATTGGGATGTGATATTTCTCCGAAAACCCGACCAGGTATTTGATCTTGCATTTTCCGCACCCCTTGCAGTTCTCGACCTTCCCTGTAACCCTTACGACACAATCATGATTCTGGAGACAGTGTGGAAGCAGAATAAGAAGCTTTTCAGGTTTCACCTTTTTGCTCTCTGCAAGGACCAAATGATTGTTAATGGCGATAAAAGACCGCCTTATCCTGTCCTCGCCCATGCCTATGCATTTGCCGACTAAAACCAGCAGCGGATAAAGAAAACGTATTACAACCCCGCGGATGCGGCGGTTAAAAAAAAGATTCTTCCCGCGCAGGACTGTAAAGACAAGTGTAAGGGCGCCCCCTATAAAATACAGCACCACAATGGCGATACATATGGCCATGATAAGCGGGAGCCTGGGATGGATATTGCTGAAGCCTATATAGGGAATCAACCATAGGAGGATTGCCGTTACAACAAGCATGCCGCAGGTAAGAAGAAGGAGGGCAATAAATGTCCATTTCTCGGAGGTCCGGCCTTTATCCATTTCTTTTATCTTCATCTCAGTCCGATATTCCTATATTACTTCCCAAGGATAGTCCCTTCATGCAGATGGAACCCCATTAAAAATTCCTTTGTGCGGAGTCTCTTTTTCCCGGGATACTGAAGTTCTTTCACCCCTATAATCCCCCTGCCCGTCTCTATGCGCAAGATGCCTTCCGACGCGCTGAGCACCTTGCCGGGCGTTGTCCCGGAAAAGGTCTCATCCAAAACGCCTGATGAAAAGAGTTTAATATTGTCGTCTCCTGTCATCGTATAGGCCCCAGGCGCAGGATCAAGTGCGCGTATCAGGGCGGATATCTCTGTTGCAGCGAGGTTCCAGTCGATCCTGGACATATCTTTATCTATCTTCGCGGCATAGGTCGCCAGCGACGAGTCCTGAATCTTTTCCCCTATCTGATCCCCTGCCATTTTTCTTAAGAAGTCCAGCAAGAAATCACCGGACATCGCCGCTAACCTGTCATACAGATGACCGGCGGTCTCATCCCTTAAGATGGGAACCTCTTTCTGATAGAGGATCGGCCCTGTATCCAGACCTTCATCCATTCTCATGATAGTAAGACCGGTGGATGATTCATTGTTCAGTATGACCCTCTGTATAGGCGCGGCGCCCCTGTACCTCGGCAGCAATGAGGCATGTATATTGATAACGCCCCATCCGGGCATTTCCAGAAGGGCCTTCTTAAGGATCTGACCAAAGGCCACAACGATTATAAGATCAGGGGCTATCTCTTTTATATGAGCCGTAAAATCCCGATCCGAGACCTTCTCCGGTTGAAATATCATTATGTCATGTTTCAGTGCCAGTTCTTTCACAGGCGATGCGGTTATATTTCTTCCCCTCCCCTTTGGCCTGTCCGGTTGCGTAACCACAGCGCGGATATTGTGACCGGCTTCAATCAGGCTTTTCAGCGAGGACGCGGCAAAGTCGGGCGTGCCCATAAAGATAATGCCGGGGCGTTCAGGAAGCTGGGCTTTTATATTTAAAGACATATTATTTATCCGGGGCATTTTCGGTCGTCAGGGTTATTCTTCCATCATCTTCTTAAGCTTCCTCTTGTAAAGCGATCTTTTCAGGTTGCTGATATGATCTATAAAAAGTATGCCGTTTAGATGATCAATCTCATGTTGAAGACATATAGCCGTCAGGTCTTCCGCTTCGATATCGAGCGGGTTGCCGTGGCGGTCCACCCCTCTGATCTTAACCTTGGCATGCCTTTTCACATCCGCGGAATAATTCACAACGCTTAAGCATGCCTCTGAGTAAACTTCGCTGCCCTCAGCCAGCACTATCTCGGGATTGATCAGAACGGATAGATTCCGCTCTCCATCCCCGGAAGAAATGTCATAAACAATAAGCCTGATCGGGACTCCTACCTGAATAGCGGCAAGGCCGATGCCCGGGGCCGCGTACAAGGTCTCGCCCATTGAATCAATCAATTTTTGTAATTTTTCATCGATATTTTCAACAGGCTTGGATAGGCTTCTCAGTATCGGGTCAGGGTAAGTGTAGATTTTCATCTTTCTGTCATTTTTCCTTATTTGGTAAAAAGGGTTTTATTAATTTCCGACAAGAGGTTAGGATTTGAAAAGATATTAAATCCTAAAAAAAAATAAATCAAGTTTTCGGTCGATAAATCTCATGCCCGAGTTCCGAGACCAATTGTCTTAACAATGAAGAGACAATATTCCGACCATATCCCCCGAAGGACACAGAGAAATAAATGATATCTGTAACTATTACTGTCCAAAATCGTTAAATACTGTTATAATGATATTACATTTAATGTTATCCGGGTTCCATTTTCTGCAACCATAGAAAAACCTGTGATAATCATGGCATTACAAGAAACTAATTTTTTTGACAATAATGATCTGAAATATGTAATATCCATATTTTCAGCATCATATTTTCATATAGACTAGTATATTATCAATATAAGACTGTTGGTTTTTGGAGTGACGTATTATGGTTTATTATTTCAATATCAACTTATCAGCCTAACCTTTATCTTGGATTTTTGTTTAAAAAATATCTTTAAGTCAGTGATAAGGATGCTGACCAATTAGGAACAGCGCCCTTCTTGATTATTTCTTGAAATATTCAATCTCAATTTTATGCTCAAGTTTAAAAGAAAGGAAATAGAAATGATGAAAAAGATAATGATAATCTCTGCATGTTTATTGTTTGCCCTTATGGTTACAAACGGTTTCTGTGCCGAAAGCGAAGGCATTTATACGAGCGGCAACCTTGGTGTAACAAACTGGAATGATGCCTCTCTCGGCAATTCTGCCACCATAGACTCTGACACGGGCATAGTCATCGACGGGGCGCTCGGCTACAGATGGGGCCAGTTCAGAGGCGAGGGAGAACTCTCATACCAAAAGAATGACCTTTATAATTATATAGAAGACGGATACGTTGAGCGCATAAAAGGTGATACAACCCGCAACTCTCTGATGTTTAACGGATATTATGATTTTGCCAATTCAACGCCTTTTACCCCGTTTTTAGGCGCCGGATTAGGTCTCTCCCATATTAAGGTAGATGCTCGCAGTTATGGCGAGTGTACAGATACTGTCTTTACCTATTCGGCAAGCGCTGGCGTTGCATTAAAAATTAATGATGCTATGTCTCTTGAAGTTAAGTACAGTTACCTGGCGACATCTGATCTTGATCTCGACGGATCCTCGTTGGAATATAATAATCACAATGTCATGTTTGGGGTCAGGTACAATTTCTAGGCGCTATTATTATAGACTAGGGGACGTACTTCAAAATATCAATTGGCGGAATTATTTTCATAAAATGAAGTACATCCCCTATTTTCCACGGGAAAAATGTTTTAAACCTGCAATGCGGGCATCTTGTTGGAGCAGGGACATGCATGGTCCGGTCAATGCGTTCAGGCTTGGTCCTCGCCCAACCGGTATGGCCGACCGGCGCTCCGCGTTTTTTCTTTTTTAAGGATGGGTTCTCTAAAGGTCCCTGTTTCTTATCGGCGGTTTCTTCTTTCTTCTTATTCGGCTTGAATTGTTTCTGATGCAATAATTTGATTTTTGCCTTGAGTTCCGCGTCCTCCTTTTCAAGAAGAAGCGTCCTTTCATCTTTTTCATTTTTTTACTTCATACGCCGGACTTGCCGGAGGATATGTTGCAAAAATTATTCTTGATGCTGAAAATATTGAAGACCGTTACATCCTGAGTGAGCTTGAAAACCTTAAAGTCAATGTTAACCAGGCCATTGGAAAATATGACCTTCCCAGATGCTACGCGGAAATACTCTATTTTATAGAGACTCTATCAGGCTGGTATATCCGAAACAATCGTGAAAGATTCTGGGTAACGGAAATAAATGAGGATGCGACGAGGGCGTCTAATACCCTCTATACGGTGCTCATCGAATTCAGTAAAATTTGTGCACCGTTCATCCCGTTTACTATGGAATATACAGGGGACAATCGTTAAATATGAATTTGATCCAATATTTTCATATTTTAACGAGCCTCCCGATATTTACTCCCGTTCTCAAAAAAGCGCTTCCGGGAACTGCACGCAGTTTCATATCCGATCAGACTTGACGTCACTGTGTCAATCGGCCAGGCTAACCGGACAATGCAGGAGAAAAACGTTGATTTTGCGGAGAATAGGGGTTATATTCACCGCAATAAGTGCGGAGAATATGATGTATATTCATGAACGAAAGGACTGGCCGAATTTCCGATGGAATAGCGCCAAGCTGACCGACCTGCTTGCAGCGGTGCGTCATCGGCAAGGCCGATTGATCGGCAGGATGGGAGCGCTCGGCTTTAAACTACGTACCGAGGCTGTGCTGCACACGCTCACCGAGGATGTTTTGAAGTCGAGCGAAATTGAGGGGGAAGCGCTCGATAAGGAGCAGGTGCGTTCCTCCATTGCACGCCGCCTTGGCATCGATATCGGTGCGCTCATACCCGCCGACAGGAATGTCGAAGGCGTGGTCGAAATGATGATCGATGCTGTCCGGAAATATGACGAGCCTATGACGGTTGAACGCCTTTGCGCATGGCATGCTGCACTCTTTCCTACCGGTCGAAGCGGTATGAAAAAAATCACGGTCGGCGCCTTTCGCACTGATCAATCCGGACCCATGCAGGTTGTTTCGGGTCCCCTTGGTCGAGAAATTGTTCACTATCAAACGCCCGTCGCGCAACATCTTAAAACGGAAATGAATGCCTTCCTGGCATGGTTCAATAACAACGATGCCGGTGATTTGGTTCTGAAAGCAGCAACTGCCCACTTGTGGTTTGTCACAATCCATCCATTTGATGACGGCAATGGCCGCATCGCCCGCGCCATCGCCGATCTGATGTTGGCGCGCTCCGAGCAAAGCCTGCAACGTTTCTACAGCATGTCTGCGCAAATTCGAAAGGAAAGGAATGCCTATTACAGTATTCTCCGCGCAACGCAAACGCATGATCTCGACATAACGGATTGGCTTGAATGGTTTCTTGTTTGTCTTGACCGTGCCTTTGACGGCGCCGAAACCATACTTGCTGTCGTCCTCAAGAAAGCGCGCTTTTGGAAACTGCACGCGGACAAACAATTCAACAACCGGCAGCGCTTCATCATCAACAAACTGCTGGATAGCTTTGAAGGCAAGCTCACGTCATCCAAATGGGCCAAACTTACTAAATGCTCGCAGGATACCGCATTGCGTGATATCGGCGACCTCGTGAAACGCAACATTCTCGTCAAAGAGCCCGGCGCCGGACGGAGCACCAGCTATGCCTTGGCCGATATCGGATGAAAATCTGCGAGAAGCCTATCCCGGGGGAGTGCGAAGGAAGCGTGAAAATATTAAATGAGAATTACATCAAATAAATGGAACCATCTTAAACTTGTAGTCGGGGTTTCTGCCATAAGCTTCTCGCCTCTTGCTGTAAAGCTTGTAAGCTTCAGCTCCAGCGTAAGCGCCTTTTACCGATCGTTATACGCTGCAATATTTTTTCTGCTTATGTCGCTGTTTAAATATAAAGAGGAATATGGCGTAAAACATTTTAGATGGCTTGTGCCTTCTATAATAGCTGGAATATTTCTTGGTATTGATCTGGAGGTGTGGCACAAGACCATAATATTTCTCGGAGCAGGGCCTGCAACATTCCTAGGAAATTCCCAGATAATTTTTATTACATTGTTTGCCGCTTTTATATTCAGGGAAAAGATACCCGTGATGTATTATGTGACTGTTGCCCTGGTGATGGCCGGACTGTATCTGCTGACACCGTCCGCAGAAGCAGCGGTAAGCCGGACGACCGGATACATACTCGGACTGATAGTGGGTTTTACATACGCGGGCATGCTTATAGGCTTAAGATACGCTAAATCGCGTTCAGCAGGAAAATACCCTGAATTGCTTTCGCTAGGCATGGTATTCGCAGTGGCAGCGCTTGTAATAGCCCTATATACAATAACCGCGGAACATGCTACTCTCATGGTATGGGACGGCAGAAGCCACGCTATTATGATGATTACAGCGTTCATGTGTCAAACACTCGGCTGGTATCTCATCAATAACAGTATTACGGAAATCCCGGCTCATGAGGGAAGCCTTCTCTTGATGCTTCAGCCGCTTCTCGCGACAGTGTGGGGATGTGTATTTTTTTCTGAACTGCTTGACGCCGTACAGGTTTTCGGCATTATACTTACGCTCATGGGGATAACTATCTATCAAATAAGATACTCCTCAAAAATAACCGGCGTAAGCCAGGGATTTGAAGAGTAAGCTCTGCGGGACGGATATATTAAAAGAGTTAAAAAAGGCAACGTTGTTAAATCTTGAATATTTATTAAATCAATCCGTCAAGAATGAATGTTGGCATCGTTGATTTTCGTGTCGGACCGATATAGCAGGTAGACTAGGGGACGTACTCAAAATATCAATTGGCGGAATTATTTTCATAAAATGAAGTGAAAGCGGGACGCTCTTTAATAATTTAATTGGCATTGTCGCGAGCCTAATTTATTAAGTTATTAAAGAGCGTTACGTTTGTTATCATAGCTCATATCACAGTGTGTTGTCATAAGTTGTGTCGTAAGTTTGTCGCAAGTTTTGTCGTAACCCTGTCGCAAGTTCAGGCCATCAGACGATAGACTAATTGGTTGGTTGCGCCTTCCCGCCGCGCACCCCTTCCACAAGTTTACGATGGATCTCCCTGATCATCTCCTCGGTGATTGGGTCGCCGCTGTCCAGGCATTCGGATACGAACTCAAATGCATATCGGTCAAAAATTTTCAACATCCCTTTCAGCGCGTTGTATTTTTCAATTACTCGATGCCAATAGTCGCAAATCAAGCCGCCTGGTAAAACTTGCTTGACTTTTAAAGCCCTTGTGTCTATTGAGACAATACTATGAAAAATATAATAAATCTTCTCTTTGAAGTGGGCATGTTAAAAAAGACCCCCAGGACAGGTTACCAGTTTCTGGGATCAGGACAGGAATCCGTAGCGGAACACTCCTTTCGCACAGCCATAATAGGCTATATCCTGGCTCAACAGGAGCCTTCGGCAGATCCTTATAAAATCTCACTCATGTGTCTCTTCCATGACTTTCATGAGGCTCGCACCGGGGACCATAATTATGTCAATAAGCAATATGTCACGGTTAATGAGGATAAGGCAGTCAGGGACCTGGCCAGGGGCCTGCCCTTTGCTGACGAGATTATATCCATAACCGATGAATTCAACAGGGCTGAATCCCTTGAGGCGCGCATCTCAAGGGACGCGGACCAGCTTGATCTGATCATGGAACTCAAGGAACAAAAGGACCTTGGAAACCGTTACGCGATAGACTGGTTGTTTTATGCCGAAAAAAGACTTCTTACGGAATACGGCAAAAAAATGGCCGACGAGATATTAAAGACTGACAGCACTGATTGGTGGTTTGAAAAAAAAACGGATCTATGGGTAAATGGCCCTGGGAATAATCACAAGATTTCATAATAACCCTTCGCTCCGCAGCCCGGCAACCATCATGAAGGTCAGCCTGGCTATATCCCTCCTGTTTCATATTGTCCTTCTGATGAGTTTTCAAAAGGCATTTCCTCTTTGGAGCAATCCTGAACTTCGGACCTACAGTGTGGAGATCATAAGACCGCCGACCGAAGGTCTTGACAAGGAAGACATCCCCGGTTCCGGCATTGACAATCTCGGCCAGAGGGAAGAGACCCCTTTAGAGGACTCTCAGGATACCATATCGCTGGACACAAAGGATGAAAGGTATATCCTATACACGGGTGTGATTAAAAAGGAGATAATGCGGAATTGGGCTTACCCGGATGAGGCGAAGTTATCCCTTATGGAAGGCGAGGTTATGGCGCTATTCAGCCTTATGAGGAATGGGAGCATGCCACAAATAAAGATAGAAAGCGGTTCAGGTCATGACATCCTGGATAAGGAGGTACTTCGCGCTATAAATGCATCCGTCCCATTCCCTTCCTTCCCTGAATCGATTAAGGTTAATCGATTGAATATCAAGGCCAAATTCGATTATCGTCTTTCCTCCGCCAAGGGGGAATAAGTAAAATAACTTCGTTGACTCATTAACTTTAATGATTAAGTTGGCTTATCATTATTTCATCCTGATATTAAACTAATTTATTGAGGAGTCTATGCCCGGTAAAGATTATTATGCAATGCTCGGCGTTTTAAAAACAGCATCCGCTGACGAGATAAAAAAAGCCTATCGCAAGCTGGCAATGAAATATCATCCCGACCGCAATAAAGGGAATAAAGGCGCAGAAGACAAGTTCAAGGACATCAGTGAAGCCTATGCCGTGTTGAGCGATAAGGAAAAAAGAAAACAATATGACACCTTCGGTTCCGAGGGATTCCAGAATAAATTCACCCAGGATGAAATCTTCAGGGATGTTGATTTCGAGAACATCTTCAGGGAATTCGGTTTTAAGGGCAGAGGCGGAGGAGGAGGCGGGCCGGACCTCTTCAGCCAGATATTCGGCAATATGGGCCGGAACAATTCCAGGGGACAGGGTGCATCCTTCAACAATGCCTATGGTGCGCATAACAGGCCACGTCCGGTAAAAGGCAAAGACATCGCCTATGAGCTTTCATTAACACTGGAAGACACCTTTGAAACCGCTGATAAAATGATCTCCTTTCACGCCGGAAACCCTGTTCAGGACAAGGTCTCGGTAAAGATACCGGCAGGGATCCCCGCCGGAAAAAAGCTAAGACTCCAGGGAAAGGGCCATCCGGGTTTAAACGGAGGTCCCAATGGAGATCTGTATATAGAGATCAGAATCCTTGAACATCCTGCCTTTAAGAGGGAAGGAGACGACCTTTTGCTTACAAGGGATATCAGGTTCACAGAGGCTGCCCTGGGCGCGCAGATTGAGGTCCCGACCATCGATAAAAAGACCTTAAAGCTAAAGATCCCGCAGGGCACCCAAGGCAATGCCAGATTCAGGTTAAAGGGTTACGGCATGCCTCACATGAATGATAAAGGGAGGGGAGACGCCTATGTCATTATAAATATCTCCGTACCCAAGGAGCTTGATAAGCGCCAGAAGGATATCCTGAAAAAGGCATCAGAGACAGGATTATAATATGAAGGCGCTTTCTGTCTTTTCAGGGGGTCTGGACAGCATCCTTGCCGCGGAGATAATAAGGCGGCTGGGGATTGACGTTCAAGCCCTTTTTTTTGAGACCCCTTTTTTTACATCTGCAAAGGCAAAGGAGACTGCCGATGCAGTCAAGCTCCCTATCAGGATAGTCGATATAACCGAAAGGCACCTTGAGGTAGTAAAAAATCCCCTGCACGGCTACGGGGGCAACATGAATCCATGCATAGATTGCCACGCACTGATGTTTCGCATAGCAGGCGAGTTGATGCAGGAAGAAGGGGCAAGTTTTATTATTACAGGCGAGGTACTGGGCCAAAGACCCATGTCCCAGAACAGGAACGCCCTTTCCGTTGTCGAGAAACAAAGCGGCATGGAGAGGCTCATACTAAGACCCCTTTCCGCGAAACATCTCCCCATGACAATCCCTGAAGAAAGTGGATGGGTCAAGAGGGAAGACCTTATGGATTTTTCAGGCCGGTCCCGCAAACCGCAGATGGCCCTTGCGAAAAGATTAAACATCACAAAATATCCATCTCCTGCCGGAGGCTGCCTGTTGACGGATGAGATATTTTCAAGGCGTCTGAAGGACCTCATGTCATTCAATCCGCTCTTTGAGATGCGCGAGATCGAGTTATTAAAGACAGGCAGGCACTTTCGCATCAACCCCAAAACAAAGTTAATCGTGGGAAGAAAAGAGGATGAAAATGATGCCATAGCGTTGCTGGCAAAGGAAGACGACCTCCTTTTGACTACTCCATCAGTTCCCGGGCCTGATGTACTTGTAACAGGAGCGATCACGCCCGCAGTGGAAGAACTGGCCGCTGTTATAACCGTTTCCTATAGTGACGCGAAGACAGGCGAAACCCTGATTAACATAAAACATAAAGGGAAAGATAAGCTTATCATGTCCAGGGGCCGGGAAAAGGAAGCCTTAAAAAAATATATGATCTGACCCGGATAATTATCCCCATATCAATCTATCGCGTCAAAGGGACAATTGCTTATACAAGACATGCATTTGACGCATTTGTCTTTATTGATAAAGGCAGGTTCTTTTTTCTTCCAGTCTATTGCCTCTGCAGGACAATTCTTAAAGCATATGCCGCACTTTTTGCATCTTTCCGTATCCACTACAAATTTAACAAGGGCCTGGCATCGTTTTGCAGGGCATCTTTTCTCAAATACATGGGCCTCGTATTCTCCCCTGAAATATTGGAGAGTTGATAATATAGGATTGGGCGCTGTCTGACCAAGGCCGCACAGGGCGGAATCCTTTATCATATAACTCAGCTCCTCAAGGAGTTCGATGTCACTCGGCTCGCCCTTCCCATGGGTGATCTTTTCCAGAATCTCGAGCATCCTTTTAGTCCCCTCGCGGCAAGGGGTGCACTTCCCGCATGACTCATCCTGGATAAAGTCCATAAAAAAACGGGCCATATCAACCATGCATGAATGATTGTCCATTACAATCATTCCTCCTGACCCCATGATAGCGCCTACCTTGGCGATGGACTCATAATCCACAGGGGTGTCAAGGTGCTGCTCAGGCACGCATCCCCCTGAAGGTCCGCCGAGCTGGACTGCCTTGAATTGTCTTTTTTTAGGGATTCCCCCTCCGATGTCAAAAATAATTGTCCTTAATGATGTGCCCATGGGCACCTCAACAAGGCCTATATTCTGGACATCGCCTGTGAGGGCGAAGACCTTGGTGCCCTTGCTTGTAGCCGTGCCGATCCCCGCGTACCATTCCCCGCCTTTATAGATAATCTGGGCGACATTGGCGTAGGTCTCAACATTGTTCAAGACAGTCGGTTTTTTCCATAGCCCCTGATGAGCCGGAAAGGGCGGTCTGGGCCTGGGCATCCCGCGTTTGCCTTCCAGAGATTGCATCAGGGCTGTTTCCTCGCCGCATACGAATGCGCCGGCGCCCTGATAGACCTCGATGTCAAAGTCGAATCCGCTTCCTAAGATATCCTTTCCCAGAAGCCCATAGTCTCTTGCCTGAGTTATGGCAATATCGAGCCTCTTCAGGGCCAGGGGATATTCCGCCCTGCAATATATATATCCCTGATGCGCCCCTATTGCCTTGGCAGCGATGATCATGCCTTCCAAGACCGCGTGGGGGTCTGCCTCAAGGACGCTTCGATCCATAAAGGCCCCCGGGTCTCCCTCATCAGCGTTACAGAGGACATATTTAACATCACCCTGGGACTTATGGGCAAATTCCCACTTTGATCCTGTCGGGAACCCCGCGCCTCCCCTGCCCCTGAGTCCTGATTTCTTTATCTCATTGATTATCGCTTCAGGGGTCATTTCAAGAAGCGCCTTGGGGACGCCGAGATATCCATCCCTCGCGATGTACTCATCAATATTTTCAGGATCTATAACGCCCCTGTTCCTGAGGACAATGAGTTGTTGTTTTGAATAGAAAGGGATATCGTTGATCCCGGGGATTGTCTCGGACGAGGCAGGTTCTTTATAAAATAATCGTTTTACAGGGCGTCCTTTTAGAAAATGCTCTTCAACAATGTGCGAGATATCTTCTTTTTTAATCTTCTGATAAAAGATCCCATCAGGTTGAACGATCATTATGGGTCCCTGAGCGCAAAAACCGTTACACCCGGTCTCCACAACCTTAAACTCCCTGTCTAATCCCTTTAAGGCAAGTTCCTTCTCAAGTTCTTCCTTAACCTCCTTGCTTCCGGCAGCATGACAACCTGTCCCGCCGCAAATAAGAAGATGAGTTCTGTAAGTATTCATTATTAAGTCTCCTGGATTTTCTTCTTTTCCACCTGTATTTTATAAACTGCGACAGCAATGTCCGGTTAGGATCTTGCATAGACGGATACTCAAGGCATGGGAGGCCCTTTTTTTAAAGATGAAATGGCTTAAATGCAATATTCCGGCATAAGACGCCATAAAGCGGGCGGAGAGGAACCGTCAGATCTCGCTTATCCTTAATCCCTGACAGGCAACTGTGGCGCTCCGCCGCCCGCGGTTACAGGCTTGATGCCCGGCCCTCAGCAGGCCGCCCATTTCATTCTTAAAAAAAGGACCTCCCATGCCGTCAAGCAGGCTTTTTTTATATGCAAGATCCTAACCGGACATTGCTGAAACTGCGATCATTGTATCAAGTTAAATCATTGGATTTTGGCTAGTGCAAAATCAGTCTGAATCTCTCCCTTAAGCACATGCCTTTTAAAAATCTGCCGCATCTTGTTCCTGTCTACATGTTGGTAAATAATAGGCTCATGCCCCTTCACTTCAACAGTAACATTGGGTTCACTGCTGCACATGCCCATGCAGCCCGAATTCATGACATGAATATCCTGCCTGTCGGTCTCGGACAGCTCCTCAAGGATTACATCCATTACATCTCTTGCACCGGCCGCAATTCCACATGTCCCCATGTGGACCGTTATCTTTACCGTGGCGCCGCCTTCACGAAGCGTCGTCTTTTTTTTTGTGTCCTCTCTGATCCTTTTCAGGTCTTCAATGGTCAGTTTGGCCATATAATTCCTCCAACAAAATATAGTTATCAGCTTTTTAATTCTTTCAGAGAATCGTTTATTGTGTTGATTATCCACCTTATAACTTCCGGGTTGTTTATCGGCACGCCATCAAGCTCTTTTCTTATACCCCTTGTGTCTATGCTGAATGATTCCCCGTTAATCTCATGGGCATATAAAAAATCCGCACCGGGATTCCCCATTATTAAACAACCGATTGAACCGGCCATATCGCCAAGCGGGGCAAGGTCTATGTGATCAAGCCTAAAAGATGCAAATACCTCGGTCCCTTTTCCTTCCTTGGATTTGATATGAAATTCACCGTCACATCTTTTCGCGGCCTCTTTAAACAAAGAAAGCCCCAGACCTATACGCCGGGTTGTCCTTGTTGTAAAAAACGGATCAACAACCTTTTTTAACAAATCCTGTGGAATGCCTCTGCCATTATCGGCAATTGCAACCTCCATCAGGTTATCCTTGTCCCGCTCCGAGATCTTTATTGTTATCAGATCAGCGCCGGCTGCGATCCCATTTTCAGCAACGTCAATAATGTGAAGGGATAGTTCCCTCAACTAATTTACCATCCTTCTTCCGGATTCTTCCTGTAATGCCATCCTGATCTCAGCTACACAGGGCGCCTTAATAAAATAAGTAGTGCAACGCCTGCCGATATCATCAGGGGAATGGGCATCAGAAGATCTTACAATCGGAAGTCCCTTTAACATTTCCATGCCTCCTGCAAAGGACTCTCTTTTTGACCTGTAGGAGAGTTCAACGGCATCCAGTTTAAGGTCAGGGGGGATAAAGCCCAACTGACTTATAATACTATTACTGGGCCGATCCACATGGCTTGCTATGGATATCCCGCCTAATCTGTGCACCTCGCTTACAATTGCTTCAATGCTTAATTGTGTTGAACCAATAAGCATCCTCTCATTAAAACCTTCAACTTCGTCGATCTCATTTGCAATGACCTGCTCCCCGAAAATTTCAGGGCTGTTTATTCCATGAAGGTGCTGATAAATAATACTTTGCATGCTTATGGCCTGTTTTTCATTGTCAAAAATGGCCAGGGAATGAATCTCTTCCATGGAATTAATCTCAATGCCCGGAAACACATGAAGCCCTAACCTGGCGCCAGCCCTTAATACGGCGCCGGCATTTTCAGCGGAATTATGATCGCATACGGCTATAAAATCCAAGCCCTTTTCAATGCCCTTCTTCACGATCGTTAAAGGACTCATCTCTAATTCCGCACAAGGAGACAGACAAGTATGTATATGTAAATCACCCTTAAAGTTTTTCATCCCGCTTTCTGATTAATTCCGGCGTTAAAAAGTTTTCCTGCCAACTGGTAGGAAGAAATTGAGGAAAGTAAAATAGGCATGCCTTCTTCGTCAGCCTTGGCCCTGGTATCATCGTCAGGCTTACGCCCATTGACTAAGACAATCGCCGCCAGATCCTTAAGCACTGCCACTGCTAATATATTCCGGTGTGACTGTATGGTAAGCCATATAGAGCCGCTCCTTGCATTTGCAATAACATCACTCAAGAGATCGCCGCAATATCCTTCAGTAACATCCCTGTCAAGCCCCTTGCCGCCTGCAGCCAACTCCAGATTAAATGCAGACTGTATATCCCTGACTTTCATTAGAACACCCCGTTTTTTTGATATCCCTTATTTATTAATCCAGAAACCAGCAATGTCCGGTTAGGATCTTGCATATAAATAACGCCTGCTTGACGGCATGGGAGGTCCTTTTTTTAAGAATGAAATGGGCGGCCTGCTGAGGGCCTGGCATTTAAAATATAACCGCGGGC
>Ga0153915_10000598_pt1 | contig 33580 bp, 26 predicted proteins | sample Opewatmetagenome_2_FD_107003 | JGI IMG/M metagenome (GOLD analysis project Ga0153915, IMG submission 107003) | Freshwater wetland microbial communities from Ohio, USA - Open water 3 Core 3 Depth 3 metaG | ecosystem: Environmental > Aquatic > Freshwater > Wetlands | place: USA: Ohio, Lake Erie... | reverse complement strand
TGCGCCACGAGCCACATCAACCCCATGAACCGCCCCAAGCCCGGCTCCTTCGGCGTCCCCGTCCCGAGCATGCTGGCCGCGGTCATCGACCCCGCGACCACCCTGGCGGTGCCGCCGGGCGAGACCGGCGAGCTCGTGCTCTGTGGGCCCAACGTGATGGCGGGCTACTGGCGCCGCCCCGAGGAGACGGCGCGGACCTTCCTCGAGCTCGCCGGCCGCCGCTGGCTCCGCACCGGAGACATCGTGCGCATGGACGAGGAGGGGTACTTCCACTTCTACGACCGCTCCAAGGACCTCATCAAGTACAAGGGCTACTCCATCTTCGCCAAGGACGTGGAGGAGGTGCTCTACTCCCACCCGCAGGTGAAGGCGGCTGGGGTCATCGGCGTCCCCGATCCGGCGGTGGGCCAGCGCATCAAGGCCATCGTGGTGCTGCAGGGTGACGCCCGCGGCAAGTTGAGCGAGGAGGAGATCCGGACCTACTGCAGAGGGCGGCTGGCGGAGTACAAGGTCCCCCACGTCGTCGAGTTCCGCGGGGAGCTGCCCAAGACCGACGTCGGCAAGGTGTCGCGCCGCGAGCTGCGCGACGAGAACGTGGCGAACTGAGGACGGCTCGCGTGGCGACGCCCTTCTTCCGCATCGAGCACCTCACCAAGCGCTTCGGCGGGCTCGTGGCCGTCAACGACGTCGGCTTCGAGCTGCGGCGGGACCAGATCGTGGGCCTCATCGGGCCGAACGGCGCGGGCAAGACGACCCTGCTCCGGCTCATCACCAAGATCCTGAAGCCGGACGGCGGGCGCATCTACCTCAACGGCGAGGACCTCACCGGCCTGCGGCCATGGGACATCGTCAACCGGGGCATCGTCGGCACCTTCCAGAACAGCCGCCCCTTCCGCCACCTGCCCATCATCGCCAACGTCATGGTGCCGCTGGTGGCCCCCCGGACCCGCCAGCGTGGGGAGTGGGTGAAGCGCATCGAGGCCAAGGCCATGGACGCCCTCGAGTTCGTGGGCATCTCCGACATGGCGCTGGAGCCCGCCTCGGCCCTCTCCCAGGGCGACCTGAAGCGGCTCGAGGTGGCCCGGGCCATCGCCACCGAGCCGGAGCTGCTCCTCCTCGACGAGCCCCTCGGCGGCCTCAACCCGGCCGAGTCCGAGCTGCTGACGAAGTCGATCCGCCGCCTGCACAAGGGCGGCCGCTTCGGCCGGCTCCACTCCGAGGGACCGGCGGTGCTCATGATCGAGCACAAGCTGAAGGAGCTCATGTCCATCGTCGACCGGGTCATCGTGGTCGACTACGGCGAGGTCATCGCCGACGGCGCGCCGGCCGAGGTGGTGAAGAACCCGAAGGTCGTGGAAGCCTACCTGGGGTCCGCCCATGCCACTCCTTGAGGTGAAGGACCTCGGCGTCCGCTACGACAGGGCGGTCATCCTGAACGGCGTCTCCCTCGTCGTCGACGAGGGGGAGTTCGTCGGGGTGGTGGGGCCGAACGGCGCCGGCAAGTCCACCATGCTCCGCGCCCTCTCCGGGCTGGTGCGCTTCGAGGAGCGCATGAAGCGGGGCACCGCCGGCGACATCGTGCTCGAAGGGGAGGTGCGCTTCGCCGGCGAGCGGATCGACGAGCTGCCGGCCCACGAGATCCGGCGGCGCGGCCTCGTCCACTGCCCGGAACGCCGCCGCCCTTTCCGCGAGCTCACCGTCCTCGAAAACCTCATGGCCGGCGCCTACCTGTCGCGGAGCGCCGCCGAGACCCAGCGCCGCCTGGAGCGTTGCTTCGCCCTCTTCCCGGAGCTGGCGCGCCGCAAGGACCAGGTGGCCGGCAGGTTGTCGGGGGGCGAGCAGCAGATGCTGGCCACCGCCCGGGCGCTCATGTTCGAGGCCCGGCTCCTCGCCATCGACGAGCCCTCGCTCGGGCTCGCGCCGCGCGTCCGGGAGGAGCTCTTCGCCGCCATCGCCCGCATCCAAGCGGACGGCACGTCGGTGCTGCTCGTGGAGCAGGAAGTGGGCCAGGTGTTCCGGCTGGCGAGCCGGTGCTACGTGCTCTCCCAGGGGCGCATGGTCGCCTCCGGGACCTCCGCCGAGCTCATGGCGGACGAGACCCTGCGGGCCAGCTACCTCGGGCTCTGAGCGCGGGCGGCCGGTGCGCCGGCGCGCAGCGGCGCGGCGCAGAGCCGGCAGGAATCGCGCCACGCGACGTTGCGCTGCTTGCAGCGCGGGCACTCGGTCTCGATCTTGTCGCGCACCCAGGGGGCGATGCCGCGCGGCATGAAGAGGAGCACGAGCAGCACCACCACCGCGAAGATGAGAAGGCGCAGCTCGCCCAAGGTGCGGAAGTTCCCGAGCCACTCGGTGAACGGGTAGAGCAGGAACACCGCCGTCACCGGTCCGTAGATGGTGGCCACCCCGCCGAAGATCCCCCAGATGATCACCTGGAAGGAGAGCGCGGTCTCGAGGGTGGAGGGGCCGGCCCCGCGCATGAAGTGGGCGTAGAGGCCGCCCGCGATCCCCGCCGTGAAGGCCGAGATCCCGAAGGCGGCGAGCTTGTACCTGGTGGTGTTGAGCCCCGAGGCGCGAACCGCCACCTCGTCGTCGCGGATGGCGTGCAGCACCAGCCCGAACTGGGAGTCGGCCACGGCCCACAGCCCGAAGACCAGGACGAGCATGCCGAGCGCCACCACGTAGTAGTTGGCGATGCGCGAGACCACCAGGGAGCGCACGCCCGAGACCCCCATCTCCCCTCCGGAGAACTCGGGGAAGGCGAAGAGCAGGCCGATGACGATGAGGGGGAAGGCCAGGGTGGCGAGGGACAGGTAGGAGCCGCGCAGCCGCAGGCAGAGGTAGCCGACCGCCAGCCCCACGGCGCCGGCCACCACCGCCCCGCAGGCCATCCCGATCCAGGGAGAGAGACCCAGCCGGAGGGAGACCAGGGAAGATCCGTAGGCCCCGGCACCGAAGAAGAGGGCGTGGCCGAAGTTCACCTGCCCGGCGTAGCCGGAGAGCAGGTCCCAGCTCGCCGCCAGGATGGCGAAGATGCAGGTCATGACCGCGACCCGCAGCACGTAGGGACCGGGTTGGAGGACCGGGAGCAAGAGCGCCCCGGCCGTCCAGGCGAGCGCCAGGGTGCGGGAGGGGAGGATCAGCACCTCGTTGCGGAGGTTCACCCAGGCGCGGAAGGCCGCGAAGGAGACCGGGTTGGCCATGGCCGGGACGTGGCGGGCGCGGGCCCGCCTCTAGCGCTCCTCCTCGAAGGCGACGCCGAAGAGCCCCTCCGGCCGGGCCAGGAGCACCACCACCATGATGGAGAGCGCCACCGCCCCCTTGAGGTAGGCGCCCTTGGGCAGGAGGAAGACGGTGAGGGCCTCCACGTAGCCGATCACCAGGGCGCCGATGAGGCTGCCCTTGAGGCTGCCGAGCCCCCCCAGCACCACGATGGCGAGGACGGTGACGAGGGGCGCGAGCCACATGAAGGGGTCGACCACGAAGACCGGGGCCACGGCCACGCCCGCGATGGCGGCGAGCGCCACCGAGATGGCCACCGTCGCCATGGCGACGCGGTGGACGTGCATCCCCATGAGGTTCGCCACCTCCAGGTCGTTGGCGGTGGCCCGGATGGCGAGCCCGAGGCGGGTGCGGTAGAGGAGGTACCAGACGGCGGCCAGGACCGCCGCCGCCACCACCAGGATGAGGAGCCGCTGGTAGGGGATGCTCACGCCGGCGACGGTCACCACACCCTCCACCGCCGAGGGGATCCCGAGGAAGCTGCCGCCGAAGGCGAGCAGCATCACCTCCTGGAAGATGAGCGCCAGGGCGATGGTGGAGATGAGCACCGCCGCTTCGTGCTGGCGCACCGGCTCGATGACGAGCCTGTAACAGACCACCGAGAGCGCGGTGACCGCGGCGACGGCCAGCACCGCCGCCGGCACCACCCCGAGCCCCACCTTCACGAGCAGCCCGTAGAAGCAGTAGGCCGCCATCATGTAGAAGGCGGTGTGAGCGATATTCACGATTCGTGCAACGCCGAAGATCAAGGAGAACCCGGTGGCGAGGAGGGCGTAGACCCCGCCGTTCACGAGACCGGTGACGAGGATGTCCTGGAGCATGGGGGGTATGCGGTCGGCCCCGTGCGGGGCCGCCGCGGTCCGTCACTCGCCGCCCGGGAACTTGAAGGGCTTCATCCCCTTCACCTGGCCCGGCCAGAAGGGGACCTTCTGCCCGTTTTGCCACTGCACGGCGATGCCCGTGTCCTTGCCGATTCCCCAGATGGGGTCGTGGCTCTTGTCGAACTCGAGCAACGCGCCGGTGCCGACGTAGCTCATCTTCTCGATGACGGGGACGAGCTTGTCCGCATCGGTGCTCCCCGCCGTCTCGATGGCGTTCTTGAGGAGATTGATGGCGTCGTAGGTGCCGGCGTTGTAGGTGGGGTTCTTCTTGAAGCGCTCCTTGAAGGTCTTCACGAAGGCGACGGTCGTCGGGGTCATCTCCACCTCGGCGTAGGTGTCGAGGGTGGCCACGTAGCCCCCCTTGCCGGCGGTGGCGCTCCAGAAGCCGTCCTTCTGCGCCTCGACGTTGATGCCGAAGGCGATGGCCTTCATCTTGCGTTCCCCCATCTGCCGCCCCACCACGATCCCCACCGGCCCGGAGAGGACGGTGAAGACCATGTCGGCCCCGGCCCGATCGATGGCGGCGAGCTCGGCGGTGACGTCGGTGGCCACCGGCGAGGGCTGCCACAGCCCCACCACCTCCATCTTCATCTTGGGCAGGTTCGCCTGGGCCGCCTGGACGATGGCCTCGGTCCACATGACCTTCTCGGCCAGGATGGCGACCTTGGGGGTCTCCTTCTTCATGTCGCGGCGGATCTGCCCGGCGATGTCGCCGAGGACGGCGAAGAGCGTCCTGCCGAGCCCGGGGGCGCTGAGCGGCGTGACGCGGAACCAGTACTTGTACCGGTCGTAGTTGGCGGCCACGTTGGCGCCGAGCTTGGCGTCGGCGGCGCCACAGCCGAGGAAGAGCTTCTTGTAGTCCATCGCCACTTCCTGCATGGCCAGCGCCGCCTCGGAGCGGAAGCCGCCTATCACGAAGTCGGCCTTGTCGCGGGTGAGGGCCCGCTCCATGGCGTTGGTGGCGTCGGGAACCGACTGCATCTCGTTGCTGTCGACCCGGACGAGCTCCACCTTCGCCTTCTTGCCGCCGACGGCGATGCCGCCGGCCTTGTTGATCTCCTCCTGCGCCAGCTCGGCACCGGCCCAGTGGTTCTCGCCCTGCACGAAGGCCATGGGGCCGATGACGGCGATCTTGATGCTGTCCTGCGCCAGGGCGGACCCGGCCAGGGTCACTGCTAGAAACGGGGCCAATAGACGCATGAGTCCTCCTCGGAGTGGGAATGGTGGGGTCTCATTCAATCTGACAGCCCGCGGCGCCCGCGTCCAGACGCCGCGCGGCATCCTTTCGCCCTGCGGAACGGAATGGACCCCCGCGGCCAAAATGGGTCGTTCCGCAGGCCAGTGGACCGAGGCGCGCTCACGGCAGGTGCACGAGCTGCTTCCCCAGGTTCTCGCCCCGGAGCATCCCGATGAAGGCCCGCGAAGCGCGCTCCAGACCCTCGGCCACCGTCTCCCGGTAGCGGATGCGGCCCGCGGCCACGTGGCCGACGAGCTCCCCGAGCGCCTCGGGCCAGAGCTCCATGTGCTCGGACACGATGAAGCCCTGGACGAGGAGGCGCATCACCAGGATGGCGCGCACGTTCCGCAGGGCGATGTCCTGGCCGTTGTACCCGGCGATGAGCCCGCACAGCGCCACCCGGCCGAAGGGGTTCATCCGCGAGAGCGCCGCGTCGAGGACCGCGCCCCCCACGTTCTCGAAGAGGACGTCGACGCCGCCGGCGGTGGCGGCCCGGAGGTCCTCGCGGAAGGTCGGCGACCGGTGGTCGATGCAGGCGTCGAGGCCGAGCTCGCGCACGACGTGTTCGCACTTCGCCGGCCCGCCGGCGATCCCCACGGCGCGGCAGCCCGCCAGCCGCGCCAGCTGGCCCACGACGCTCCCCACGGCGCCGGCCGCCGCCGAGACCAGCACCGTCTCGCCCGGCTTCGGCCGGCCGATCCGGTGGAGGCCGTACCAGGCGGTGACGCCGGGCATGCCTGCGCACCCGAGGTAGGCCGATGCGGGCAGCACCGAGGTGTCCACCCGGCGGAGCGCCGCGCCGTCGGCCACGTGGAACTCCTGCCACCCCCCCATCCCCACCACCGCGTCCCCCGTCCGGAACCCGGGGCTCCGCGACTCGAGCACCTCGCCCACGGTGCCGCCCACCATCACCGCGCCCAGCGCCTGCGGGGCCGCGTAGGACCTCTCCTCCTCCATCCGGCCGCGCATGTACGGGTCGAGCGACAGCCAGCGCACCCGGACCAGCACCTCCCCCTCCCGCAGGGCGGGCGTCTCGGACTCCTCCAGGCGGAAGTTCGACTCCTCCACCCAGCCCGTGGGGCGGCTCGCCAGCACCACCTGCCTGTTGCGCATGTCCCGCTTCCTCCAGGGCCGGCCGCTGGCATCCGCCCGCCGGCGCGCCCGGCTCCCGGCGCGCCTGCCCGCCTCACCCCCCCGTCGCCGCGGCGGGGGCGCCGTCGCCGGGGGGCGGGCGGCGGTGGGCCCACGGCCGCGCCGCCTCGAGCTGCGCGGCGAGGCGGAAGAGCGTGGCCTCGCCGCCGAAGGCCGCCGCGAGCTGAACGCCGATGGGGAGCCCGTCGGCGGACCAGTGGAGCGGGACGGACATCGCCGGGTTCCCGGAGGAGTTCATGGGCGAGGTGAAGGCGATGGTCCCGAGGAGCGCCTCGTCGAAGGCGTCGCCGTCCGGGTTGGAGAGGGAGAGGACGCCCAGGGGGAGCGGGGGCTGGCACATCGTGGGGGTGAGGAGGACGTCCCAGCGGGCGAAGAAGGCGGCCAGCGCCCGCCCCATCCGGTGCAGCGCGCCGATGGCGCGCGCCAGGTCGGCAGCGGAGCGCTGCCGGCCCAGCTCCGCGGTGGCCCAGGTCAGGCGCTCCACGTCCCCCTCCGCCAGCGGCCGGCCCAGCGCCTCGGCCCGCTGCTCGAGCAGGGCGCGGGCGTGGGCCGCCACCACCAGCCGGCTCGCCCGCAGGCGCGCCCGCTCGTCCCATTCCGGCCGCGCCTCCTCGACGTGGTGGCCAAGCGCCTCGAGCAGGCGGGCGGCCTCCTCCACGGCCTTGGCGCACTCGGGGTGGACGGGGAGCCCGCACCAGGCGCGGGTGGTCGCCGCCACGCGCAGGCACCCGGGCGGCGCTCCCACCTCGGCGAGGAAGGGGCGCGCCGGCGGCGGCGCCCAGTAAGGGTCGCCCAGGTCGGGACCACAGGTGGCGTCGAGGAGCGCGGCGCTGTCCCGCACGCTCCGGGTGATGGCGTGGTCGTTGGCGAGGCCGCCCCAGCCCTCGCCCACGTAGGGGCCCGACGGAGTGCGGGCGCGCGTCACCTTGAGGCCGAAGAGGCCGCAGGCCGAGGCCGGGATCCGGATCGAGCCTCCGCCGTCGCTGGCATGGGCCATGGGGACCATCCCCGCGGCCACGGCCGCGGCGGCGCCGCCGCTCGATCCGCCGGCGCTCCGCGCGCGGTTCCAGGGGTTCCGGGTGGGGCCGAAGAGGCGCGGCTCGGTGGAGGTGGAGAGGCCCAGCTCGGGGGTGTTCGTCTTCCCCAGGATCACGAGCCCGGCCCGCCGCGAACGGGCCACGATCTCGCTGTCCCGGCTGGCCACGGCGTCGCGGAAGAGGGCGCTCCCGAAAGCGGTGGGCGTGCCCGCGCTGATGGCGCCGAGGTCCTTGAGGAGGTAGGGCACTCCGGCGAACGGCCCCGGCGGGAGCCCGGCGGCCACGGCGGAGCGAGCCTCGTCGTACATCCGGTGGATCACGGCGTTGAGCCCGGGGTCGAGCCGCTCCACCCGCTCGATGGCGGCCTCGAGCAGCTCCGATGGGGCCACGTCGCCCCTGCGGACGAGTTCCGCGAGCCCCAGGCCGTCGGTCCGGTCGTACTCCGGCAGCATGTCCACCCTTCCGGCGGCGGCCTCGCGGCCGCCGCAACGCTCACGAGTCCCCGGAGAAGCGCGGCGTGCGCTTCTCGAAGAACGCGGTCAGCGCCTCGCGCGCGTCGGCCGAGGCGAGCCGCTCCTTGAAGAGGCGCCCCTCCTCCGCCATCCGCTCCGCCACCGCCCCGGCGTGGCGCCTCTTCATGAGCTCCTTGCAGAGGCGGACCGAGGTGGGGGGGAGCGCGGCGAGGGCGAGGGCGGCGGCACGCGCGTGGTCGATGAGCCGCTCCTCGGGAACCACCTCGGTGACCAGGCCGGCGGCGAACGCCACATCGGCGCCGAAGGGCCGGCCCAGGAGGAGGAGCTCCGCCGCCCGCTGGTACCCCATGAGCGCCGGCAGGAGCAGGCTCGAGGCCGCCTCCGGGACGAGCCCGAGCGGCACGAAGGGGAGCTGGAAGCGTGCGCTCGGCGCCGCGTAGACGAGGTCGCAGTGCAGGAGCATGGTGGTGCCGATGCCGACGGCGGCCCCGCCCACCGCCGCCACCAGGGGCTTGCGGGCGGTGGCGATCCTCTCGAGGAAGCGGAAGGCCGGCGCGTCCCCATGGTCGGGCGGTCGGGTCAGGAAATCCTTGAGGTCGTTCCCCGAGGAGAAGCAGTCCGGCCGGCCGTGGACGAGGACGGCCCGGACGGCGGGGTCGGACTCCGCCCGCTCGAGCGCGTCGGACAGGGCCTGGTACATCTCGGCCGTCAACGCGTTCTTCTTCTCGGGGCGAGCGAGCTCGATGCGCGCCAGGCGCTCGCCAAACTCGGTGAGGACGTGCTGGGACATGTGGGCGTCCGGTGGGGTCTTTGGGGAAGCGCCGGCCCCCGCGGGCGGGGACCGGGCACAGTATGGGGCAGCGTCCGCGGGATTGCCACGGCCCCGCCCCGACGGAGACGCCGGCGGGTCGCTCAACTCGCCACCTCCAGCTCGAGGAGGTGGGGACCGGGCGCGGCGAGGGCCCGGCCCATGGCGCGGCGCAGCTCCGCCACCGACTCCACGCGGGTCCCGGGAACGCCCAGGCCCCGCGCCAGCTGCACCCAGTCGACCGGCGGCGGCGACAGCTCGGTGAGCGAGCGGGCCTTCGGCCCCGGCGCCTGGGAACCCGGCCGCTCCCAGTCGAGCTGCAGGATCCGGTAGCGCCGGTTGGAGCAGACGAGGGTGACGACGTGCAGCTGCTCCCGGGCCTGTGTCCACAGGGCCTGCGGCGTGTACAGCGCGCCGCCGTCCCCCTGGAAGTCGAAGACCACCCGGTCCGGGCAGGCGAGGGCCGCGCCGGTGGCGCAGGGCGGCCCCATGCCAATGGAGCCTCCGGTGAGCGTGAGCAGGGTGTGGCGAGGGCTCGAGGCGGCCGGGTGGAAGTACCGGACGCCGCTCGTGGCCGCCTCGTCCACCACGATGGCGCCCTCCGGCTGGAGGAGCGCCAGCGCGGCGCCGATGGTCTCGGGGGTGAGCGGCCCCTCGGGCATGGCGGGGGCGGCGCGGGGCGGCGGCGTCTCTCCCGCCGGGGCGCCGAGGGCGTCGGCGAGGTCCTCGAGGGCCGCCTCGACGTCCTCGCCCGGGGCCGCGAGCGGCTCCAGGGCGCAGCCGGCCGGTGTGTAGCGGCTCGGCATCCCCGGGAAGCCGAAGAAAGCCACCGGCTCCCGGGCCCCGGCGAGCACCAGGCCGCGGAGCCCCGCGAGCAGCGCCACGGCCCGGTCCGGGAAGTAGGGCATCCGCTCGACCCAGGGAAGGCCGGCTCCTCGCTCCATGCGCGCCGGGAATCCCTCCGCGAGGAGCCTGCAGCCGGTCCGCGCCGCCGCTCGCTGCCCGCGCTCGCCGAGGCCGGGGCCGCCGAGGAGCAGGGCCGACGGTCCCTCCCGGAGCGTCCTGGCGGCCCGCTCCACCCGGTCGACCGCCACCCGGACGGGCGGCGCGGGCGCGACGGGCTCCGCCGGCCCCGGCGCCGGGCCGGCGGCGAGGTCCGAGGGCACGACCAGGGTGGCCACGCCTCCGGGCGCGCTCCGCGCGGCGGCCACCGCCTCGGCGGCGTCGCGCGCCAGGTGCTCGGGGGAGGCCGTGGTGCGCACCCAGGTCGAGACCGTCCGGGCGAGCGCCTCGATGTCCGAGGCGAGCGGAGCGTCGGCAGACCGGTGCCAGGTGGCGTGGTCGCCCACGAGGCACACCACCGGCGAGCGGGCCCGCCGCGCGTTGTGGAGGTTGGCGAGGCCGTTGGCGAGGCCCGGGCCCAGGTGGAGGAGCGCCAGCGCCGGGGCGCCCCGCATGCGCGCCCAGCCGTCGGCGGCCCCGGTGCACACCCCCTCGAAGAGCCCGAGGACGGCGCGGATGCCGGGCGCGCCGTCGAGCGCCCGCACCAGCGCCATCTCGGTGGTCCCGGGGTTGGCGAAGCAGGCTTCGACACCTGCTTCCCGGGCGGTGCGCAGGATCGCCTCGGCGCCGTTCACGGGCTCCCCGCGGAGCCGCCGGGCCGCGGCGTCGCCACCAGCTTCCCCTGGACGCGACGGTGGAGGAGGTCGTCGAGGCCCCGGGGAATCTCCTCGAGCCGGAGCCGGGCGCTCACCGCCGGCCGGAGCTTGCCGGCGGCGATCCAGCCGGCGAGGCGGAGGAGCTGCGCGGCGCTGGCCTCTCGGTTCCGCAGCGACCAGTCGCCCCAGTAGACGCCGACGATCGACCGGGCGTTGAGCAGGGCGAGGTTCAAGGGGATGCGCGGGATCTCGCCGCTGGCGAAACCGATGACGAGGTGGCGGCCGTTCCAGCCGGTGGCGCGGAGCGCCACCTCCGAGGCCGGGCCGCCCACCGGGTCGTAGACCACGTCGAGGCCGCGCCCGCCGGCGATCTCCCGGAGCTGCTGCCGCAGGTCCCCGGCGGCGTCGACCACCTCGTCGGCCCCGAGGCGCCGGCAGAGATCCCGTTTCTCGGGGGTGGAGGCCGCGGCCACGACCCGCCCGCCGAGGAGCTTCACCAGCTCCACCGCCGCTGTCCCCACCCCGCCCCCGGCCCCGAGGACGAGCACCGTCTCTCCGGGCTGGAGCCGGGCGCGGTCCTCCAGCGCGTGCAGGGTGGTGCCGTAGGTGATGAGGGAGGCCGCCCCGAGGTCGGGCGGGAGGGAGGCGGGCCGGGCGAGGACTCGCTCGACGGCGACGGCGCACTCCTCGGCGAAGGCGCCGGTCGTGGTGGTGGCCAGGACCGGGTCCCCCACCCGGTGCTCGCGCACCTCGGCGCCCACCGCGGAGACCACGCCCGCGAGCTCCATGCCGGGCACGAAGGGGAGCGGCGGCTTCACCTGGTACCGTCCCTCGACGATGAGGGCGTCGGGGTAGTTGAGCCCCGCCCACTCGACGCGCACCACCACCTGGCGCGGTCCGGGGCTCGGCACCGGCAGGTCGGCGACGTGGAGCGCCGAGACGGGTCCGTGCTCCTCGCAGACGAGCGCGCGCATGGCGTCCCGCTCCGTTCCTCCCGGGCGCCGCCCCTGGGTGGAGGCGAAACGACGCCGGGAACACTTTACTGTTTCGCACAACGAAATAGAATGCTGCAGGATATTGCGTATCGCCCGTAATCCGCAAGGAGGGAACGCTCCTCGCGTTCCAGGTCCCCACGAAGCGGAACGGTCTTGTGCCCCGGGAGCCCCCATGCCGACGTCCACAGCCCTGAAGCGACCTCCCGCGGCGGACCGGAAGTTCGTCACCGCCCTCTCCCGCGGGCTCGACGTGCTCCGCTGCTTCGGCCCGCGCGACCGGTGGCTCGCCAACCAGGAGATGTCCCGGCGCACCGGGCTCGCCAAGCCCACCGTGTCGCGGCTCGCCTACACCCTCACCAAGCTCGGGTACCTCCGCTACTCGGACGCGCTCAACAAGTACGCGCTCGGCAACGCCGCCATCAGCCTGGGATTCGCCGCCCTGGGCCAGATGGACATCCGCCGGGTGGCGCGTCCGCTCATGCAGGAGCTCTCCGAGTACACCAAGGCCTCCATCCACCTGGCGGTGAACGACCGGTTCTCCATGCAGGTGGTGGACACCTACTGGAACGCCGCCGCCTTCGTCATCGACATCGGGTCGCGCGTGCCGGTGGCCACCACCTCGCTGGGGCGGGCCTACGTCTGCGCCCTGGCGCCGCCGGAGCGCAAGCGGATCCTCGACGGGATCCGCGACGCCCGCCCCTCCGACTGGGCGGTGAACCGGAAGCGCTTCGAGCAGGCCTTCCGCGACTACGAGGACTACGGCTTCTGCTTCGGGCTGGGCGACTGGCGGCGCGAGGTGAACGCGGTGGCCGCCCCGCTGCTCCCCAGAGACGGCTCCGGCCCGGTGGTCATCGGCTGCAGCGGCGCCGCCTTCCAGCTCGAGCCCGAGGTGCTGAAGCGCGACGTCGGGCCCCGCCTCCTCGCCCTGGTCGGCAACGTGCGGTCGGCCCTCTCCCACGGCTGAGCCCGAGGCGCGCGTGACCCCGTCAGGCGAGATGACCGACTTCATGGGCCTCCTGGACCTCCTCACCGAGGAGGAGCGGATGGTCCGGGCGCAGGCCCGCCAGTTCGTGAACGCCGAGGTCCTCCCGGTCATCGAGCGGCACGCCCAGGAGCAGCGCTTCCCCCTGGGGCTGGTGGGGCGCATGGGGGAGCTCGGGTTCTTCGGCCCCACCCTGCCGGCCCGCTACGGGTGCGCCGGGCTGTCGAGCGCCGCCTACGGGCTCCTCATGTACGAGCTCGAGCGCGGCGACTCCGGGGTGCGGAGCTTCGCCTCGGTCCAGGGATCGCTGGTCATGTACCCCATCTTCGCCTACGGCTCCGAGGCGCAGCGGAAGCGGTGGCTCCCGCGCCTCGCGCGGGGCGAGGCGGTCGGTTGCTTCGGGCTCACCGAGCCCGACTTCGGCTCGAACCCGGGGGGCATGAGGACCCAGGCGGTGCGCGAGGGGAGCCGCTGGCGCATCAACGGGACCAAGATGTGGATCACGAACGGCTCGCTCGCCGACGTGGCGGTGGTCTGGGCCCGGACCGACGAGGGGATCCGCGGGTTCCTGGTGGAGAAGGGGACGCCGGGATTCTCGGCGCCGGAGATGAAGGGGAAGTGGTCCCTCCGGGCCTCGGTCACGTCGGAGCTCGTGCTCGAGGACGTGCTCGTGGAGGAGGAGCCAAGCCTCCTCGCCGGGGTCGTCGGGCTCAAGGGCCCGCTCGGCTGCCTCAACCAGGCCCGCTTCGGCATCGCCTGGGGGGCCCTGGGCGCCGCCGAGGCCTGCTACCAGTGCGCGCTCGAGTACGCGAAGGGGCGGGTCCAGTTCGACCGGCCCATCGCCGGCTACCAGCTCACCCAGGAGAAGCTCGCCTTCATGGTGACCGAGCTCACCAAGGGTCAGCTCCTGGTGCTCCAGCTCGCGCGCCTCAAGGACCTGGGGCGCGTCACGCCGGCCCAGGTGTCGATGGCCAAGATGAACAGCGTGGCGGTGGCGCGGGAGATCTGCTCCCGGGCCCGCACCATCCTGGGCGCGAACGGCATCCTGGGCGAGTACCCGGTGATGCGGCACATGGCGAACCTCGAGTCGGTCTACACCTACGAGGGCACCCACGAGATGCACACCCTCGTCATCGGGGAGGCCGTGACCGGCATGTCCGCCTTCCGCGGGTAGAGTGGCGCCGGGCGGGGGTGGCTCTCTCGCCGGCGGCGCTCGCCGGAAAGGAGCGGCCCCGCCCCCGCCGGAGCGGGGACGGGGCCGCGGATTCCTCGAGGCTCTTGGCCTAGAAGAAGTAGCCGCCCGAGACGATGAACTGATAGGCGGACGTGGAGTCGGTCCCACCGGGTGTCGCTAGGTTCCCGAGCAGGTACTTCGTCCTGTAGCTGTAGAACTCGGCGACGAGCGCGTAGCCGCCGTCCATGACCCGGAGCATGCCGCCGAACAACTGGTTGTCGCTCTTGAGCGTGGTGTTGGCCACGGTCAGGGCGGTGCCAGCGAGGTTGGCCCAGTTCTGGAGGTCTTTCTTGTCGAGCGAGCTGGCGCCGTAGATGCCCCAGATGGAGACCTCCTTGATGAGATTCACGCCGATCTCGGCGTAGTAGCCGAGTTCGCTGATGTCGCCGAACTGGAGCATGGAGCCGATCATGGGAGCGGTGGCGCGGCCCGTTTCGACCTGGAAGTTCAGGGCCACCGGGTAGTACGCGAACCTGCCGCCCAGCGTTCCGGCGTAGCTGTCGAGGCCGGTCTTCACCGAGCCGTCCTGGAGGGTCACGCCGTTCGGGTTGACGCTGTTCCCGAAGCCCTTGAGGTTGATCTTCTCGTAGGCGCCGCCGACGTAGGCCATCCAGGAGAAGTCGCCCGCCTTGCCGTCGACCTTCACCCGGCCCACGACCTGCGGCATGTTCGAGGACCAGGCCAGGGAGATCTGGGTCGGATCGTTGCCGGGGAAGCCAGTCACGGCATTCGCGTCAGCCCACTTCCCGTGGGAAATCTCGGCGGCGAGCTCGAGCTTCAACCCCTCCATGGGAATGGCATGGGTGACGCGGAAGCCGATGGTGCGCCACCCGATGAGGCCGACGCCGTAGGCGACCGGGTTGGTGATGTGGGCCACGGTGGTCGGAATCTGCGCCAGGAGGAGCTGGGCGCTGTGCTGGCCGGCGTCGAGGGTGGTGTTGCCCCACTTGAGCTCCGCGTAGGCCTGGCGCAGCCGGACGTTCGGCGACTCGTAGCCGAGGGCGCCGGCGTTCTGGTTCCCGAAAAGGTCGAACTCGAAGTGGGCCTTGGGCTTCGCCCCGAAGGCCTCGGGCCCGGTGATGACGAAGATGGGCCGGACCTGCCGGACGTCGGCTGCGACGAACGTGCCGGACTTCGAGGTCGCCACACCCGGTTGAGGCAGTTCCAGGCCGGGGCGAGGCGCCGCGATGAGGATGCCGGAACCCTGGCCGCTGTTGAAGATCTGGTCCTGCATGTAGACCGAGCCCACCACGAAGCCGTGGAACTCGAACTTGAACGGCGACTCGTCCGCCGCGCGTGCGACGTTCGCCACCAGGGCGAGAGCGAGGGCCGAGCCGATGAACAGCGAGCGCAGGCTTTTCACGTCTGGTTTCCTCCGTGGGGGATCGTGCTCCGCCGTCCGCCGAAGACTGGCGGTCATACTCACTCCGGACATGGTCGAACTTCGTTGAACTTCGGCGAGAAACCTTCGCCGGAGTCGGCATCCTGGCTCAAGGCGAGGTGCGTCAAAGTCATACCAGCCGCGGCACTCCTGGACGGCCGAAGCCACAATCACCTATTGATACCAGGATGTTGAGTATGGCGTCTCATAGTCTTCTGACCGGCCGGACGAGGCGTTGGCCCCATGCCAGCTTGCCCCTTTAGGGGTACCAAGAACCGCGTCGCGGCCCGAGCAGACCGGTCCCGGCAGGCAATCAGCGTGTCGCCCCGCAGGAGCGGCCGCGCCGCTGCGCGCGCTATACTGGCCGACCAAGGGGATACCACTCATGGGTAAGGCCGCGCGCGCGGTGGTTTGCCGCAAGATCAACAGGCCCGTGGTGGTCGAGTTCATCACGGTCGACAGCCCGAAGCGCGGCGAGGTGATGGTCAAGGTCGGCGCCTGCGGGGTGTGCCACTCGGACCTTTCGGCGACCAACGGCACCATCGCGCTGCCGCTGCCGCTCATCCTCGGCCACGAGGCCGCGGGCGAGGTGGTCGAGGTGGGCGAGGGCGTCACGAGCCTCGCGGTCGGCGACCACGTCGTCGCGTCGTTCATCTACATGTGCGGCAGGTGCCGCTTCTGCTCGCTCGGGCGCCCGGTGCTGTGCGTCGAGCAGGGCAGGGCGCTCAGCACGCTGCCCGACGGCACGCTGCGCACCGCGGACGCGCAGGGCAAGCCGCTCAACGTCTTCTCGGGCTGCGGCGTGATGGCCGAGTACGCGACCATGCACGTCGACAACCTGGTGAAGATCGACCCCAAGATCCCGCTCGACCGCGCGGCGCTGGTCGGCTGCGCGGTGACCACCGGCGTCGGTGCGGTATTCAACACGGCCCGCGTCACGCCCGGCGCGAGCGTGGCCGTGTTCGGCTGCGGCGGCGTCGGCTTGAACGTGATCCAGGGCGCGGCGATCGCCGGCGCCGAGCGCATCGTCGCCATCGACACGCTCGAATCGAAGCTCCAGATGGCGAGACGGTTCGGCGCCACCGACGTTCTGCTCGCCAAGCCGGGCGAGGACCTGACCAAGCCGCTCAAGAAGCTCACAGGCGGCGGGGCGGACTACGCCTTCGAGTGCGTCGGCAGCGGCGAGCTGGCAGCGGCCGCCTACAAGGCGATCGGGCGCGGCGGCATGGCGGTGGTGGTCGGCGTCGCCAAGGCGAGCGACTCGACCTCGGTGCGCACCATGACCCTGCCCCTCGAGGAGAAGACCCTCACCGGCAGCTACTTCGGCTCCTGCGTGCCGCGTGTCGACTTCCCGCGCATGCTCGGCCTGTACATGCAGGGCAAGCTCAAGCTCGACGAGCTGATCACCAAGCGCTATTCGATCGACGAGGCGCCGCAGGCCTTCGCCGATCTCGAGGCGGCGAAGAACGCGCGCGGCGTCATCGAGCTCTAGTCGCCCCGACCTGCGCCGGAGGCGTGCGCATCACACGATTGCGGCCGTCGGTCCCTTCGACTCGCCCGAGCGGCAGGCGGCGACGCGACCAGGAGGCGCGCCTTGGCGATCCAGCTCGCGGGCCGTGGGGCCTTAAGCGAATGGCGGGGTGCTCGCCGAGGCGTGGTAGCATCGTCAGCCTTCGAATGGGCTTCTCCATTGGTGAACGACGAGACGCTGACCGTCCAGCCTGCCCGCGCCCTAGCGTCAGCGTGTCGGAAGGGATCGAGTGGACGGCGATCGATTCCACGCTTCGGCACACGTGCCGAGAGGATGGCGCATGACGGAACCGAAGACACGCAGGGTCGGGGTGAGCATCAAGGGCAGCGTGGTCCTCGAGACGGTGCAGGCCATCAAGGCACGCGCCGGAGCCGAGGGGTTCGAGGCGATCGTCGGGACGCTGGACGATGACGCGAGGGCGATGCTCCGGGGCGTGATCTTCCCGACGGCGTGGTATCCGCTGGATCCCTTCGCACGCTTCCTGCAGGCGGACCTCCGGGTGTCCGCCGGTGGGAACGAACGCGCCCTCATCAAGCGCTCCGAGGCGATCATCGACGGGCAGCTCCGGGGCATCTACAGGCTCTTCGTCCGGTTCGGCTCCCCCGAGTTCGTGCTGAAGCGGATCTCGGTCATTCACATGACCTACTACAACGGGGTCAACGTCGAGACCAAGAGCTTGACGCCGGGCAGGGCTGTCATCCGGTACACCGGGTTCGAGCCGCAGCACAATCTCATGGGCTACACCATCATCGGCTTCTTCAAGAAGGCGCTGGAGATCTCGGGAGCGAAGGACGTGCAGGTCAGCTTCACGATCCCGATCAGCGAGGGCAAGGAGTACTCCGAGCTCACCGCGACCTGGAGCTGACGAGCCCACGTCCGGCGCCGGCCGGACCTGGCGTGGGCCTTTCCGAAGGCGACCAGACTTGCTGACCAACAGGCCGAGCAGGACCGCGCAAGGGGCCGCCATCTACCGCGCCGCCCATCAGCTGGTCGACAGGCCGCCGGTGTTCGAGGACCCGCTGGCCCTGAAGATCGTGGGCGCCGATGCGGAGGGTGCGCTGCGCGCCGGGCGGGAGCCGCGGGCCACGCCGCAGGCCGCGAGCCTGCGAGCCTTCGTCGCGGTGCGCAGCCGCTACGCCGAGGATCGCTTCGCGAATGCGTTCGAGAGCGGCCTGAGGCAGTACGTCGTGCTGGGCGCGGGCCTCGATACCTTTGCCTATCGCCAGCGGTTCGAGCACGTGCGCGTGTTCGAGGTGGATCATCCGGCGACGCAGGGTTGGAAGCGCGAACGGCTGGCGCAGGCTGCCATTGCAGTCCCCGAAAGCGTCGCCTTCGCGCCGGTCGACTTCGAGCGCGAAACGGTGCGCGAGGGGCTGGCGCGGGCGCGGCTCGATTTCTCGCAGCCCGCGTTCTTCGCGTGGCTTGGAGTCACGCCTTACCTCACGACGGATGCGATCATGGGCACGCTCGGCATCGTCGCGAAGGACATGAAGGGGGGCAGCGAGATCGTGTTTGATTTCGCGACGCCGCCCGGCGACGACCCGTGCTCGAGGGTGGCGCGTGAGGCATTCGGCGCCCGCGTCGGCGCGATCGGCGAGCCGCTGAAGAGCGCGTTCACGCCCGCAGCGCTGGCGGACGATCTTCGCGAGATCGGCTTCTCCGGGTGTGAAGTCGCCGACAGCGCCTGGCTCAACGCACTCTATTTCGAAGGGCGCAGGGATGGCCTCGACTTGCGCGGCGGTCACATCATGCGCGCCCGGGTCGGGTCATGATGTCGAAGCTATCCACGACGGTCGCCGGGGATGGGACGAACGTAACCGTTCACGGGGCCGGCGTTGGCTGGCAAGCAAGCAGATGCCGACCTCGCTGACGAACGGCGAGGACGGACTCATCGTGACCTCCTCTGATCCAGGTGGATCACCGGTAGTGGCGCATCAACTCCGACCCCCATTCGACGCCGAGCCCGTTCGCGTGTGCGGCGAGCCAGCCCGAAAAGCGGGTGCTGGCCGTCGGGGGGCCCTTCGACACCAGGAGGTTCGACGTCAGGCCAGAGACCTCGTCGCGGGTCAGGACGACGTCGCCGACGACGGAGCCGATCACGCGAGCCGTCGCCAGGAGCGCCCACCTGGGAACTCGAGCGACGAGGGCCCGGGACCCGACCCCGCGGCGAATGACGCGAACGAACTCGTCGAACGCGAACGTCTCGGGCCCGACCGCGTCGAGGACGGCGTTGGCGCGCCCCTCGCCGTGCTCCACCGCCAGGCGGGCGAAGTCCTCCACGTGAACGGGCTGGATGCCGTATGAGCCGGACGCGATGCCGAACACGGGGAGGTGCCGGAGCAGCCAGGCGATGTTGTTCACGAGCACGTCCCGGCCGCCGAAGAAGACCGCCGGCCGGAGGATGCCGTGGGCGATCCCGGTCTCGTGAAGCGCCGCCTCGACGGCGGCCTTTCCTCGGAAGTAGGGAAGGGGGGAGTCGGACGATGGATTGGTGATGGACGCGTGGACGATTCGCTCCACTCCGGCGTCTACCGCTGCGCGGAAGAGAGCTCTGCTGTTGTCGACCGCTCGCGCGAACGTCTCCGCACCGTGGTCGAAGCGGACCCAGTAGGTGTTGTAGAGGACGCGCACGTCGGCGAGCGCCTCGCGCATGGCGGCCGGCTGGTCGAAGCGGAAGCGCGCCACCTCGACGCGGCCGCCGAAGGGATCGGGCCGATCGGGATGGCCGGTGAGCGTCCGCACCCGCTCGCCCCGGTCCAGGAGCAGCCTCGCGATGTGCGACCCGCTGTAGCCGAACGCTCCCGTGACTGCGTGGACCTGGCGGCTCATGTGGACCTCCTCTCGGCTGCTACTGTGTTCAGAAACTTGTGAACGATAGGGGATGCGACTGGCCTCCCTCCTGGGCCGTCGCCTGGCGCCGACGGGCAAAACTTTGGCGTCCCTCGCCAAGACGCCTCGGGAGCCTCGGTCCTATACCGTCGCGCCGTGACCAAGGAGGCACGATGATGAAGACCGCAAGCCGAACCGCGCTGGCGCCCGTTCTCGGGCTGGCGCTCGCTCTCTGCGCGACCGCATGCATGGACCCCGACGCCCCGGGGAACCTCGTCCCCGCGACCGTCGAGGACGATCCGTCGCTGCCGCGCATCGAGGTCAACGGGACGACGCTGCACGCGGAGGCGTTCGGAGACCCGAGCGCGCCGATGATCGTGATGCTGCACGGTGGTCCGGGCGGCGACTACCGCTCGCTCCTGCCGTACCGCGCGCTCGCCGACGACGGCTACTACGTCGTCTTCTGGGACCACCGCGGCTCGGGCCTGTCGAGGCGTCACCCCGCGTCGAGCTACACGCTCGACCTCTACCTCGAAGACCTCCGCCAGGTGATCGCACACTTCAGCAGCTCGAGCGCCCAGCCGATCGTCTTCGTCGGCCATTCGTGGGGCGCGATGTACGCGACCTGGTTCATCGACGAGCACGGCGACTACGGCGGACGCGTCGCGGGCGCGGTCCTCAGCGAGCCGGGCGCCTTCACCAGCGATGGTCTCGAGGACTATCTCGCCCGGCTCCTTCCGCCCTGGGGCTACACCAGCGAGGAGCTGAACGACGTCCTGTGGTCGGATCAGTTCATGTCGCCGAGCAGTCAGGCGCGCGCCGACTTCATGCAAGCGATCAAGGTGCTCCCGGGCAGCCCCAGGGAGCACAACGACCCGAACAACCCCGCGCCCTTCTGGAGGAAGGGGGCCGTCGTCAACTTCAGGATCATGGAGCTCGCGCTCGACCGGGGCTTCGACTGGACCACCCACCTGGGCGGGTTCCCTCACAAAGTGCTGTTCCTACGCGGCGAGCTCAACGAGAACATGCCGCTCGCGCACCAGCAGGAGCTCGCGTCGCACTACGCCTCCAGCGAGGTGATCACCGTGCTGGGAGCGGGGCACGATGCCATCTGGGAAAAGCAGGCCGAGTTCCTCTTTCACATCCGCGCGTACCTCGCGGAGGTCGGCGTCGCGCCGATGCTCCGCCTCGGAGGTGCGCGATGAGGCGGCTCGCTCTGGTGGCGTCCGTCGTGCTCGCGCTGGCCGCCGCGACGAGGGCGTCGGCGCAGGAGCTCAACCTCGCGGCCACGAGCACGTCCCGGCCCAGCATCGTGCAGGCGCGCTCCGGCATGGACCACGCCTTCCTGGGAGAGATCGGCTACCGCCACGTGCTCGCCTGGGGGGATCAGCAGCTTTTCGTGGGCGGAGACGTGGCCATGCCGTGGGCCAAGGCGGACTTCCGCGACTACCGACTCCGGGTCATCATGGGCCTGCCGTTCGGCGGGCAGCACTGGAAGCTCGCCGGGTGGCTCTCACCCACGCTGCGCGGCACCGAGAATGCGGCGAGCGAGATGACCGCGCTCGGCGTGGATCTGCGCCTCACGGGCGGCTACTACGCGCCACGCTGGTTCATCGCGGGCGAGGTGGGGCTCGACTGGATCGCGGCGACGCACATCACCTTCAGCGATGCCTACCGGACGAGCGTGTACTCCGGCGCCAAGGACGGCTGGTACGGCACCCCGGGCGGCACGGCCTACGCGGGGTTGCAGGCCGGTGTGTCCTTCTCGTCGTTCGATGTGATCGTGCGCGCCGGGCACCCGCGCACCACGGCGCTCGAGCAGCAGACCGTTCCCCTCTATCTGACCATGGGCGTGAACGTGGCGCTGTAGCGCCCCGGACGACGACCCGGAAAGCCCCCTGAAGGTATCCATGATCCCCTCTATCCTCGTTGCGATGCTGGTCTCATCCACAGGCGGCTCGAGCGGCGCCGGATCGGTTTCCCCGCCCGCGGGCGCGGAGCCGAGGCCGCTGCCGGTCAACGTGTCGCTGGTGCCGCCGCTGTCCGTCAATGCACTGTTCGAGTACCGGACCGTCAACGCGTTCGCGCTCGACCTCCTGCTCGGCAACTCCGCCGGACTCGCAGGCGTGGAGCTGAGCGGGATCGGTTCGCGTAACGGTGCGGTCCGTGGGGCGCAGGTCGCGGGTCTCGGGAACTGGGTGGATGCCGGCGCGTACGGCCAGAGCGGCGACGCTCGCGGAGGGCAGGTCGCTGGCCTGCTCAACTGGACCGGCGGATCGCTGCGCGGCGCGCAGGCCGCGGGCGCGCTGAACTTCGCCGGCCGGGATTCCTCCGGCGCGCAGATCGCCGGTGCCGTGAACCTCGCCTCCGGGCTCGCCGGCGTCCAGATCGCGGGCGCGGTGAACATGGCCTCGGCGATGCGCGGCGTCCAGGTCGCGGGCGCGGTGAACGTGGCCTCCGACGCCACGGGCGTGCAGGTCGCAGGCGGGATGAACTACGCTTCGGGTGTCGCCACCGTCCAGGTGGCGCCGGTCAACGTCTCGCAGCAGGCGACCGGCGCGCAGGTCGGCGTCGTCAACGTCGCCGAAGACGCCGACATCAGCATCGGCGCGTTCAGCTGGGTCACCCGCGGCACCCACGACGCCGCCCTGGCAGTGACGGAGTACGGGGTGCTCGCCGAGGCGGACACCGGGGGGCGCACCCTGTACGGCGTCCTCATCGGCGGCCCTGCATACCATTCGCAGCCGCGGCGGTACCTGCTGGGCCTCGGGATCGGGTGGCGGGCCCTCGCCACCGAAGCCATCGTCCTCGACGTGCAGGCGGCGACGATGCAGATGGTGGACGCGGACGTCTGGACCGATCGGCATCTCCACACTGCGCGGGCGGTGGTCGCCGTGCGATTGGCGGGCCCGCTCTCGGTCTTTGCGGGCCCCACGTTCAACGTCTTCGTCGATTCGGAGTCGCAGAAGATCGATCCGGTCGGTTACGGTTGGAAGATCGGCTCGGACGTTCGGCTCTGGCCAGGGATCCTGGCGGGCCTGCGGCTGTTCTGAGCTCGTCGACCGTTCGTGTCGACGAACCTGTCCTGGAGATCGTGAGCCGCGGCTCCATCGGGCCCCGACCTCGAGTGAAGCGTCGGCAATCGCACCCCAAAATGCGGTAGCCTAGAAGCTCATGTGGCCCCGCGAGGGCACTGTGCTGACGGTCTCGAGCCGGGCGCTGGTTGGGGCGTGCGGGCGCCTCGGCCTCGACACCGAGGCCTTGCTGCGGAGCGTCGGAATCCAGCGGCAGAGGCTCGAGGATCCAGACGCGCGCCTGCAGAACCGCGAGGCCGGCGCGCTCTGGGCCAAGGCCTACGAGCTCTCGGGCGATCCGGTGCTGTCGCTGCACGCCGCGGAGGCCTGCCCGCTCGGGGCGTACAAGGTCATCGACTACATCGGGTCGAGCGCGCGGACGGTGGGCGAAGCCTTCCGCTACGTGGCGCGATACTTCCCGCTCATCAACACCGCCGTGAGCCTGACGATCGACGAGTCCACCGATCCGGTGACGTTCGGCGTGGCGGGCGAGGGCGGCCCGACCGGTGTCTCGCGCGCGTACGCGGAGTACTGCCTGGCGGTGTTCGTGCTGCACATGCGCGCGGGAATCGGCGTGCCGTTCCCCTTACGGCGCGTCACCTTCACGCACAGGCTCCCGCCCGACGTCAGCGAGCACGAGCGGATCTTCGGCTGCCCGGTGCGCTTCGAGGCGGAGCACAACCGCCTGTATATCGACCGCACCGTCTGGGAGACACCCACGAGCGGCGCGCATTCGGGCGTGCTCGGGGTGCTGATCGAGCACGCCGATCTCCTGCTGTCGAGGCTCCCGCGCGGCCCCGACCTGGTCGAGCGCGCGCGCCGCGCGATCGGAGCGCGCCTGCGCGGAGGCGAGCCCTCGCTCGAGAGCGTGGCGCGCGAGCTCGGGATGAGCGAGCGCAGCCTGCAGCGGCATCTCCGCGATCTCGGCTACACCTACAACGCCCTGGCCGACGAGGTCCGCGAGGCGACGGCGCGCCTGTACCTCGAGCAACCCGACATGGCGCTCGCCGAGATCGGTTACCTGCTCGGGTTCGCGGAACAGAGCGCCTTCACCCACGCCTTCAAACGCTGGACCGGCTTCACGCCCAAGCAAGCGCGCACCCACACGATGCGCGCCAAGCCGGCGAGCCCGCGCGCCTAGCACAGCGCCCTCTCACGGGGCCCTGGAGCAGGATCGCATCGACGTCGGCAGCGAGCGCGAGCAGCTCGACCGGAATTCTGCCGGGCGTTTGTTGAGAAGGGCACCCGCATCCGCATGAGCAGAGCGAGCAACGTTAGGCCACATGCGGGGCAGCCTCGTTGCCTCGCAAGCTGCCGTCAAGCCGGAGGCTCCTGTCTTGGCCAACCACAGCCTCGCCCTACCTGCGCCGAGCGAGCTCTTGAGTCTCCAGCGCGCTCTGCACTCGCTCGGCGATGCGACGACAGAGCGCGCGGTGCCGGGGCGGGCACGCGGCCCATGCGTTGCGCAGCACCTCCTGGAGGTTCTCGGTTGCGGCCGTCGCGTCGATGTGTGTGAGCACGAACGGGAGGAACGGCGGGTCGGCCCGCACGAAGCTTGCCAGCTCGTCGATGAGCTTCCATTCGCGAGCGAGGAGCGTGACCACGTCGACCGAGTAGCCATCGGCGAGAGCCCCGGCGTCACACTGGCCAAACTCATGGAAGTGGAAGTGCAGGGTCTTCCAGGTGTGCCCCGCGGAGGTGACGCTGCTCAGCGCCCTCAATTGAACCTCTATCGGGCAACGGCTCGGGTCGAACCCGCTCTGCGGTGCCGGCGGGCCTGCGCCTGGCGCGAAGAGAGATGCTGCGAGAATGGCTTGGGTGAGCATCACGAGGCTTCCCCGCGCGTCCTCCGCCGGCTGGAAGAGGATAGCCCGGGACGATGTCTCATACCGGTAGACTCCGACCCTCCTCTGGATGATCGAAGGGTCGCGATCTAGACATGCCCAGTTTGGGGCCTAGGCGTCACCCAGCTAAGCCGCTCGGCTCGAGCGTCGTCGTGGCGCCGAGGCTTGGGGGCAACGTAGCCGCCGGGCGGCTAGGTCTGGGACGGGGCCCGATCTGGTCGAAGCGATCCTGCGCCGTGCCGCGAGCACTCCTTACACCGCGCGACAGGTAGGGGAGCCGCCCACTCCTGGCCTGCCGCTGCTCCTCACTCCCCCCCTTTGGACGTTGCCTCGGATCGCCTTCTGCCTGAGAGTGTGGACGTGGCGTTCGCCTGTCCGCACTGCGGCCGCCCCCATGCGAGCTTCGACGGACGCGCCCGCGCCGCCAGGTGCGCCTGCGGCCAGACACTGGTGACCGGGTCGCCCGCGCCGGGCGGTTCACCGCCCGGCCCGCTTCGCCCGCCGCCGCTGCCCACCCGCGCCAGGTCCAGCCCCGCGTCCGCCTACGACCCGGTCGCGGCGCGTCACGGCCTGCTCATCGAAGAGCGGCAGACGCGGGCCCTGGCGGCGCCCAGCCCCTTCCTCGTGCCCGAGGTCGATGACGCGGATCTCGAGCCCGTCGACGTTGCGCCTCCCTCCCCCCGTCCGCCCGAGCTGGCGGCGGGCCGGGACGAGCCCCGGCGCAAGGACGTGCCGCACCCGCCCAAGGCCCCTCCCTCGCGGCTGGTGCATTCCGCCGCGGCCATCCTCGCCTTCCTGGTCGCCGCCGGAGGGGTCACTTGGTTTCTCGTCCCCCGCGCGTCGATCCGTCTCCCCCCGGCCGTCGCCGAGGTGCTGGACCGGCTAATCGGTCGGCCCGCACGGGGACCCGGGCCGGCGGAGGTGGCGTCGGTGCTCAAGGCGAACGCCAGACCCTTCCGCGCCTGCGTCCAGGCCGCAGAGCACGGCCCGCGCCGGCTCCGGCTGGCGGGGCGCCGCGTGGCCCTCTACGTCACGGTGAACTCGTCCGGCTGGGTCACGGCCCCACGCCTCGACGAGGCCGACCTCGACAAGTCACCCCTGGCCGCCTGCCTCAAGTCGGCGGCCCGCCGCATGGTCTTTCCGCCGCACTCCGGAGAGCCCGTTGAGGTCCGGATCCCGCTGGATCTCGGCGCGCGCGGGTAGGCGGTGGTCCGGCTGGGGCGCGCTCGGCCCAAGCGATGGCGAGGACGTTGGGCGTCTGCGAGTTCGAACAGGGCCTCTCACCGTTCCACCACTGCGAAGCCCTGCGCCGGCCAACCTCCTACCCGGTTGAAGCCGCCGCCGATCCAGAGGCGCGATCCCTGCACGTGGAGCGCCGCGGTGCTCCCGCAGGTGAATCGGTTCCCTGGCTGCACGTCCCCGGAGGTGTCGATCGCCGCAATGCCCGTGGCGAGCACGCCGTTCACCCACGTGAAGTTGCCGCCGACGTAGACGGTGGAGCCATCCACCGCCAGCGCGTCGACCCACGGAATGGAGGAGGTGCTCGGCACCAGCTCGGGCGCCCAGGGGAGCAGGTTGCCCTCGAGGTCGAGCGCGGCGAGGCCGCCCCGCGGAACCCCGTTGACCCCTGCCAGATAGCCTCCGAGGTAGACCGCCTCCGGGGTCACGGCCAGGGCAGGGAAGTACGACCCCTCGACCCGTGGCGCCCACGGCGTGACCGCTCCCGCGGCGTCGATGGCGGCGGCGTTGAGGCGCGGCTCGCCGCCGACCGACGTGAAGCTGCCCGCCGCGTACACGAGGCCATTCCCCAGGGCCAGCGCGTGTGGGGTCCCGTCGGTGCCCGGGTCCCAGGCGGTCACCGCCCCGCTCGCGTCCACGGCCGCGAGCCCGGCGCGCGGGATTCCGCCCATGAACTGGAACTGGCCGCCCACGTAGGCGGTGAACCCGTCCGACACCAGGCTCGTCGCCCCCGTATCGTATGGCACCTCCCAGGCGAGCGCGCCTGTGACGGGATCGAACGCCTTCACGGTGTCGCCGAGGGCGACGACGCGTGAGCCGAGAAGGGCGACGCCGGCGAGGGGTCCGGCCCATGGACTCCACGGCAGCAGCGCACCACGCACGTCGATGGCGGCCAGGCCGTTCCGGTCCTCGCCGCCTATCCCCACGAAGTCGCCACCGACGAAGACGACGCCGGAGTTCACGGTCAGCGCGCCCTCCCCGCTCGTGATCCAGGAGCTGGGGACATCGACCGGACGCGGGGCCCAGGGGAGGAGGTTCCCGGCGGCGTCGAAGGCGGCGAGGCCGAATCGCGTGTCGCCGCCCGCGGGGTAGACGAGTCCTCGCACGTAAACGGTACTCCCGTCGGTCGCCAGGTCGCCGATGGTCGTCCCCCATCCGGCTGGATTCCACGACGTCACCGCGCCCGTTGAGTCGATGGCCGCGAGACCCAGCCGGGTCTGGCCGCCGACCGCGGTGAACCCTCCACCGGCGTAGAGCGTCGTGCCGCTCCAGGCGAGGTCGTACACGGCGTTGTCCGCGCCGGGGTTCCAGGAGGTGAGCGTGCCGGCAGCATCGAAGGCCGCCAGGTTGCTCCGTGGCGCGCCGCCCGCGGTGGTGAAGAGCCCGCCCACATAGAGCGTGTCCCCCGTCCAGGCGAGCGCGTACACCAGCCCGTCGATCCCGGCGTCCCAGGGCAGCACCGCTCCGGTGGCGGCATCGAGGGCGACCAGCCCACCGGCGCCGACGCCGCCGTAGACCGTCGAGCCCACCGCGAGCACCTCGTACGCCCCAACGCCGCTGCGCCAGAGCTCGGCCCCGGTGGCGGCGTCGAGGGCACCGATACCACCCCAGACCCAGGCGAACACGCGCCCGCCGCTCACGGCGATCTTGTCGACGGTGGTCGCTTCGCCGAGGCCGGCGTCGAAGGCCGGCTCCAGGGTGCCGTCGGCGAGGAGGTGGGCCAGGGCACGCCTCGGGACTCCCTTCACCGCGAGGAAGTCGCCGCTGACCCACCAGCCGCCGGCGCCGTCCGGGAGGGCGTCGTGGACGTAGCCGGTCACCTCGGCGAAGGGCTCGACCACCTCGCCGGTGACGCCGTCCAGCGGGACCCCTCCGCCGGTCCGCCGCCCGATGCGGGTGAAGCTGCCGCCGAGGTAGACGGTGCCGTCCGGCCCTTCGGCGAAGGCGCGCACCACGTTGTTGGCGACGAGAGGCGGCGGCCCCCTCCCGGTGGTGAAGGCGAAGGCCTTCGTCCCGGTGAGCGCGTAGCCGTCGAGGTCGACCGACTCCACCGAGACCAGGTAGGCGGTGGCGTAGGCCAGGGTGGGGTCGGGCCGGAGCGTCACCGTCCGGCCGTCCGTGCTCCACTCCGGCGCCCGGAGGCGCGCCGGAGGGGAGAGGGCCACGGTGGTGGCGCCCTGGTCCATCGGCTCGCTGAAGGTCACCGAGAAGGGCGCCAGTGCGTCGACGCCCGCTGCTCCGGCCGAGGGCACGGTGGCCACGACCGTGGGCAGCGTCGGCGGGTGGCTGGTCGGGTCGAGCGGGTCGAACCCGTGCGCCACCTCGAACCCGTCCTCGAAGCCGTCGCCGTCGGTGTCGACGTTGAGCGGATTGGTGTGGCGCCGGACCGCCTCGTCGAAGTCGTCGAGCCCATCGCCGTCGCTGTCGGCCGCCGCCGGGTTGGTGCCCAGGTACGCCTCCATGCCGTCGATGAGGCCGTCGCCGTCGGTGTCACCGAGGCCCGGGAAGTGGAAGACGTAGGCGCGGAGCCAGGGGTGGGGCTCGGCGCCGAGGTCGTTCCGCTTGAGCGAGAGAACGTTCATCCCCACCTCGAGCGGGAACTCCGCCTCCGCCTCGGCGCGGACGCAGTGGAAGCCTCCCGCAGGGCACGAGACGTCGACGAGGCCGCCCGCGGACTGACCGTCCACGAGACGCGTGAACAGGCCGCCCAGGGAGTCGCGGGTGTGGTCGAGGGGTGCCGGGCTGCCCGGCACCAGCGCCGCGCGGTGGACCGCCTCCGCCGAGACCGCCACCTGCTCGGCGAAGAAGGCGCCGCGCGTCGCCGGGGGATCGCAGGTCCCAAGGCAGGTCCCGTCGAGCCGCACCTCCCCGCCTGGGCCGTGCTCGCCGAAGGTGCTGGCGAGGAGGGTGATGGCGCCGTCCTCGCGGATCTCGCCGCCCAGGTGGCCAAGGCCGCCCTGGAGCCAGACGATCCCATCGCTCCTGAGCCCGAGCCGCGCCGCCACGTGGAGCCCGGCTCCCGAGCCGCCGGCGCCGCCTCCTCCGGGCGCCGCCTGGTTGCTCCAGCTGTGCCGGGAGCCGTTTCCGCCGCGGCCGCCGTTCCCGCCGCGGCCGTCGAGCAAGCCGTTCGGCCCGATGATCACGGTGCCGCCCGCCACGATCTCGACGTTGGGCGCGCTCCCGCCGCCGCCGCCGCCACCCGCGCCGGCCGCGTCCGGCTCGGCCTTGATCTCCATCTTCCCCGAGCCGCCGCCGCCGCCGCCCGGCCGCGGGAAGGGAGGGAAATTCCACCAGCTCGGCCCCTGGTACGCGCCCGAGGCGGGCCCGGCCCGGCCGCCGCCGCCCGCCGAGAGGAGGCGGTTCTCCTCCTTGTTCTGGAACTTCACGGTCTCGCCATAGAAGGCGTAGGCGTCGGCTCCCAGGTCGTAGTAGGACTGGAAGCTGGTCGGGTTCGAGACCACGGTCGCCGCCGACCAGATGACCTCGGCGCCCGAAACCACCAGGGAGAGCCAGGAGGCGTTGTCCCACTTGGCGCCCCCCGCGCCGCCGGGACCGCCGTAGGGGACGAAGCCGCGGAACCCGTCGTGCCCCTCCTTGTACTGGATGGTGCCGGGATAGAAGGGGATGACGCCGAGGATCTCCGGGCCTCCCATCCCGCCGTGCCCGCCACCGGGCGTGCCGCCCAGGCCGCCGAAGCCGGCGTCCGTGCTCCCGGAGCCGTGTCCGCCGCCCGCGCCCGGGAGGCCCCGGGCGCGCAGGGTGCCGTCGATCCGGACGTCGCCGGTCACCTCGAGGCGGACCGCCGACGGGGTTCCAGGGATCCACTGCTCGCGCACCCGCAGCACGCCGCCCGCGCCCACGTGGACCCTGGAGAAGCGGTAGCTGGCGTCGGCCGGGACGGTGACGATGCGCTCGCCGGCCACCACCTCGGCCGAGGCGCCGGCGGGCACGGGCGAGGGGGCGGTGGCTGCGTCGAAGACCAGCTCGTCCAGGCATTCGATGGTGAACGGGAGGGACAGGGACGCCGAGGCGCCGCCCGGGACCGGGTAGGAGAGGTCGAGGAAGGCGTCGGCCGTCTGGCCGGCGCCGCAGGAGAGGATGAGCGGGAGCTGCAGCACCAGGCCCACCGCCCAGCCGTCGCCGCTCGGCTGGGCCGTCTCGGCGTTGTTCAGGATGTGGTAGGCGCCGGGAGGCGGCTCGGCGGCGAGCCGCCAGCTGGCGCGCACACCGTGGAGGAAGGGACCCGCCCCGCTGCCGGGGCCGGCGGGCCGCGCCACCAGGATGGGGACGCGCAGGCCCTCGGTGAAGTCGAAGCCCGGGGGCAGGTGGAGCCGCCAGAGCGCTCCCAGGCCGAACTGGGTGACGAGGTGATCCGCGGCCGCGATGGCCCGGCTGGCCGGCATGGACTCCGCGACAGCCCAGCCGCTGAAGTGGTTCACCGCCCCGACGGCCAGCACGCCAGAGGCGTCCACCACCGCCAGCCGGCCGACGTCGTGGACCGTCCCGCCAGCCGGGTCGTACTCGAGGAGCGGGAGCGGCGTTCCCGGCGCGACCCAGCTCGGCAGCGCGAAGGAGAGCGTCGCCTCGGCGGAGAGGGACACGGGATCCGGGAAGCTCGCCGCGGCGAGGACGAGGTGGTCGGGCGAGGGGGCCGGAACCGTGCCGGGATCGATGGCTTGGATGCGGAACGGTGTCGCCGCGGCGACGGCTCCGGCCGGGAAGGTCACGCGCACCTCGTCCTCGGCCGAGCGGATCTCGCTTCCGGTGGGCAGGGCCACGCCCGAGCCCGGCTGGCCCGCCTCAGGGACCACGGTCACCGCGGCCTCGGCGAAGACCGCCGGGTAGGTGCGGGAGGCGCAGCGGACCACCACCGGGCCCCCGGCCGGGACGGCGGCCGGTGCGAGGTAGTTGCCGCGCGCGTCGATGGTCCCCAGGCTCGGGTCGGCGGCCTGGCCGTTCAGCGTCCAGACGAGGTCGGCGGAGGCCGTCCCCGCCTCGAGGCAGGTGAGCTGCAGCGACCGGCCGGCCACGAGCTGGGCCGAAGCAGGCGCGAGCGCGACTGAGTGGGCCACCGTGAAGTCGGCGGGGGAGCGCCGGCTGCCACGCGCCGTGCGCACGGCCACTGGTCCGCTGGTGGCGACGGCGGGGACGATCACCTCGAGCCGGTCGGTTGCCGCCGAGAGCACCTCGGCCCGGGCGAGCGGGCTCCCGAAGGTCACCTCGTTCGCCATGAGGTCCCCGGCAACGAAGCCCGCGCCCGCGACCGCGACGAGGTCGCCGGGCCGGCCGGCGGCGGGCGTGACGACGGTGACGGCGAGGGCGGCGGGCGCACCGGCCGACACCTGGAAGCTCGCCGTCCGCCGGACGCTGGCGAGGCCGCCCACGTCGGACACCTCGACGCCGACCGTGTAGGTGGCCGGCACGTACCGGGCGTCGAGGACGAGGCGGGCCTCGCCGGTGCCCGCGCGTGGCGCGCCGACGAGCGGGACCGTCGTCGAGAAGGTGCCCCCCGGCTCGTCGACGGTGACCACCGCCAGGGCGAGGTCTGAGTCGGGGTCGGCGTAGTCGAACTGTACGCCGAGGAGGTGCATCTCGCCCGGCTGAAGCGTCTGGACGGCTGCCTCCGAGAGGCGGACGGCCGTGATGCTGGGCGCCTGAGGCTCGGGCGCCGGCTTCGACCCGCCACCGCCACAGCCCAGTCCGATCGCGATGGACAGCAGAAGACCGCAATGCCCCGTTCCCCAAGGCGCGCGTCCCGGCATGGCCCCCTCCCTGCCCGCGCCGCACGGATGTCACAGGGACCGGCACCCGCGTCGGTCGCGAGTCCTCGATCAAACGACTGGGCAGCCCCCGCCTGGCCCCTCTCATACCCCCTTCAGCCTCTACCCGTCGGCCACCCCTCGACGAAACGTTCTGCCCCGGGATCGAGCGTGTCAAGCGCACGGTCGGGTGTATCCGATGGAAGGGGGGCGCGAGGACGGCGGTTTGTGAGTCGAGCCCGCCTTTCCGCGTTCGTGTCCACGGACCCACCTGGGCAGAGGTCAGGCGGAGCTCACGGCTTGTAGCGAGTGCGATGACCGAGGTGGGGCCGCTCACCGTCTGGGAATTCGACCGAACCACCTACATCGACTGGGCCACTAGGACCGTCCTCTACGGTCTGGTCAAGCCGACGTTTCAGGTCGCGCTCTTGAGCAGTCAGGGCGACGCCGTTACGGTCCAGATCGTCGAGACCCGTGCCTGAAGCGGGTTCCCTCGTCTGGAATCACTTCCGGCCTTCGCCAGCCCAGAGAGCGCACGTATGCCAGGCTTCTCCTCCCACCCCGCCGACCGTCGCTTCTATGCCACGATGTCCGTCGTTGCGGCGGTCGTCATCGTCACAGGGTTCGCGAACACCTACGGCCCGAAAGTGATCACGGGCGTGCCGCCCGTCCCTCCCATGATCCACCTGCATGCGGCCCTCTTCGCGTGCTGGCTCGTGTTCTTCGTCGCGCAGGCGGTGCTCGTGATGCGCGGGCGCCTCGCGCTCCACATGCGGTTCGGCAACATTGGCCTGGCACTCGCCGGGCTCATGCTCGCCGTGGGTGTCGCGACGGCGACCGCATCGGCGCGCACCGGGCATCGGGGCATCCCAGGGGTCGAGTTCCCGACCCGGGAGGGATTCTTGCTGCTCAACGTCGCCTCGATCGCCGTCTTCTCGGTGCTGGTCGCGGCCGGGTGGTGGTATCGCCGCCGCCCGCAGGCGCACAAGCGCCTGATGCTCTCGGCCACGGTGACCGGCCTCATGCCACCGGGGATCTCCCGGTTGCCGTTTGTCAGCGGCCACTCGGGGGCGATCGCGGGCCTCGTCATTGCCTTCCTGCTCGTGGGGCCCGCGTACGACCTCGCGACTCGGAGGCGGATCCACCCCGCGTACGCCGGCCTCCTTCTGGCGATCCTGATCGTCCCGCCGGTCGTGCTCCTCGTCTCGGGCACCGACGCGTGGCTCGAGCTCGCCTCGTGGATGACCCGCTGAACTGCATGGGCGTCGATGACGAGCCCCTCGGCGAGCGGCCCGCCGTAGTGCGTGCAGGTGGGGGCGACGGCGAACGCCGCGCCTCCGCGCCGGACGATGAGCACGGCCTCGCCGTGCGCGTGCCCGAGCAGCGAGCCCTCCTCCGGGATGTCGGACAGCTCGCAGCCCGGCGTCAGATCCGGCCCCGTGGGCGGTGCGGAGTCGTCGCCCATGGTTCCTGCCCCTCTCGATGGGATCTCGCTTCACGCATGCGCAGCGACGACGACCGGCTGCTCAGCGTGCAGGCGGCGGCCCACCGAGGATGCGGCCCAGCACGCTGGCGACCATCCGGTCGCAGCGCCAGCCGAGGAAGGCGAAGGCGGCCGGAGCGGTCGAGCCTGCCCGGACGTAGAGCCGGTCCCGGAGCGCCAGGCGCGCTCGATGGAGGCGCACCTTGACCGCCACCTCGGAGGCGCCGAGGGCGAGCGCAGCATCGGCAGTGGACATCCCCTCGATTTCGCGCAGCACGAAGACGCTGCGGTAGATGTCGGGGAGCTCGTCGATGGCCTCCTCCATCATGCGGCCGAGCTCGCGGTCCGCCGCCCGCCCCTCGGGATCCTGCGTCTTCGAGCGCATGGCCTCGTCCCCTTCGGGAACCTCGTCCACCGGCGTCAGGTGCGGCTTCCGGCCAGCGCGCCCCAGGGCCTCGTTCAGCGCGATGCGGGTGATCCAGGTGGAAAAGGAGGCCGTCCCCTGGTACTGGGCGAGATGCGAGTAGGCGCTGAGCCAGGCCTGCTGCATCGCGTCCTCGCTCTCGTTGTCCCCGCGCAGCACCGATCGGATGGCGCGGAACACGCGCTGGTTGTGGCGGCGCATGAGGACCTCGAAGAGCGCCGGCTCCCCGCCGAGCACCCGGCGCACCACGGTGGCGTCGGAGAGCGCGGCCGGGATCGCG
>Ga0153915_10000597_pt1 | contig 33588 bp, 19 predicted proteins | sample Opewatmetagenome_2_FD_107003 | JGI IMG/M metagenome (GOLD analysis project Ga0153915, IMG submission 107003) | Freshwater wetland microbial communities from Ohio, USA - Open water 3 Core 3 Depth 3 metaG | ecosystem: Environmental > Aquatic > Freshwater > Wetlands | place: USA: Ohio, Lake Erie... | reverse complement strand
TGCCGGGCGGCATGGAACTGGTATGGGTAACGGATGACGGCCTGTTTACCGAGTCAACAGTGAACAGCGCCTGGGAAGACGTAGCAATAGGCATCGCCCTTACTGCATTGATACTGTTTCTGTTTCTCTACAACCTTAGGGCCCTCCTGGTGGTCGGTATTACCATGCCGCTCACCATTATAATCAGCCTCTTTTTCATCTATCTCATGGGATACAGCTTCAATACCATGACCCTCCTGTCCATCGGCATGGGGGTAGGCATCCTGGTGACAAACTCCATCATAGTCATGGAGGCAATTATCAAGCGGCTGAATGAGACAGGAGATCCCAAGGAGGCATCAAGGCTTGGAAGCGGAGAGGTAGTCCTGGCCGTACTGGCAAGCGCAGGGACTCACATGGTGGTGCTTTTTCCCCTGGCCATGATGGATAGCCTGGTCGGTCTCATGATTAAATCCTTTGCCATGTCAATGGCCCTCATGACGGCCGTATCTCTTTTCATATCCTTTACCCTTACGCCAATGCTCTGTTCCATCATGTTGAAGCCCAGGGATGAAAATCCTGACGCACTCCTCCATCGCATGGAGAGGAGGTGGAACAGGATGCTGGACAAGGTGATATCAGGATATGGTGCATCCCTTGCCTTCCTGGAAAAGCACAGATGGGCCGAGGCAATGTTCCTTATAGGCGTGGTTTTGCTCCTGTTCCATTCTCTCCATGTGGCCGGGAACCTTGGTTCCACCATGATGAGGGATACGGACAAGGGAGAGGTCTTCGTGAAGATGGAATTCCCTACATGGTACAGCATGGCTGAGACACAGAAACGGGTAACAGAGGCCATGGCCCTTATTAATGAGACGCCTCACCTGAAACATACCCTGAGCACCATAGGAAAGGTGGAAGGCATGGTAGGACAATCCTCAGAGGGCGTGAATCTGGCCCAGGTACTCCTTAAGTTCTCGGAAAGGACCGAACGGGATACCAGGATACAAACCCTTGTGGAAGATGTCAGAAAAAAGCTGGCAAACATCCCTGACGCCATAGTCACCATAAGCATACCCAGCCCGATGGTAGGGGGCCAGTCATCAGGGGTGGAAATGGAGATAGCAGGGGCAGACCTTACAACACTGGACAACCTTGCCTTAAAGGCCAAGGGCCTTTCAGAGGATATTCCGGGGATTATTGACCAGGACACAACTGTCCGTCTGGGCAAACCGGAACTGAAAATAAAACCCAACAGGGAGGTCCTTGCAGACCTCCAGTCTCCTGCCACGGCTTTAGGCGCTGTATTAAGGGGAAATCTGGAAGGACTTGAGGCAGGGACCTTTAAACAGGATGCCAGGAACTATGATATAGTTGTTAAATTCGATGAAAAAAGCGGCAAGGACCAGGTGGAACAGTTCCTCTTCCCGGGGACATCCGGCCCAGTCCTCCTGACCAGCCTGGGCAATGTGGAAGAGACTACATCTCCCGTCCAGATTACAAGGAAGGACAAGATGCGCATATCCAAACTCTTTGCCAACCTGGACCCAACGCTGTCCTTAAGCACCGCAGTCAAAGACCTTACGACTTCAATGAATGAAAAGGGCGGGCTTGAATCCGGCTACAGCTTTTCATTCGGCGGCATGTATACGGTTATGAAAGATGGACAGGCGGGGATAATAGAGGCGGTAATCTTAGCTATCATACTGGTTTTTCTTACCCTGGGCGCCATTATGGAGTCCTTCAGGCAACCTGTACTGATATTTTCAACCGTTCCCGTTGCAGTGATCGGGATATTCTACAGCCTGGCAGCGGCAGGCAGCAAGATAGAGACCCTGGCCTTAATGGGATGCGTCATGCTGATAGGCATAGTAGTGGCCGTCGGGATATTGATCATGGACAGATTCAATATCCTGATCAAGGAAGGGCATCCCCGCCATCTTGCAATGGTGCAGGCATGCAAGGATGAATTCCGGCCTATAGCAATGATAACCCTGGCTGCGGTTCTTGGTATGATGCCCATGGCTACAGGTAGCGGGATAGGCGCCGAAATGCGTAACGCAGCCGGCATCGCGTCCATGGGAGGCATATTGTCATCTGCCATCCTCTCGATGTATCTCATCCCGGTTTTATATAACCTCTTTACAAGAAGGGGAAACAGCAAGACAAAGGAGTCATTGGAGTAACCCCTCCTACCTCCCCTTAACTTAAGGGGAGGGAAAATAATTTCCCCCTCTTAGCGGCTGTGTCACAATTAGTTTTTTTGTCATTTCGACCGTATTGTTTTTTTATTTCGCCCGTACTGTTTTGTCATTTCGACCAAAGGGAGAAATCTTGATGTTAATGATATGAACGAGTTGAGATTCCTCACATGCGTTCGGAATGACAATTATCCCTATTCGGAATGACAATCATTCTGATTATGACACAGTCTCTCAGGTAAGAAGGGACGGGGGAAGTTAAAGTAAGAAAATAGAATTTCATAAAACCGGAGAGACTTTAAAAACTATGGCTATATCGACTGCTTTTAACAATCTGGGAAAGACCGTTATGCACTGGGTCGATGAAACGGGCGCTTTAGCCATCTTCCTTGGCAGGTCTCTCCTTAAGGTCTTTCATTACAGGCAGCCCCCTTTTATAATTCAACAGCTCTATTATATCGGCGCCAAGTCTATCCATATAGTAGCGCTGGTCGGTCTCTTTACCGGGATGGTGCTTGGCCTGCAACTTTATTATGCACTGACAAGGGTCGGTTCAACAGGGCTCATCGGCATGGTGATAGTCATTGCCCTTGTCAGGGAACTGGGGCCTGTCCTGACCGCGATTATGATCACCGCTCGCGCCGGGTCATCCATGGCTACTGAGATCGGCATACAGCGGATGTCCGAACAGATCGACGCCCTGCACACCATGCGCATCGATTCCATCGGCTATCTGGTAAGCCCCAGGTTGACTGCCTGTATAATCAGTTTCCCGTTGTTGACCGCCCTTTTTGACCTCATCGGGATCTTAGGCGGATATATAAGCTCTGTCTTTATGTTGGGGCTTAATGGCGGCAATTACTTTTACGGGGTCAGAACAAGCCTGGACATCAATGACATAACAGGTGGTTTTATCAAGGCGATAGTATTCGGCATCATTGTATGCACTGTCTGCTGCTTCCAGGGATATTTCACTCACATGCGTTCGGACGGACATGGGGCCAAAAGTGTGGGGCTGTCAACCACGTCAGCGGTTGTTATCTCATGCGTCCTCATCCTGGTAGCCGACTATGTTATAACGGCTTTAATACTGTAAAATATTATGGATACTCCATTAATCGAATTCAGAAACGTTGTCAAACGCCTTGGAGGCCGGATTGTCCTTGACGGCATAGATCTTCAAATCTATGAAGGCGAGGTCACCGTCCTCATCGGCAAAAGCGGGTCAGGAAAAAGCGTGCTTTTAAAACACATCATCGGGCTCCTTGCCCCTGACGAGGGCGAGATCCTCTTCAGGGGCAAGCCCATCGGAAATATGAACAGGACCGAATGGGACAAACACATGAGCCGGATCAGCTACATGTTCCAGAACAACGCCCTTTTTGACTCCCTGACGGTCTATGAAAATATCGCCCTGCCCCTGAGGCAGACGACCCATCTCGCTAAAAAGGAAATTAATAAAAGGGTGATGTCCAGGGCCGGGCAGACAGAACTTACAGGAGAGGTCAGTAAATACCCGTCAGAGCTTTCAGGGGGCATGCAGAAGAGGGTCGCCCTTGCCAGGGCGCTGGTTACAGACCCTGAGATCGTCCTTTTTGACGAACCCACTACCGGACAGGACCCTGTCAGGAGAAATGCCATACTGGGCATGATAGCGGAATATCAGAAAAAGATAGGATTCACGGCGGTCCTTATCAGCCATGACATCCCGGATGTATTTTTCATAGCAAACCGCGTTCTTGTACTCTATGAGGGAAAGATTGTCTTTCAGGGGACTCCGCAGGAACTTGAGGGATTTAAACATCCCATTACGGATGAATACATCCAAAGCATTAAGGCATTTAAGGAGAAGGTCAGCGGAATGGATTCAAGGCGTCATTTCACAGGTCAACCCTAAATGCCCGTGAACCGTAAAGGGGCTGAATTCAGCCGGATAACGATAGCAAATTTTTCACGCAGATCCTGGAGGCAATAAATATATGCGCAAATATTCAATGGAAACCGCGGTAGGTCTTTTTGTTGTCCTGGGCCTTATATGCGTGGGATATATGACCATAAAACTGGGCAATGTCACGATTTTTGGAGACGACAGATACATCCTCTATGCCAGGTTCACATCCATAGCGGGCCTGAAGGTCGATAATCCTGTGGATATGTTCGGCATGGAGATCGGGCGCGTTGAGGGTTTTAAAATAGACCAGGAAAAACAGGTCGCGATGGTTGAATTAAAGGTAGATAAGGACATAAAAATCTATGGAGACGCCATTGCATCCATCAAGACATCAGGTCTTATAGGCGACAGTTATGTGAGCATCGACCCGGGGGGCGGGGCCGATGTCCTGAATCCCGGAGGCACGATAATAGACACAGAGCCGCCTATTGATATTGGGTCTCTCATAAGCAAATACGCCTTTGGAAGCGTGAGCAAGGAATAGCTGTTGTGAGAAAGGGGTCCAGGATTCAAGGGTTCAAGTGTTTATGGCCTCCTCGAATCCCTCCTTTAAATTTCACTCGAACCCTTGGCCCCTGGACCCCTTTTGAATCCTGATCAAGTCTTGTGAGCAACTACAGGAGTCAATTCAACAGCATTATTACCGGTTCCTCCTATGAAGAGCTTGTGAGGCGCTTAAAGGAAAAGCTGGGAAAAGGGGAATAGGCGCAAATAATTGAAAGCTTACAAGGGGGGGAATATAATTTGATGTGGAAAGGATTCCTGATCAATTTCTTTATTTTATTATTTGTGTTCCAGGACTGCCTTGCTGATGAGACTAAAAAACCCGAGGATTACAAAACCTTCACCTTTTACACGGAAAATGATATTGTAAGCGGAACAGACCTTCAATATACAAACGGCATTAAGCTGACCTGGATATCCGAGGACCTGACCAACTACCGGGAGAACAATAAGATACCGGAATGGGCCTATCCTATTATTGAGAAATTGCCTTTCATTAACAAGGACGGCTTTCAAAAGAATATCTCCTTTTCCATAGGTCAAAATATGTACACCCCTGATGATACTGATCGGACCGACCTCATAAAGGATGACCGGCCCTATGCGGGCATTTCTTATTTAGCGATTGGATTCTTAAGTAAAAACATTAAGAGAATGGACACCATTGAGATCGATGCCGGGATTGTAGGCCCTCACTCCTACGCCGAGAAAGTCCAGAATGGTTTTCATAACTGTTTCGGCGCGAAAGAATCAAAGGGATGGGATAACCAGTTGAAAGATGAGTTTGTCCTGAATCTGTTTTTCGAACGGAAATGGAGGCCGCTGTCGTCCGATCCGGGCAACGGCTTTGCCTATGACCTTATTCCCCATGCGGGATTTTCGGTAGGCAACATGTTTATCGCCGCCGCCTTTGGCGGCCAGATACGATATGGATTGAATCTGCCGAATGATTTCGGGACGCTTCTTATACGGCCGGGTTCCGACACCAATGCGCCTATTGATGATAAAGACCCACGCGTTTCACCTGACCATAATCCATTCGGCATTCACCTATTCCTTGGTGTGGATGCCTTCGCGGTAGGGAGGAACCTCTTCCTGGACGGCAACACATTTAAAGACAGTCATAGCGTGGATAAGAGGCCCATTGTCTGTCGTTTCATTGGAGGATTCGGCATCATCTTTCATCGTGTGAAGATCACCTATGCCAATGTCTTTGAGACGAAAAATTTTTATAGCCAGAAAGAGGCGCAGAAATATGGATCGCTCACAGTATCCTTTTCTTATTGATGCCTGAACACCCTAACTGATTGGGAGAAGAACCTCATTTATCACCATCAGACCCTCTGAGAATATCATTTGCACATTTAAGAAAATTTTGATATATCTATCTTTATGAAAAAGCAGACAAAACCGGCAAACAGCGGTGATAAGCCAGGTATGTCTTCCCCAAAAGACATCCCGTCGCGGCAAGAGAGCCTCCTTTTCCCTATTGTCGGCATCGGCGCCTCCGCCGGCGGGCTGGAGGCGCTGGAGCAGTTCCTCCGGCAGGTGCCGCAAGAGAGCGGCATAGCCTTTGTCATCGTCCAGCACCTGGACCCGACACACAAGGATCTCATGCCCGAACTGCTCCAGCGCACCACCGGGATGAAGGTTTTTCAGGTCAGGGACCGGATGCGGGTCAAACCGAACTGCGTCTATGTGATCCCTCCCAACAAGGACATGTCCATTCTGCACGGCGTGCTGCACCTGTTCGAGCCGACGGCGCCCCGCGGCCTGCGTCTCCCTATCGATTTCTTTCTGCGATCCCTGGCCGAGGACCGGCAGGAGCGCAGCGTCGGCGTCATCCTCTCCGGCATGGGCTCGGACGGCACGATGGGGATCAGGGCAATCAAGGAAAAGGCGGGAGTGGTGCTGGTGCAGGAGCCTGCCTCGGCCAAGTTCGACAGCATGCCCAGGAGCGCTATTGCGGCCGGGTTGGCCGACATGGTAGCCCCGGCGGAGGATCTGCCAGGAAAGATCATCGACTATCTCAGGCACGTCCTCATCATCGCCAAGACCGAGTTTCCAATAGAAGAGAAAGACCAAAGCGCCCTGGAGAAGGTACTTATCCTGCTGCGGGCCAAGACCGGCCACGACTTCTCAATGTACAAGAAGAACACCGTCTACCGGCGGATCGAGCGGCGCATGGGCATTCACCAGCTCAACAGGATAGCTGCTTACGTCCGCTATCTGCAGGAGAATCCCCAGGAGGTGGAACTCCTCTTCAAGGAACTTTTGATCGGAGTAACAAGCTTTTTTCGCGACCCTGAGGCATGGGAACAACTGCAGGGAGAGGCCATCCCGGCGCTCCTGGCGGGGCGCCCGGCCGGCGGGGCGCTGCGTGCCTGGTCGGCAGGCTGCTCGACCGGGGAGGAGGCTTATTCGCTGGCCATTGCCTTCAAGGAGGCGCTGGAACAGGTCAAGCCCGCGGAGAATTTCACGCTGCAGATCTTTGCCACCGACCTGGACCGGGACACGATAGACAAGGCCCGGCAGGGGGTCTATCCCGTCAACATCGCAGCGGACATATCTCCCGAGCGGCTGCAGCGGTTTTTTATCAAGGAAGAGAACGGCTACCGGATCAGTAAGAAAATACGGGAGATGGTTACATTTGCCGTGCAGAACGTCATCATGGACCCCCCTTTTACCAAACTGGATATCCTCATCTGCCGCAACCTTTTAATCTATCTGACGCCGGAACTTCAGAAAAAACTCCTGCCGCTCTTTCACTACAGTCTGAAGCCGGGCGGCGCACTGTTTCTGGGGAACGCGGAGACCGTCAGCGCCTTCACCGATCTCTTTGCGCCGTTGAACATCAAGTCGAGACTCTTCCGGCGGTGCGAATCGTTCATGTCGTCCGAACCGCCGGTGTTTCCGGCCTTGTTTGTCCCGGCGCTGCCGGGAATTTCTAAGGAGTCAACGATGTCTAAACCTGTAATAAATCTCCAGTCACTCGCGGAACAGTTGCTCGTGGAGCACTTTTCTCCGCCTGCCGTGCTGGTCAACGACAAGGGTGATATCCTCTATATCAGCGGGCGGACGGGCAAATATCTTGAGCCGGCGGTCGGCAAGGCCAACTGGAATATATTCGCCATGGCCCGCGAGGGGCTCCGTTTTGATCTGGGAAGCGCCTTCCAGAAGGCGATCCGGCAAAAAGAGGCGATCACCGTAAAGGGTCTCAAGGTTGGGACCAACGGCGGCAAGCAGACCGTTGATATCACTGTCCAGCCGATCAAAGAGCCGGAGGCGCTGCGGGGGATGGTGATGATCGTCTTTACCGACACGGCAACGCCCCTGGAAAAGAAGGCGAAGGTTGGCTCCAAGACTAAGCCTGTCGGCAATGCCAGGGTCCTCGAACTGGAGCAGGAACTCCGGCATGTCCGCGAAGACCTTCAGGCTACGCGTGAGGCAATGCAATCCTCGCAGGAAGAGCTTAAATCCACTAACGAGGAGTTGCAGTCCGCCAACGAGGAGATGCAATCCACCAATGAGGAACTGACCACCTCCAGGGAAGAGATGCAGTCCCTGAACGAAGAACTACAAACGGTGAACGTCGAGCAACAATCCAAAATGGACGAGCTGTCAAGGATGAACAACGACATGAGAAATCTCCTCAACAGCACGGAAATAGTCACCGTATTCCTGGACAACGAACTCCATATCCGGAGGTTCACCATCGGGGCGGACAAACTCTTCAAGCTGATCCCGGGCGATGTGGGGCGGCCGCTTTCCGACATAGTGAGCGACCTGCTCTATCCCGAGATGACTGAAGAAGCGCGGGAGGTGCTGCGAACGCTGGTCTTTTCGGAAAAGCAGATCGCTACCTCCGATGGGCGCTGGTTTTCGGTGCGCATCATGCCCTACCGCACCATGGAGGATGTAATAGGCGGGGTGGTGATCACCTTTTCGAACATCACCGCGGCCAAGACGCTGGAGGCGGAACTGCGCGAGGAGATTTCAAGACTGAAGGCAGACTGAAGATTTGAAATTTGAAATTTGAGATTTGAGATTTGAGATTGAAGAATTCTGTCGCATGGCCTGTTTTTCCTGACAGTCTTCAGTCTAGAACCTGAATTAACAGTCTTCAGTCTAACAACCTGAAATTATAGGAGCAACAATGGGCATCGCCAAAGATAAGAAACTGTCAGGAGCAGCCGCCAAACTGCGCCGCCAGGCGGAAGAACTGGTGCGCGCGAAAACGGCGGATTTGCATCCTCGCCGAACCGAGGAAGACGCTCAGAGGCTCGTCCATGAACTTGAGGTCCACCAGATCGAACTGGAGATGCAGAATGCAGAACTGCGCCGGGCCCAGGAAGAGCTTGAGTCATCGCGGAATAAGTATGTCGAACTATATGACTTTGCGCCCGTCGGCTATTTCACCTTTGATGCAAAAGGTCTGATACGGGAGGTGAATCTTATCGGCGCGCAACTGCTGGGAACAGAGAGGCGACTGCTGGCCAATAAACCCTTTACCGGTTTTATTGCCGATGCGGACGGGAGGGAGATTTTTTCGAAACACCGCGAAGAGGTTTTTCAAAAACAGGGCAACCGGACATGTGAAATAATGCTTAAGAGAAAAGACGGCGCGGCGTTCTATGTGCAACTCCAAAGCATAGCGAAGGAAAATATCGACGATAAGGCCGGTTATATCCATACCACGATCATTGATATCACCGAGCGCAAAAAGGCGGAGGAAAAGATCGAGCATCTTGCTTCATTCCCTCAGTTGAATCCTAATCCGGTCATTGAAATAGATCTTAAGGGACAGGTCATTTTCTGCAACGATGCAACCATGACGATTTTAAAGGAGTTAAACGTCCAGGAAGATGTCCGCCTCTTTCTCCCGCGTGACCTGAACGAAATGATAAAAAAGCTGGAACAGGGAAAAGATAAGCAATACATCTCCGGCGAGGTGGAAATAAACGGCAGGGTGTTTATCGAGAGACTCATTCTTCCGGCAAAGCTGAAAGTAGTGCGTATCTACGCGCAGGAGATCACCAAGCGCAAGCGAGCGGAAGATGCGCTCCAAAAGGCATATGGCGATCTTGACCTGAAGGTAAAGGAACGGACCGGAGAGTTGAGCACAGCAAACGAGCAGCTCACGCAGGAAGTAGACGAACGCAAAAGTGTGGAAGAGTCGCTTCGGACGGCTCTTTCTGAAATTAACACATTGAAAGAACAGCTCGAGGTCGAGAATATTTACTTTCGTAACGAGCACAAAATGAAACATCAGTTTGAGTATATTCTCGGGCAAAGCGATGGTCTCAAGTATGTTCTCTATCGGGCGGAACAGGTCGCTCCCACGAACACAACGATCCTTATTCTCGGGGAAACCGGCACGGGAAAAGAGTTGATCGCCGCCGCCGTTCATAACATGAGTCCCCGTAAAGAACGGCCCCTGATCACGGTCAACTGTGCAGCCCTTCCGGGCAATTTAATTGAGAGCGAATTGTTCGGCCGGGAGAAGGGGGCATTTACCGGGGCCGATGCCAGGCGGGTAGGCCGATTCGAGGTCGCCAATGGTTCCACCCTTTGCCTGGACGAGATCGGGGAGCTGCCGATGGAACTGCAGGCAAAGCTGTTACGGGTGATTCAGCATAACGAGTTTGAGCGGCTGGGTTCGTCCCATACCACCAAAGTCGATGTGCGGATCATAGCGACGACCAATCGAGATCTTGAGGAAGAGGTCCGCAAGGGCCGGTTTAGGCAGGACCTTTACTATCGGCTCAACGTCTTCCCCATCACGGTCCCGCCGCTTAGGCAGCGCAAAGATGACATCCCGGTGATGGTCCAGGCATTCGTAGAGAGGTATTCCAGAAAATCGGGCAAACAGATCACGTCGATCCAGAAGGAGACTATGAAGGCGCTTCAGGATTACCCGTGGCCCGGAAACGTCCGGGAGCTTGAAAGCATCATTGAACGTGCCGTGATCTTGTGCCCGGGGCCGGTCTTGCAGTTGGCAGATAAACTTGAGATTTCATCCCACCCCATCTCATCCGCCGTGAGGACACTGGAAGAGACGGAGCGAAACCAGATTCTTAAAATCCTTTCTGAAACCCGGTGGCGCATTGAGGGAAAGGACGGGGCCGCAGCGATCCTGGGTCTCCACCCGAGCACCTTAAGAGCGAGGATGCATAAGATCGGGATTGTCCGGACGGAGACAAAAGAACCGGAATAGCCTGTCCACCCTCCAAACTATCCCTCAATATGCTGAGGTTCCGCCAAATATTGAGGCCAAACGAATCATCTCATGCCTTTCCGCTGTTCTCTTCTTTTAATCTAACTCCATGATATTAAAGATAAAACCAAATTAATGATTCTCCTTCGGCTATTGGCAGGCTATTTGCTGTTCCAAACCAGTTGGATAATTCAATGGGAAGGGAGGCTAACATGTCTGAACACACAGATCCACCTGGTTCGGATTCAGATGCTAATTTTCTTGGGTGGCAGGAAACTTTGAAGGGAGAAATTTATCCGCTCTTCAATATTACTGTCGCGGATCATCCATCGTATCATTCTACAGTGAGTGATACGACCTTGCGCAGCATGGGTCTACGGGTTCCGCAAAGTTTCTCTCCGTATTCTGAGAAAAACCCGTCTCCGTGGCATAATCTGGGAATCGAGTTGAATCATCCCAAGACCGCAAGAGAGGCAATAGAAACAGCCGGATTGGATTACACCGTCGTGAAGAAGCCGCTGGAGTTGAAAAAGGAGTTGATGCAAGATGCGTATGCAACAGTGCGAACGGATACCGATGAAGTCCTGGGCTATGTCAACGAGAGTTATGAACCGATTCAGAACATCAATGCCTTCACATTCTTCGACGCTTTGGTTGCTGAAGATAAGGCGATATACGAGACAGCCGGAGTTATCGGCAAGGGTGAGCGTATTTGGATGTTGGCGAGACTTCCGGGCAACATTAAGGTTCATGGCAACGACATCGTCAACAAATATCTCCTGCTCACAAATTGTCATGACGGCAGCTCACATGTTCGAGTGAAGCTTGCTCCCATCCGCGTCGTCTGCAACAATACTTTGACGTGTGCATTGCAGGGAGCGAAAGAAGTTAAAATCAGTCATACCCCAGACGCAGTACGGGATTTGGAACAAGCAGTCACAATGCTCGGATTGTCGGATTTATTATATGAACAACTCGACGTTATGTTCAACGGCATGGCGGCCAGGAAGATCACTGAGGAGCAACTTAGGAAGTATGTGCAGGCGCTGGTTCCGGATAACGAAGAGGCTGAGAACACAGCAAGAACCGAGAAGATCCGTGACAGCGTGCTTCAGTTGCATGACTCAGGCCGAGGGGCGCATCTCGCGCGCGGGACATTGTGGGGGGCTTTCAACAGTGTAACCGAATACACGGATCACATGATGCCGGGTGGAGATTCGACCACGCGATTGAATTCAATCTGGTTCGGCAGCGGAGAGCAATTAAAGGTGAAGGCGTTCCGTTTAGCAGAGCGAATGATGCGTGCCTGAATCCGGGATTCAAGCGATCAACAAATACCTTTTTTCACTTGAATCCTTGAACCCTGGACCTCTTTCTCCCAATTGATTGGGAGAAGAACCTGAAAACAAAACTTAAAAAACGAAAGGACTACAATTATGCTAATCAAAGCCAAAATACTAAATGGTTACAAATTGGACAGCCTCGACGGGGAAATAGGAAAGGTCCGGGAATTCTACTTCGATGACCACCATTGGGCGATTCGCTATCTGGTCGCCGACACAGGGACCTGGCTTACGGGCAGGATGGTGTTGATCTCTCCGTATGCGCTGGCAGCCGTGAATAAAGAAGAGCAAAACATCACCGTTGATTTGACCAAAAAGCAGATTGAGGACAGTCCGTCCCTGGACAGCGACAAGCCCGTCTCGCGACAATTCGAGGAGGTCTACTATGGGTATTATGGATGGCCGTTGTATTGGGGCGGTGAATATATGTGGGGGTCTTATCCACACATTGTGCGCGATCGCAAAGAATGGAGCAAATTTGTCAAAGGTGAGAAAGCATGGGATCCCCATTTGCGCAGCACTCACGATATGAACGGCCATCACATCCAAGCCTCAGACGGCGAGATCGGCCACGTCTATGATTTTATCATCGATGACGAGACGTGGGCGATTCGTTATCTAATCATCGATACACAGAACTGGTGGCCGGGGAAAAAGGTACTGATTTCACCGCGATGGATCGAGCGCATTAGTTGGGACGAGTGCAAAGTCTTCATCAATCTTCCCCGCGAGACCATCAAGCGCTCACCGGAATATACGGAGGAGTCTCTGCTAAGCCGGGATTATGAGACCGGATTGCATCGGCATTACAATCGCCAGGGATACTGGGACCATGAATCGGCTGTCAAGGAGCATTTCCGTTGAAGCAAAAACGGGAAAAGCTTTCTTACATTGGTGAACTGCTCCACCGGAAAACGCAGGATATGCGGCTGAAGCGGTTGAAATGCACAACATGAAAGGAGAAATACTATGCCGTTGATTCAATTAGTGATTGTTTTGGTTGTCGTTGGTTTGATTCTATGGGTGATTAACAGTTACATACCGATGCAGTCCACCATAAAGAGAATCCTCAATGCCGTCGTGGTTATTGCAGTGATTCTATGGCTCTTGAGCGTATTCGGAATCATAGGAAAACTATCAATGATTCATATTGGAAGGTGAAGGGTCCGAATATACTTCAACCCATCCCTCAACATGCTGAGGTTCCACCAAATATGGAGGCCAAACGAATCAGTTCATGGGTTTCTGCCGGTCTCTCCTTTTAATCTAACCCCACGTTATTAAAGGGTGAAACCAAACTCATGATTCTCCTTCGGCTATTGGCAGGCTATTTGCTATTATATATTTATGATCCTTGTAATCACACGAATGAAAGTCCTTTCTGAGAAACGCATGGAGTTGTCACAGGCGGTTGCTTCACTCTCCGATCCCATAAGGATGGAGAAGGGATGCCTGCGTTACGACTTATGCCGGAGTATCGAGGATGAAAATCAACTCTTTCTTCTCGAAGAATGGGACACACAGGAGAACCTTGTGACCCACCTGAAGTCCCAGCATTTTAGGGTGATCCGGGGGGCAATGAACCTTCTCGAAGAGCCCTATGAAAGGATGTTCTACACCGTTTCCCACCCGGCGGGGATGGAGAAGATTTAAAAGCTACCGAAAAGGGAGGTTTCGATGAGACCAAAGACTATAATTGCGATCGTATTGATCGCTTTGGGGATTGTTGCGCTCGGTTACCAGGGCATCACCTACACAACCAGAGAGAAAGTCGTCGATCTTGGCCCGATCCAGGTGACGGCTGATAAAACCAAAACACTTCCGCTACCGCCCATCGTGGGGGCTATTGCGCTTGTGGGCGGCATCGTGATGCTGATAGCGGGAAGCAGAAAAGGCTAATGGGAGACAAAACAATAATGTGTAAAGGAGACAACAAAATGAAAAAATTATTTTTTGGAACATTGCTTTTAGCGTTGGTAATTGCAGTTCCTATTCCAACGATGGCAAGGATAAGCATAGGCATTAACATCGGCATTCCTCTGCCTCCACTCATCGTATTTGAGTCGCCTCCGGAGGTGGTAGTGATACCTGAGACGAATGTCTATGCCGACCCTGACGCAAATGTGAATCTCTATTTCTACGATGGCTGGTGGTGGCGTCATTGGGAAGGGCGATGGTATCGCTCGCGGGATTATAGTTCAGGATGGATCTACTATCGAAACACTCCATCTTTTTATAATGGAATACCATCAGGTTGGAGGAGCGCCTATAGACAGCATCGTTATAAAGGAAATGAATGGAACTCCCAGAGAATACCTCAGCAACAACTTCAACAGAACTGGAGCACCTGGAAAAAGAACAGATATTGGGAGAAGCAAAATACTTGGGGCGTCCAGGGTTTGAAGTCCCGAACGCGATCACAACAGCGATCTCAGGAAGTTCAGAAGGCAACCACGTCACAACAATCGCGATCAAAATCGGGAGAGGTCCAACAACAAAAAACACAGCCGCAAGACCAGAAGGCAACACAAAAATCTAAAACTCGAGATGAAAAATCCGACAAAGGGGAAGGAGAAAGAAGGGATAGCGAGTAGGATGACTCTTCCATCGCCGTCCAGGTCAATTTGATGCCTTCAGTAGAAAAGGTCTCGTAATGAAACATTTCACAATAAAACTTACAGAGGAGTAACTGCTATGAAAAAGAGAAATATCGTTATCCGTTTATTAATGGTTCTTATGCTGATCGCAGCCTTTGCAGCCTGTTCATCGACACGCACACATAAAAGTGCAGGTGAATACGTTGACGATTCGGTCATCACGACCAAAATAAAGTCTCTGCTTGCCGCGGATGATTTTATGAAGTCATTTCAGATCAGTGTCAAAACTTACAAGGGCGACGTTCAATTGAGCGGCTTCGTTAATGATCAAAGGGCCGTCAATAAAGCGGATGAGATCGTAAGGAGCGTCAAAGGCGTCAAATCAGTAAATAATAATCTGATCGTTAAATAGGCAAAGGAAGAATACCATGAAATGCAGCGCTAAAGACCGGATGGAAGGCACATGTCGCCAAATAAAAGGCAAGGTCAAGGAGATCGCAGGGAAACTAAGCGATAATCCAAAGTTGGAAGCTGAAGGGACCTGTGAAAAGATAGCCGGCAAAGTTCAGGAAAAGATCGGTCAAATCAAGAAGGTTTTTGGGAAGTAGTGAGAGCGGCGTATCATGCATTTGCGCGTCCTTTAGCATCCCTCCCCCCGGATGCGCTTGCATGATACCCTCCCCAACGATTGGTTAACATCATTCAGGGGCGGAAGCCCGATTAGAAAGGAGAAAATCAAATGAAAAAAATATTTATGCTGTCAATGGTTATTGCGGCAGTTTTTATACTATGCGCAGGTTCAGGCATTGCGCGAGCGCAAGGGACCGGTGAAGGTCCGTGGCCCGTGTATGCCATCACGTATGGCAAAGGCCTCATACTGACTTCGCCTGACAGTGAAGCATGGACTGTGAGGAGTTCCGGGACTGACGTGCCTCTTAACGATTTGGAATACGGCAAGGATAAATTTGTGGCGGTAGGCGGCCGCGGTACGATCGTGACAGGCTCAAGGGACGGGTCAACATGGACCATCCGGCAGTCCGGCGTAACCAACGACCTCTGGGCTGTCAAGTATGGACACGGGATCTTCGTGGCGGTCGGTTCTGAGGGTGCGGTCATCACGTCTCCGGACGGGATCACATGGACCAAAAGGGCGAACCTGACTACCTATGCCCTGAGGAATCTCTGCTATGGCAAGGATAATTTTGTAACCATCGGCGAGATGGGCGCCATCTTCAACTCACCGGACGGCATCTACTGGGCGCGCCGGAACACGCAATTTACCGACCACCTCAACGGCATTACTTATGGTAAGGGAACATTAACAGCCGTCGGTGGAAACGGAAGGATCCTGACGTCGACTGACGACGGGATAACATGGACTCAGCGTTATTCAGGAACGACGGAGGAGCTCTCTGCGATCACCTATGGCGATGAGAGGTTTGTGGCCGTGGGCGCATATGGAACGATCGTGATGTCGCCTGATTCACGGAACTGGACCACAGTAAGTTCGGGTTCGCAAAGCTGGCTTGGGGCAATCACGTATGCGCGCAAGATATACATTGTTGTCGGTTTGGACGGAACTGCATTGGAATCGCCCGACGGGACGAACTGGTCTTTTTCGCGTTATAAAGCAATAACCGAAACCACGCCCGGGAAGGTCGTTATCATGAAGTATGAACCCAAGGTAGAGGATAAGATCGTCATCCTGGCGACTGAACCAAAGGTTGAGGATAAGGTTGCGGTAGCCGCAGCAGAGCCGAAGATAATAATCCTTGCGTTTGAGGACGTACATTTTGATTTTGATAAGTCGGCGCTTAAGCCGGAAGCGCAGACGATCCTGAAAAGGAATATCCAGCTTCTGAAAGATAACCCAAAAGCTAAAATCCGCGTTGCAGGGTATACCTCTGCCGCCGGGACGGAAGTCTACAACCAGGAGTTGAGTGAAAAAAGGGCAAAGGCTGTCCAGGAATACCTCGTTAACCAAGGCATCATAACACGTGACAGGCTTTCCACAATCGGCTACGGGGAGACAAACCCGGCAGTCTATGAAGCAGCGCCAAAAGAGATTTACTCAAACGCTGCAAAGGCAAACATGAGAGTTCTGTTTGAAATAATAGTGCAATAGGAGCATCGGGGTCCGGAAAGGTGTGTTACATTGATCCGGACCCTTGCGTTTGAAACAAAATATCCCTATGGCATATTAAAACCGGTCGACAACAATATTGGGCAGGCAGCTTGAAAGTGAATCTAAACAGCAAGAGTATTCCCGGGATACTGACCCGTTTGTGGGCGAGTCTGCACGGAAGCGATTTGAAACAAAAGTTTGCCTGTTTCGAGCCGCCGTTGCGAGCGGAGTTATTCAGCGCCGATCAGATGGAGCAGCATGGCAAGACTCTCGCTGGCTCACACACGTTAAGCCCGGGACACGCTCCGGATCGGCTCCTGACACGACTGGCTGAGAATGAAGGTCTGCTGATCGGCGTCCAAAATCTGCTGACGGAGGCAGTTAAGGCAAACCGGCGGATTACGCCCGCCGGGGAATGGCTGCTCGACAACTTTTATCTGATTGAAGAGCAGATACGCACCGCCAGGAGGCATTTGCCGAAGGGGTACAGCCGGGAACTCCCTCGCCTGATTAATGGTCCTTCGATTGCCCTCCCGCGCGTATATGACCTTGCGCTGGAGATGGTCTCACATGGCGATGGGCGGGTCGATCCGGAGATTCTCAGCAGATTTGTTGAAGCTTACCAGACAGTCACTTCACTGAAATTATGCGAATTGTGGGCAATCCCTATCATGCTGCGCCTGGCGTTGATCGAGAATCTCCGGCGCGTTGCCGCCCGGATAGCCGTTGATAGAATCGACCGCAACCTGGCCGATTATTGGGCAGACCAGATGACGGAGATCGTTGTTCATGACCCGAAGAGCCTGATTCTGGCGATCGCGGACATGGCGAGATCGAACCCGCCGATGGCGAGCTCTTTTATAGCGGAAATTGCGCGACGGCTGCAGGGACAAGGTCCTGCCCTCTCATTGCCTCTTACCTGGCTTGAACAGCGGCTGTCTGAGTCCGGCCGGACGATCCAGCAAATGGTCCTGGAGGAGAACCAACAGCAGGCTGCCGATCAGGTATCCATGAGCAACAGTATCGGCAGCCTGCGATTTCTTGGCGCGATGGACTGGCGCGAATTCGTAGAGACGATGAGCGTTGTCGACCAAGTGTTGCGCGAGGACACTGGCGGCATTTACGGCGCAATGGATTTTTTTACCCGTGACCGTTACCGTCATGTCGTGGAAAAGATAGCGAGACAAAGCCGGTTTTCCGAGACCGAGGTCGCGCGTATGGCCATCAGGCTGGCGCATGAGGGCGCGAAAGGGAATAACGGCAATGATCGCGAGGCGCATGTCGGCTTTTACCTGATCGACAAGGGCTTGCACCGGCTCGATCGGGAGCTGGAGGTGCGCCTTTCCCTGCCTGAGCGCCTTCATAACCGGATCTGCCGGTTTCCTCTGTTCCTCTATCTGGGCATAATCACACTGATGACGGCGGGCTTTGCAGGGGAAGTATTGGCCGCGGCGCATCTCGGCGCCTTGCCGGGATGGGCAATTGTCCTAATTGTACTGCTCTCCGTCCTGTGCGCGAGTCAGTTGGCCGTTGCCCTGGTAAACTTGTCGGCTACGCTGCTGGCGACGCCCCAACCTCTTCCGCGCATGGACTTTTCCAAAGGGATGCCGGCGGAATTCCGCACATTGACAGTGGTTCCGACGATGCTCACAAGCCGGCAGAATATAGATGATCTGATCGAGGCGCTCGAAGTGCGGTTCCTTGCAAATCGGGACGCTAACCTGCACTTCGCCCTGTTGACCGATTTCCCGGACGCTAAGGAGGAAATGTTGGCTGAGGACGAACCGCTGCTGGGGCTTGCCCGGCAAAGGATCGAAGGATTGAATGCCAAGTACGGTCCTTCCCAAGGCGACATCTTCTTCCTTTTCCATCGCCCCCGTCGATGGAATCCTCATGAACGGATATGGATGGGTTACGAGCGCAAACGCGGGAAACTGGCCGAATTGAATTCACTGCTGCGCGGAGGCTCAAGGGGATGTTTCTCCCTCATCGTCGGCGATATTGCCGTCCTGTCGAACGTGAAATACGTCATCACCCTGGACACGGACACGCAGCTCCCGCGCGATTCGGCCCGGCAATTTGCAGGGGCCATGGCGCATCCGCTGAACCGGCCGCGGTACGACAAAGACAAAGACCGGATCAGTGACGGCTATGTCATCCTTCAGCCGCGCGTGGCGGTGAGCCTGACAGGAGCGAGCCGGTCTCGATACGCGAAGTTGTTCGGGAGTGAACCGGGCATTGACCCGTATACCAGGGTAGTCTCCGATGTATATCAGGACGCCTTCCGCGAAGGTTCATTCATCGGCAAGGGGATCTATGATATCGATGCCTTTGAGTCTGCGCTCAAAGGGAGGTTTCCCGAGAACCGGATACTCAGCCATGACCTTGTGGAAGGATGCTATGCTCGCGCAGGACTGTTGAGCGATGTGCTGCTGTATGAAGAATATCCATCCCGTTATCTGGCGGACGTGAGCCGTCGCCGCCGCTGGATTCGCGGTGATTGGCAGATTGCCCGGTGGCTGCTGTCGGGCGTTCCCGGGTTTGATGCAAGGCGCAGGAAGAATACCCTTTCCTGGCTGTCCCAATGGAAGATTTTCGACAATCTCCGTCGAAGCCTCATGCCTGCGGCCTTGACCTTGATGTTGCTGCTCGGATGGAGCTTCTTTCAGTCGCCCTGGTTATGGACACTGGCCGTGATCGGAACAATCCTGATTCCTACATGGATGGCCTCCTTTCTGGATCTTTTTCACAAGCCGGGCGATGTGCTGCTTCGTCAGCATCTTGCTGCCGGGCTTCGTTCGGCCGGACGAAACTCTGTTCAGGCTGTTTTTACGTTAGCCGTGCTGCCCTACGAGGCTTTATTCAGTCTGGATGCGATTGTCCGCACGGCCTGGAGGATGTGGCTCACCCACAGGCGGCTTCTGGAATGGAATCCGTCAAGCAGCTCGGGTCGTCAAAGCCGCACGGACCTTGCCGCCACATGGGGGAGGATGTGGATTGCCCCTGCCATTGGTGTTGCCGCATTGATTTATCTGATCTTTATGAGGCCGGCCTCGCTCGCCGTTGCCTGGCCCATACTGTGCCTATGGTTTGTCTCTCCTGTAGCAGCATGGTGGATCAGCCGGCCGCCGGCTCGTAGCGAAGCAAGGCTGACGCCTGACCAGACCATATTTCTCCGGAAGCTTTCCCGCAAGACCTGGGCGTTTTTCGAAACCTTCGTAACCCGGGAAGATCATTGGCTGCCTCCTGACAATTTTCAGGAGTATCCCGTTGCCGTAATCGCGCATCGCACGTCGCCGACCAACATGGGCCTGGCCCTTCTCGCTAATTTGTCCGCATATGACTTCGGCTATATCACGGCGGGTCAACTCATCGAGCGCACGGCAAATGCACTCCATACAATGGAGACATTGGAACGTTACCGAGGCCACTTTTATAACTGGTACGACACGCAATCACTGCAACCGCTGCAACCTGCCTACATCTCGACCGTGGACAGCGGGAATCTTGCCGGCCATCTGCTGACGTTGAGGCAGGGACTGCTCGCACTCCTTGACGACCGGATTCCGGGGACGCGCGTGTTTGAGGGAATCAGCGACACTATCCGTGTCATTGAGGACATGGACGTCAAAACCGCTTCGGACCAACTCGTGCAACTGAAAAAATTGCTTAAGGCCGCAATCGATTCCCCGCCCGTTACGCTTGAGGCGGCGCGACTGTGCCTTGATCAGGCGGCAACCTTTGCCGGGGAAATGGTCACCGGCGTCAATGTTCCCGATGCGGACCCTGAGGGCCAGGAGCACTGGTGGGCGCATGCCCTTGCCGGGCAATGCCGGGCCGCACTTAATGAACTGACGTTTCTCACGGCCTGGACATCCATGCCTGCATCGCCGGACAGGCTTAGCGGGATGCCGGATATCGATGAAATCCCTACGCTGCGCCAATTGGCCGGCCTTGATGTACATACGGAGGCAAGCCGGCGCGCCGGATCGAGGATTAGGGATATAGAACGGCTGGCGCGGCAAATAAACGAACTGGCCCATATGGAATACGACTTTCTGTTCGACGAGCCACGCAAACTCCTGGCTATCGGGTATAACGTCGGTGAACGCCGGCGGGACCCGAGTTACTACGATCTGCTCGCTTCGGAAGCGAGATTTTGCAGTTTTATAGCGATTGCGCAGGGACAGTTGCCGCAGGAGAGCTGGTTCGCCCTGGGGCGTTTGCTGACCGTTGCAGGTGGAGAGCAGATCCTCCTTTCATGGAGCGGTTCGATGTTCGAATATCTCATGCCGCTTTTGGTGATGCCGACGTATGAAGACACGCTGCTCGACCAGACCTGCAAGGCGGCGGTGGCCCGGCAGATCGAATACGGGAGGAAACGCGGGGTGCCCTGGGGCGCTTCGGAATCCGGCTACAACGCAATCGACGTTCATCTCAACTATCAGTATCGCGCCTTTGGCGTAGCCGGCCTGGGTCTCAAACGCGGGCTCGCCGATGATCTGGTTATTGCTCCTTATGCGTCGGCGCTGGCCCTGACGACAGCGCCCGAAAAGGCATGCCAGAATCTGGAGCGCCTTGCCTCTGAAGGCATTATGGGAATGTATGGCTTATATGAGGCAATCGACTACACCCCTTCCCGTCTCCCGCGCGGACAATCAAGCGTCGTGATCCGTTCCTTTATGGCGCATCATCAGGGGATGAGCTTCCTCTCTCTGGCCTACGCGCTCCTGGACCGTCCGATGCAGAAGCGATTTGAGTCGGAACCCATGTTTCAGGCGACCATGCTCTTGCTCCAGGAGCGAATCCCCAAGGCGACGGCCTTCTACGCGCACACCGCCCAGTTGTCCGAAAGCCATGCGGATTCATTGGGCGCTGAAGCGCCGGTGCGCGTGTTCAGCAATCCTAACACCCCGAAACCGGAAGTGCATATCTTGTCAAACGGCAGATACCACGTGATGATCACGAACGCAGGCGGAGGATACAGCCGCTGGAAGGATATTGCCGTCACCCGCTGGCGCGAAGACAGCACCTGTGATAATTGGGGCTCGTTCTGTTACATCCGCGATGTGACGACCGGGGAATTCTGGTCAACGGCATATCAGCCGGCGCTCAAACAGGCGAATACTTATGAAACGATCTTTTCGGAATCGAAAGCGGAGTTCCGTTGCCGCGACCACGACCTCGACACGCATACGGAGATCGCCGTTTCGCCCGAAGATGACATCGAGTTGCGCCGCATAACCATCGTCAACCGTTCCGGGAAACGCAGAGTTATTGATGTAACGAGTTATTCGGAGGTCGTCCTCGCCTCGCCGGCCGCGGATGCGCTGCATCCGGCGTTCAGCAATCTTTTTATTCAGACTGAGATTCTCCGCAGCCAACGGGCGATTCTCTGCACGCGCCGGCCACGCTCCACTGGTGAGTATGCTTCGTGGATGTTTCATTTGATGGCCGTGCATGGCGCAGACGTGGGAGAAATTTCTTATGAGACGGACCGCCTGCGGTTCATAGGCCGCGGAAATACGGTTGTTAACCCGCGAGCGATGGGTGATGCATCGGCGCTCTCCGGCAGTGAGGGCTCAGTGCTGGATCCGATTGTATCCATCCGTTATCGAATCACGCTCGAAGCCGAAGAAACGGCAACAGTCAATATTGTCTCCGGCATCGGCGAGACTCGCGACGCGGTTTTAAGCCTGGCAGGGAAATACCAGGATCGACATCTTGCGGACCGGGTCTTTGATCTGGCGTGGACGCACAGCGATATTTTTTTACGGCAGATAAATACTACGGAGGCCGACGCGCAAATCTACGGACAGCTCGCCGGTTCGGTAATCTATGCCAATGCCTCGATGCGCGCCGACGCGAGCGTCCTCATCAAGAATAACCGCGGGCAATCCGGACTCTGGGGCTACGCTATTTCCGGCGATTTGCCGATCGTGCTTTTACGGATTGAAGATCCGGCCAATATTGACCTGGTGCGTCATCTCATACAAGCCCATACGTACTGGCGCTTAAAAGGACTGGCTGTGGACCTGGTGATCTGGAACGAAGATCACGCCGGTTACCGGCAGCAACTCCAGGAACAAATAATGGACCTCATTGCCGCAGGCGTCGGAGTCCACGTCACAAATCAACCGGGCGGCATTTTCGTAAGACCCGCGGACCAGATATCGAACGAGGAACGCATCCTGCTTCAGACTGTCGCTCGCGCCATTATCACCGACACCCGGGGAATGCTGGCGGACCAGATCAACCGCAGGAATCTCGCGGAATCAACTATGCCGCTGCTTACGCCGACCCGAACTCACCGTGGCGCTACACAGGCAGTTGAGGCATTGCCGCGTCATGACCTGCTTTATTTCAACGGAATCGGCGGATTCACTCCGGATGGGCATGAATATATCATTACATCCACGCATGATCAGGTGACTCCGGCGCCATGGGTAAATGTCCTGGCGAATCCGAGGTTCGGGACCGTCATCTCGGAGAGCGGATCTGCCTATACCTGGGCAGAGAATGCCCACGAGTTTCGCCTCACTCCCTGGTACAACGATCCCGTAAGTGACGCGAGCGGGGAGGCGTTCTATCTCCGGGATGAAGAGCGCGGCCACTACTGGTCTCCCATGCCGCTACCCAGACGCGGGGCGACGCCTTACGTCACCCGGCACGGATTCGGCTACACCGTCTTTGAGCACACTGAGCGCGGCATCCGCTCCGAGGCATGGGTTTATGTGGCCATGGACGCATCAATCAAGTTTACGGTATTGAGAATAAGAAACGAGTCAGACAGGTCACGCAGGCTTTCTGCTTCCGGATACGCCGAATGGGTTCTGGGAGATCTGCGACCCAAAACGGCCATGCATGTGATCACGGAAATTGAGCCTGTGAACGGCGCGCTTTTTGCTAGGAACCCTTATAATACTGAGTTCCCGGACCGGACTGCATTTTTCGACGTGGACGAAGCGACCCGGACGGTAACCTGCGACCGGAGGGAATTTCTGGGGCGCAACGGCACACTCGCCAATCCTGCGGCAATGACCCGGGTGCGGCTCTCAGGAAGGGTCGGGGCCGCCATGGATCCCTGCGCCGCGATCCAGGTTTCTTTCGAACTGGCCCCCGGGCAGGAACGAGAAATCGTCTTCAGGCTCGGCGTTGGGCGGGACGCCGAGGACGCCGGCAACCTGGTGCGCCGCTTCCGTGGATCTGCAGCCGCGCGCAACGCGCTCGAAGCGGTCTGGCAATACTGGCAACACACGCTCGGCGCAGTGAACGTGGAAACACCGGACCAATCCCTCAACATATTGACCAACGGGTGGCTCATGTACCAGACTCTGGCATGCCGTCTGTGGGCGCGCAGCGGCTGTTACCAGTCCGGGGGGGCCTTCGGTTTTCGCGATCAGTTGCAGGACGCAATGGCGCTCATCCACGCCGAGCCGCGCCTTGTGCGCGAGCACCTCCTTCTTGCCGCAGGCCGGCAGTTCCCCGATGGAGACGTGCAGCACTGGTGGCATCCTCCTCACGGCCGCGGCGTGCGCACACGCTGTTCCGACGATTACCTCTGGCTCCCGTTGGCTATGTGCCGCTACGTCCGGAGCACCGGAGATTACGGTGTATTGAATGAGAACATCCGTTTCCTTCAGGGCCGCCTGATAAACGCGAATGAGGATTCCTATTACGATCTGCCCGGCCGGTCTCAGGAAGCGGCCGGCTTGTATGAGCACTGTGTAAGAGCCATTTTAAGGGGCATCAACTATGGCGCGCACGGATTGCCTCTCATGGGCTCCGGCGACTGGAACGACGGCATGAACATGGTGGGAGCAGAGGGGAAAGGCGAAAGCGTCTGGCTGGGCTTTTTCCTGTATCATGTGCTTATGCAATTCACTGAGGTCGCCCGCAGGCACGGCGATCCGCTTTTCGCGGAACGGTGCGAGGAGGAGGCGGCTCAGATACGCCGGAATATCGAGCTGCATGGCTGGGATGGCGGGTGGTACCGCCGCGCTTACTTCGACGACGGCTCGCCGCTCGGGTCGATGATTAACCCCGAATGCCGGATTGATTCGATCTCGCAAAGCTGGTCTGTTCTCTCCGGCGCAGGCGATGCCGGACGCTCCCGCATGGCCATGGAGGCTGCGGATCAACGCCTTATCCACCGGGATCAGGCGCTGATCCGGCTGCTGGAACCGCCCTTCGACAAGTCTGATTTGAATCCCGGCTACATAAAGGGATACGTCCCGGGCGTACGGGAGAATGGCGGGCAATACACCCATGGGGCGATCTGGATGGCGATGGCCTTCGCTCAATTGGGCGACAGCCGTCGCGCCTGGGAACTGATGGCCATGATAAACCCGGTGAACCATGCGAGGTCTCCTGAGTCGGTTGCGACTTACAAAGTGGAACCATACGCGGTCGCAGCCGACGTTTATGCGCTCTCGCCCCACACCGGCCGAGGCGGATGGACCTGGTACACGGGATCGGCAGGATGGATGTACCGGCTGATCGTGGAATCACTCCTGGGACTGAGGCTTACGGTGGATAGACTGAGTTTCGCGCCGCTCCTCCCGGCGGATTGGAAGGGCTTCACGGTACACTACCGTTACCGGGAAACGGTCTACCACATCGCCGTTATGCGCAGGCAGGCCGGCGATGCAGCAACGAGTGTTACCGTCGACGGCGTCCCGCAACAGGATACGGAGATTATCCTTGTTGATGACCATCAGGAACATACGGTCGAGGTAAGAATTCCCGGCGACTGATAAATTACCAAAAGCAAGGAGACAGAAAATGTTCCGGAAAAGAACCGTAACAAAATCCCAGGAATACTCAGAGAACATCATCGACACCGTGCGTGAACCTTTGATCGTTCTGGATCAGGATTTAAGGGTGGTCACCGTCAGCCGCTCCTTCTATGAAGTCTTTAAGGTAAAACCGAAAGAGACCGTGGGACAGCTTATCTATGACCTGGGAAATAAACAGTGGGATATCCCCAAGCTGAGGGAACTGCTGGAAACCATCCTTCCCCAAAAGGCGACCTTTGATAACTATGAGGTGGAACACGATTTTGCGACCATCGGCAGGCGCATAATGCTTCTGAACGCCCGGCAGATTCAAAGAGGGGCTGAAAAAGAGCGGATCATCCTCCTGGCCATCGAGGACATCACCGAGCGTAAGGAGATAGAAGCCGGTCTGGAAAAGACCCGAAAAGAACTGGCAGCAATTAAAATATCCGAAGATGAAGCACGCGAATACTCTGAGAGTATGATTGACACCGTGCGTGAACCCTTGATCGTTCTGGATCAGGCTTTAAGGGTGGTCACCGCCAGCCGTTCTTTCTACGTGGTCTTTAAGGTAAAACCTGAAGAGACAGTGGGACAGCTTATCTATGACCTGGGAAATAAACAGTGGAATATCCCCAAGCTGAGGGAACTGCTGGAAACCATCCTTCCCCAAAAGACAACCTTTGATAATTATGAAGTGGAACACGATTTTGCCGCCATCGGCAGGCGCATAATGCTTTTGAATGCCCGGCAGATTAAAAGGGTGTCGGGAAAAGAGCGGATCATTCTCCTTGCCATTGAGGACATCACCGAGCGCAGGGAGATAGAAGATGGGCTGGAAAAAGCCCATGAAGAGTTAAAGGAGTTGGCCGCCGAGTTGGAACGAACCGCTCGGGTAAAATCCGAATTCCTGGCCAACATGTCGCATGAACTAAGGACCCCGCTTAACTCCATTAACGGTTTCTCTGAGGTGTTATACGATGAGACCTTCGGACCGCTTAATGAGAAGCAGAAGAAATACGTTAATAATGTTTTAACCAGCGGAAAGCACCTTCTCTTATTGATAAACCAGATACTTGATATGGCAAAAGTTGAAGCCGGAAAGATGAAGCTGGCCTTATCCGGCTTACCCATGAAATGCCTCTTAAATGAGATCTCACTGCTGGTAGCGGATATGGTCAGTAAAAAGAAGCTTCAAATGTTGCTTGAAATTGCCGAAGACCTGCCGGATATTGAGGCAGATGAACTCAAGGTAAAGGAGATAATTTACAACCTGCTTTCAAACGCAGTTAAGTTTACCCCCGAGGGAGGCAAACTTGGCATGCGGGCGAAGAAGGCCGGTTCCGGGATAGAAGTAACGGTCTGGGATACGGGGGTCGGTATCGCACCTGAAAACATGGGGAAGATATTTGAAGGATTTTTCCGGGTCGATACTCCATATTCCCGGGTGACAGAGGGTACCGGACTCGGTCTGCCGCTCTCCAGAAAGCTGGTTGAACTGCACGGCGGGAAGCTTACTGTAGAATCGGAAGGGCTGAATAAAGGCGCCTTGATCCGGTTTACGTTGCCTATTATATCCAGGGAGGGTGTGTGAGATGAGGAAGAAGGCATTAGTTGTCGATGATAATGGAAATAATCTCATGCTGGAAAAAGATCTTTTGGAGGTTGCCGGCTTCGAAGTATTTGAAGCTGAAAATGCTTCCAACGGAATCGCCGTTGCCGGAAGAGAAAAACCGGATATTATAATTATGGATGTACGGCTTCCGGATATGCGCGGTTCCGAAGCCGCCAGGATATTGCGTCAAGACAAAGAGACACGCGATATCCCCATTGTTTTTGTGACTGCCTCTGTAATGACAGAAGGCAGAGAGGAGTTGAAAAACATAACCAACACCGGATTTATAGGCAAGCCGATAAACACGCGCACCTTTGCGAAAGAAATCAGTCAATTTATTAAGTGAGTATTCTACTTACTCAGGGGTTTAGGCTGAAGGCTGGGAGAGACGATAGCCCTGTGCCATCACGAGAAGTGGGATGGAAGCGGCTATCCAAATAGTCTAAAGGGTATAGAGATACCAATCGCCGCCCGCATCACGGCAATCGCAGATGTATTCGATGCCCTGACCTCCTGTCGACCCTATAAGGAATCATTCTCTGTGGACAAATCATCCCTCAGTATGCTGAGGTTCCACCAAATATTGAGGCTAAACTGATCATTTCATGCTTTTCCGCTGTTCTCTCTTTTTAATCTAACCACATGTTATTAAAGGATGAATACAAGAGTAGGCTTCTCCTTCGGCTATTGGCAGACTATTTGCTGTATATGAATAGGATGATGACTATTAAGTAGTCATTTTCCTGGAACACCTGAAAAGATGGATGTAATTACACATTAACCGTTAACGTATATCGAAAGGATAACATCATGAGACTCATAAATCACTCACTAGTATTTTTCACCATGCTTATAATCGGCACTGCCGCCTTCCTGGGCGGTTGCGCGACAACCGGCATGGATCGATCAGTCAAAACCTCCAACTCAATAAAGGAAGTGGACAGCGATATCAAAAAAATCAATGTCCAGATTGATGTCACTATTACATCTCTTGACTCCCTAATCAAGGCAGTAAAACCCGATCTGAAAAAGGCATTCAACACCTATTCAGACGCTGTCGACGAGCTTGACAGTCAGGGTAAAAAGGTGCTCAAACACATAGCGGAAATGAAGTCGCGAAGCACGGATTATTTTGCAGAGTGGCAAAAGCAGGGGGACGCTTATACAAATCCACAGATCCGCGATCTCAGCGACGAGCGCCGCAATAAATTAACCGAAATCTATGCCCGGGTGCCTGCAGCAGGCTCAGGAATCGAACGTGCATACCATGCGTATATGTCTGATCTAAAGGAAATCCAGACATATCTGTCCAACGACTTAACGCCGGACGGGATCATAGGCATAACTTCCGTAGCCGAAAAAAGCGACCAGGATGCGCAAGCATTAAAGACATCCCTTGAGCCGGTAATAACCGCTCTGGATGAAATAAACGCAGAATTGTATAGCGGGAAGAAATAGGGACGGAGCCCTGACTGCCTCTATCTAATTTAACTTGAGAGTCTGAAGTTCTTTATAACATTCTGTTTTTAATAGCATTTTAAATTCCTGAACCGTCATTCCCGCTCCACTTCTGTCATTCCCGCGAAGGCGGGAATCCAGGAAAATCAATAAGTTATGGATTCCCGCCTTCGCGGGAATGACAGAACTTCGGACTGTCCAGTAATTTAAGTGAATGGGAAATTTCCAGTAAAAATGTAGATAGTATCATGTCAAAACTGCATCGCATTTGGGAGAGGCCGTAGGCCCTGCGGGCCTGAGGCATCTGCCCCCATTTTTCGAAATCAGTTCTGAAAGGAGAAATCCATGACTCTTGAACTGACTGCCGTTATGATTTTTCTGAGCCTTTTTATCCTGCCGGCAGATTTTTTGATCGCCTTCTGCATCCGACAATTTGAGCGTCCGGCGCGGGTGACATCGATAATGACAGCGAGGTGCAACCATGTTTCGACCTTGTGGCGGCATATAGCTGTTACCGCAGCGATTGCATGTGTTTTTGCCGCAGGCCAGGCTCAGGGGAACGGTTCGGACCCAACCGTGGTTGAGGGCCAGGCCGGCTTCTCCACTGTGGGCAATTCGCTAACCATCACCAACAGCCCGGGGGCAATTATCAACTGGCAGGGGTTCTCGATCGGAGCGAGCGAAACCACAACCTTCATCCAGCAAAGCTCAGCATCGAGCGTCCTCAATCGCGTCATCGGTCCCGATCCTTCAGTCATTCTCGGGACGCTCACCTCAAACGGCCGGGTATTCCTGATCAATCCGAGCGGCATCCTGGTCGGGGAGGGCGCGCGCATCGACGTGGCCGGGCTGGCGGCATCAACGCTCAACCTGAGCAACCAGGACTTTCTGGCAGGCCGGCTCAATTTCGCGTCCAATCCGCTTGCAGGCAAAGTGGAAAATCAGGGCAGTATCACCACGCCTTCGGGCGGCAGCGTCTATCTGGTCGGATCAAACGTCACCAACAGCGGCATTATCAACAGTCCACAGGGAGACGTGATCCTCGCTGCAGGCGAGTCGGTGAATATCTTCGACTCCAGCACGCCGGGGGTAAGGGTCGAAATAACGGCGAGCGATAACGCCGCCGTCAACTTAGGCGAGATCCTTGCGCAAAGCGGGGAAATCGGGATTTACGGCGCAGTGCTTAGGAACACCGGCATAATCAACGCCGACCAGGTGGTGCGGGATGCAAGCGGTAAAATCGTCCTGCGCGCAAAGCAGGACGTGACACTCGAAGCCGGCAGCAGCCTGAGCGCAAACGGAGAGCAGGGCGGCGAGATTACGGTTCAATCCGAAACCGGAACCACGCTGGTGTCCGGCACGATTGAAGCCAAAGGCGCGGGACAGACCGGCGGTACGGTGCAGGTGCTTGGCGACAAGGTCGGCCTGATCGGAGGGCACATCAATGCCTCCGGCGACGCAGGCGGCGGGACGGTGCTGGTAGGCGGGGACTTTCAAGGCAAGAACACGGACGTTCAGAATGCCTCCGCGACCTACATGAGCGCGGATTCCACGATCACCGTTGACGCCATCACGAACGGCAGCGGCGGCAAGGTGATCGTGTGGGCTGACGGCATAACTCGCTACTATGGCCACATCAGTGCGCTCGGCGGCGCGCAAAGCGGGGATGGAGGTTTCACTGAAGTTTCAGGCAAAAATAATCTGGTGTTTGACGGATATGTTGATTTGCGTGCGCCCGGCGGGACGACCGGCACGCTACTCCTGGATCCGTACAACATCACTATTCAGGGGGCAGGTCCAAACGTGAACGGTGATGGAGTGGCCGGCGATGATCTCAATTCAGCGGTTAGTGCACCGAACATATTATTTGCAGATTACGGTGTAAGCAACAGCATCATTACGACCGGACAAGTTGTCACCCAACTTGCCACCGCAAACGTTACTTTGCAGGCGAATAACGACATCACTGTCGACGCTGCCATAGATGCCGGCGGAAATGCTGTTGGCAAAGCCCTCACATTGCAAGCTGGGCATGACGTGATCATCCATGCCGCGCTCACCGCCGCCAGTGTTGGTGGCGGCTCCCTGATTCTGAGCGCTGGAAACAACGTGACAGTTGGTGCCGCGCTCACCGCCAGCGGAGGTTCCGTGACTCTGAGCGCCGGCAATAATGGAACCGGTCCAGGGGTTGCCGGTGGCACTGTGACCTTTGGTGCCGTAACTGCGGCAAACCTTTCCATTCGCTTTAATCCTGTGAATTACACGACCACTATCACTGAAATTGACGCATACAGAGCAAAAGCGACTTTGACCGGCACATATGATGCGCGGGCTTGGCTTTTCGTCAATAATTCGTCGGCAACCGCCCAGAACAAGACGTATGACAGCACCACAGCGGCGACTCTGAATACGCCATTTACATTCCTGAGTGGCCCTGACGGTGCTAGCTCGGGCCAGATCGTGAGTTTAAGCGCAGGCGCCGCCAACTTTAACAGCAAAGACGTGGCCACGGCCACCACCGTGACCTTCACAGGCTATGGCCTCATCGGCACAAATGCCGGTTTATATTCCTTGTTCAGCCAACCCGCAAGCCAGGCGGCGATCATAACCAAAGCCAACCTGGCAGTAACGGGCCTCACCGCCGGCGAGAAAGTATATGACACCACGCTCACCGCCACACTGGGCGGCACGGCAGCAATTACCGCACTGGGTAGCGACATCGTCACGCTGGGCGGCACTGCCAGCGGCGCGTTTGCTGACAAGAACGTAGGGACAGGCAAGGCCGTGACCGTCAGCGGCAAGACCATCAGCGGGACCGACTCAGGCAACTACAACCTGGTGCAACAAACCGGGTTGACCGCCAACATCACCAAGGCCGACCTGGCAGTAACGGGCCTGACCGCCAACGACAAAGTCTACAACGCCAACACCGCGGCGATCTTGGGTGGCGCGGCAGCGATCACCGCACTGGGAACGGATAACGTCATACTGGGCGGCACGGCCAGCGGGACGTTTGCCTTGAAAGACGTAGGCATCAGAGCCGTCACCGTAGCGGGCAACACGATCAGCGGAACAGATGCAGGCAACTACAACCTGGTGCAGCAGACCGGGTTAAGCGCCAACATCACTCCTGCGGCGCTGGGCATTACGGCGAACAGCACCAGCAAGACTTATGGCAGCACGGTGATCTTCACAGGAACTGAGTTCAGCAGCACCGGGTTGATGAACGGAGAGACGGTCGGCAGCGTGAGCCTGGTTAGTGAGGGTGCGGCATCGACGGCCGCGGTGGCAGGCAGCTCATACATCATCACGGCAAGCGCAGCCGGCGGCGGCACCTTTAACGCCGCTAACTACACCATCAGCTATGTCAACGGCACTCTGGGCGTGATTCGCGCGGCGCTGGGCATTGCAGCAAACAGCGCGACCCGCTTGTATGGCGATGCGAACCCGGCATTCAGCGTCACCTACACCGGCTTTCAGAACGGGGAGACCGCTGCGGCGCTGACCGGTACGCTGACATTGACTACCCCGGCGGTGGCGACCTCCAATGTAGGCAACTATGCTATTGCCCCGAGCGGGTTTAGTTCATCCAACTACACCATTACCTATGTCAACGGCGCCCTGGGCGTAACCCCTGCGCCGCTGGGCATTGCGGCGAACAGCGCGACCCGCCTGTATGGCGATGCTAACCCAGCATTCAGCGCCACCTACACCGGTTTCAAGAACGGTGAGACTATTGCAGCGTTGACCGGTGCTCTGGCATTCGCCACTCCGGCTGTTTTGACCTCCAACGTGGGCAACTATGCTATTACACCGAGAGGATTTAGTTCATCTAACTACACCATTACCTATGTCAACGGCACCCTGGGCGTGACCCCTGCTCCGCTGGGCATTGCGGCGGACAGCGCCAGCAAGATTTACGGCAGCACGGTGAGCTTCACCGGGGCCGAGTTCAGCAGCACAGGGCTTATGAACGGCGAGACCATCGGCAGCGTGAGCCTGGCCAGTGCGCGTGCGGTATCGACAGCAGGGGTAACAGGCGGCCCATACGATATCACGGCAAGCGCAGCCACGGGCGGGACCTTCAACGCGGACAACTACACCATCAGCTATGTGGACGGGTCCTTGGGCGTGATCCCGGCAGCGCTGGGCATTGCGGCGAACAGCATCAGCAAGACCTACGGCGCCACAGTAACTTTCACCGGCACAGAGTTCACCAGCACCGGGCTTATGAACGGCGAGACGATCGGCAGCGTGAGCCTCGTCAGTGAAGGCGCGGCCTCGACGGCTGACGTAACAGACAGTCCGTACGATATTACGGCAAGCGCGGCCGGCGGCGGCACCTTCAATTCCGGCAACTACACCATCAGCTATGTGGACGGGTCATTGGGCGTGATCCCAGCCGGGTTGCTGGGCATTGCCGCGAACGCGGCGGCAAAGACCTACGATGGTCTGGCCTATAGCGGGGGCAATGGCGTGACCTACACCGGCTTCCAGGGGTCGGACACCATTGCGGATCTGTCCGGAACCCTGGTCTACGGCGGCAGCTCACAAGGGGCGGTCAACGTGGGCAATTACGCCATAATCCCTTCCGGTCTGAGTTCATCCAATTACACCATTACCTATGTCAGCGGCAAACTGAGCGTGATCCCTGCGCCGCTGGGCATTGCGGCGAACAGCGCGACCCGCTTGTATGGCGATGCGAACCCGGCATTCAGCGCCACCTATACCGGTTTCAAGAACGGAGAGACGATTGCAGCGCTGACAGGTACGCTGGCGATCACTGCTAACGCCAATCTGACCTCCAACGTGGGCAACTAT
>Ga0153915_10000596_pt1 | contig 33606 bp, 32 predicted proteins | sample Opewatmetagenome_2_FD_107003 | JGI IMG/M metagenome (GOLD analysis project Ga0153915, IMG submission 107003) | Freshwater wetland microbial communities from Ohio, USA - Open water 3 Core 3 Depth 3 metaG | ecosystem: Environmental > Aquatic > Freshwater > Wetlands | place: USA: Ohio, Lake Erie... | reverse complement strand
GCGCCGTGGCGGGTGCGTTTGAGGAACTTGAGGTCGAGGAGCGTGGTGAGAATCGCTCCGCACGTCGTGGAATCGAGGCCCCAGAGGCGTTGGGCCTGCGGCTCGGTCAGGCGCAGCCCGGGGCTCTCGAGGTACTCCGCGCGTATCAGATGAATCCAATCGGTCATGGCCGCGCCGCTCTTGCCAGGCATTCGACACACCTCAAGCGCTGATCTCGGAAGGCCGGCGGCTGACCAGGTCGCGAACCGGAATAGCGGCGGCCCTGAACCCCTGAAACGGGATGTGGCAATCGTGCTGCTTGAGGAAGCCGAGGAATCGCTTGTAGTCGTCCGCGCCCATGTTGAAGCGATCGAGCAGCATCCGATAACTCCCGTTCGACTGCTTGAGTCCGATACGGATGACTGACCGAACGTCATCGCGCGTGAGGTCCCGCCGCATGAACGCGGCATAGACCGCATCCCAGAACGTCTCCTTCCTGACCAGCATCCGTTCCAGGAGCGCGTCGACGCGATGCTGATGAGAGCCGGCCAGCTGTGTCCTGGCCGCCTGCTCGCCCCGCGCGGCGAGGGCCCGCTTCAGGACATCCGGCGGCAACTGCTGCGGCTCGACCGCCCCCTCAGTCATCGTCACGACCACGCGCTCGATCACGTTCTTGAGCTCGCGGATGTTGCCCGGCCAGGGATATGCCGTGAGGAGATCGAGCGTGGCGGGCGACAGCACGGGCGCCGGCTTTCCGTACTGCGCGGCGAAGATCCTGCCGTAGTGGTCGATCAGCAGGCCGATGTCCTTCTTCCGCTCGCGCAACGGCGGGATCCGCACGTGAAAGACGTTCAAGCGGTAATACAGATCCTGGCGGAAGGTCTTCGCATAGACGTCATCCAGCAGATCGCGGTTGGTGGCCGTGATCACCCGTGCGTCCACCGTCGACCGCGAGGCAGTCCCGCCGACCGTCTGCAACTCGCCCGTCTCGAGAAACCGCAGGAGGAGCGCCTGCATCCGCAGGCTCATCTCGCCGACCTCGTCGAGAAAGACGGTGCCCCTGTGCGCCTGTCTCAGCAGGCCGGGCGCATCGCGGACGGCGCCGGTGAAACTGCCGCGCGAATGGCCGAAGAACTCGGACTCGAGCAGCGAATCGGGCACGCCGGCGCAGTTGATGGTGACGAAGGGCCCGCCGTGGCGCGCGCTGCGCTGATGGATGGTGTTGGCCACCACTTCTTTGCCGACGCCGGTTTCGCCCGTCAGGAGAACCTTAGCGCTCGAGCGGGACGCGGAATCGATGTCGTCATGGAGCGAGCGCATGATGTCGGTCGTGCCGATCAATCCATGCGCATCGAATGGTTCGGACGGGCAGTTCGGTGTAATCATGGTTGTAAAGGCCGGCTCGGACGCCGGAGTTCACGAGTCTCGCCCGGCCGCGGGATGGATTCAATCAGGCGATCCGTTCACGTCCATGTCGGGGATTCCCCCACGCAAAGGGACATGAGCGCAATCGATCGGATCCTGCGCGCCTGCGTCGGCCGTTTGCGTCAGCGCATCGGACCGGATCGAAGTATCGTGTGTACGTTCCGTGCGACTACTCAAACTCACGCTCCTGCCCGCGGCCTCGGTCGCCGCCGCCAGCGCGCTGACATGGGTGCTGTGGCCTCACATCAGGCCGTCGCCATCGCCGCTGTTTTTTCTCGCGGTGATGACGTCGACCCTCTTCGGGGGGCTGGCGTCCGGACTGGTCGCGACAGCGGCATCGACGATGTCAATCGCGCTCATCTTCGTTGCCGAGCCGGGTCTCCCATTTGACACCGCGAAAGACGATGCCTTCCGGCTCATCGCGTTTGCCGCCGTGTCGCTGTTCACGAGCTCGATGGTGACGAAGCGAAATCGCGCCGAGGCCTATCTGCGTTCGATTGTCACCACAGCGGTGGACGCCATCATCACCATCGACACACAGGGTGTGATCCACACGTTCAACCCCGCCGCGGAGCGGATGTTCGGATACTCGGCGGCCGAGGCCGCCGGACAGAATGTCCGGCTCCTGATGCCGCAGCTGTACGGTGACGAACATGACGGATACCTCGACCGATACCTGAAAACGGGAGAGGCGCGCATCATCGGCGCCGGCCGCGAGGTGGTCGGCCTCCGCAAGGACGGGACGACGTTCCCTCTCGAACTCTCGGTCGGCAAAATGGATCACCTCGAGCGCTTCACCGGCGTCCTTCGCGACTTGAGCGACCGCCGGCAACTCGAATGGGCGCTGGCGGAAGCCCAGATCGACGAGCGCCGCCACATCGCACAGGAACTGCACGACAATGTCGGCGGAGACATGACCGGCATCGGGCTGCTGGCGCAGTCGCTCCAGTCACAACTGGTGAAGGCGCAATCGCCGCTGGCCGACAAGGCCCAGGACCTGGTGACGACGATCGGAGAGGCGCACAAGAAACTGCGGTCCGCCATCCGCGGACTGATGCCCGTCGACGCCATGCCCGAAGGTCTCATGGTGGCACTCGCGAATCTCGCCAGGCAGACCGAGGCCGTGCATCACGTCTCATGTCAGGTGGAGTGCGAGAAACCCGTGCACCTCGGCGATCCTTCTGTCGCCAAGCATCTGTTTCGAATCGTTCAGGAGGCCGTCAACAACGCCGTGCGGCATGGCAAGCCGGCCTGCATCACGATCAGTCTGGGGCAGGTTGACGATCGTCTGGAGATCGTGGTGGCCGATGACGGACGGGGCATGGAGAATACGTCCGAACGGCATGACGGCATCGGCCTGGAGTCGATGCGCCATCGCGCCCGCCTTCTGAGCGCCGACCTCATCATTCAGTCGCGCGAGGGAGGCGGCACGACGATCGTGTGCCGTGTTCCGTTGCCGGCGATCGCGGCCGGGCGAGAGAGCAGGGCGCACTTGGGGCGTTCGCTGAATGCAAAAAGATAGAGCTGTCGAGCGCCCCGGAAGCGTGTCGCCCTCGACGCCGCTGAGAATCGTCATCGTCGACGATCATCCGGTCGTGCGGAGAGGGCTGGCTGAAATCATCAACGACCAGCCGGACATGACCGTGTGCGGCGAGAGTGACACGGCCGCCGGAGGGCTCGAGCGGATTCGCGTCGACCGTCCCGATGTCGCCATCGTGGACCTGTCGCTCGGCGCGGACAGCGGCCTGCGGCTTGTGAAGGAGCTCGACGCGTTGATTCCCGAGATGCGCGTGCTGATACTCTCCATGCACGACGAGGTGCTGCACGCGGAGCGTGCGCTGGCGGCGGGTGCGCGCGGTTACATCATGAAGGATGAGGCGTCGAATCACCTGATTGCCGCGATCCGGTGCGTGGCGAGCGGGAAGACATACCTCAGCCAGCAGATGTCCGAGCGCATTGTGGCGCGAGTGACCGGTCGAGGCGACAGACGGGAAGAAGGGACGCCGTTCGAGCGTCTGACGGACCGGGAACGGCAGGTGTTCGCCTTGATCGGGCGAGGGCTTGCGACGCGTCTCATCGCCAGACAGATGCAACTGTCCGTGAAGACGGTCGAAACCTACCAGGCCCGCATCAAGGAGAAACTCGGTCTTGCAAACAACCACGAGTTGATCCGGGCGGCCGTCAGCTGGACGCGGCCCTGAAGAGCAACGACGACCGCGAGCAGCACCGCCGGGATTGTCTTTGAGAATGACACGCGCGGCATTGTACAGTCGCGTCATGCCCGTGTTCTTCAAGACGATGACCGACAGGCAGCATGCCGATCAGGTGCTGCGCATGATGCGTGAGCTGTATGCGACCGACGCACCGGACCTGCATGTCGATCCGGGAAAGTTTCCGCGCACAATCGACCGGCTGCTTGCCGAGCCGTCGCGGGGATGCATCCTTCTCTTCATGCGTGACGGCGTGCTGGCCGGCTACGCGCTGCTCATTCCGTACTGGAGCAACGAGTTCGGCGGCATCGTGCTGCTCGTGGACGAGCTGCTCGTCGAGAGCGCGTTTCGAGGACAGGGGATTGCGCGGGCGTTCTTCGCGTTCATCGACGTCGATCGCCCGTTCGACGCCGTGGCCCTGGCGCTGGAGGTATCGCCGAAGAACAACGCGGCGCGGTCCCTTTACGAGTCGATGGGATTTGAGGAGCGGTACCTCCGGATGATGACGCGCAGGCTGCCGACGGCCGTATAATTCGCCGCATGATCCGACGAATTGCTGCCGCCGTTGTCCTGCTGTCCGGCCTGACCTCGTTCGTCTTCGCGCAGGCGCGCGGAGAGGGGAGGGGACGTGGCGCCGCGAACACCCCGCCGCCGCTGTTCTTCAAGGAGGCGTGGCAGATTACCGGCCCCGCGCATGCGATTGCGCCAGGCGAGAACGTCCTCACGAACGCGAATCTCGAGTTGAAGCTGTACGGCCCGTCGGCGACGGCGGCCGATCCCGACAAGCGCATCTGGGTCTCGACGCCGCCCATCAACATCTGGACCGGCATGACGACGACGCCGTTTGCGGCGACGCTGCGCGACAAGGAGACCTACGTCGATCTGACCGGCATGGCGAAGGTGCGCTGGATCACGCGCGCATCCGGATTCCACGTCGTGCGCCCGGTCGTGAAGCTCGCGGACGGGACCTATCTGGTCGGCGAGCACGCCGACGCGAACACGTCAGGGTTTCTCGAGAGCGAGTTCATGTTCGCGACGCAGCGCTGGATGAAGCTCGACATCGAGCGCGTCGTCACGAAGGGGACGTACGGTCCGGCGCAGGACGCGTCCGCGTGGATGAGGGATTCGGTGGATCTGAGCAAGGTGGACGAAGTCGGCTTCGCCGACCTGATGCCCGGCAGCGGCCACGGCGCCGGCGGCTACGTCAACGTCGCGTCCTTCGAGGTCTACGGCAAGCCGGTCAAGCGCTAGCGGACATCTCCGCGGTTGCCGGCCCACTTCCAGCCGTCTGACTTCCGCTCGATGCGCTTCAGGCGGACGCGGTTGTCTGACGGATTCTTGTTCGGCGACGCCCATACGCGCACGCTGTCGCCGGGCTTGAACCATTTCTTGTCGATGTTGTTGCGATCGAGCTGCGAGGTGCTGACCCACTCCGCCGCGAAGATCTTCTCTCCGCCGACGCTGTTGCGCTCAGTGCCCTGCACGAACACCCACGCGTGCGGGTTCTTGTACTGGAACTCGACGACCTCGCCTTCGATCTCGATGGTGTCCTGCTCGAGATAGACGACCGCGAACGAGTGATGCGCCAGCGCGCGGGTGCCGGGCATGAGGATGACGACGCCGGACGCGAGCGCGATGCCGACCACGAACCGTTTCATTGGCTGATCCTCTTCGCGAGTTCAAATAAGTCCGCTTTCGTCAGTACGCGATCGGGATTCGGCGCGTGCACGGTGACGTGACGCTCGAAATCGATCGCCAGTCGATCGAGATTGGCCATCAGCGTCGCGATTGACGGGCTGACGGGTTGTCCGGGCTGTGGTGCGCCGAAGTCGGCGGAGAAGAGAATCTTCTCCTTCGGCAGATACGCGATCAGCATCGCGTCGCTGTGCTCGAGCTTGTCGACGTGATAGAGCATCAGCGACCGCGTCTCGTCCTTCAATTCCATCTGCTCGATGACGCCCTCCACCTTCGGCTTCTTCTTCGACTTCGCCATCGCGTCGCCGACGAGCGTCCGCGGCGTGCCGAGCGACGCCTCGGTGAAGAACTTCGCGTTGTCGTCCACGAGAATCGTCACGCCCTCGGCGATAAACGGCGGCAGGCCGCTCATGTGATCGAAGTGCGGATGCGTCAGGACAACGTATCTGATCTTCTTCGTCGGGAAGATCTTCTTCGTCTCGGCGATGACGGCGAGGCCGCGCGCCTCGCTCTGTCCGCCCTCGAGCACGACGACGTAGTCCTTGAACTCGACGGCCAGCGACACGTAGCCGCCGGTGATGCGGTAGACGCCGTCAGCCAGCTTTTCAGACGCGGCGGGCGGCAGCGGCGGGGGCCCCTCGCCTGCGCTCGGGGCAGGCGGCGTTCCGGCCGGGCCGGCCATGCGCTGCTCGAGATCCGGCGGGTTCTCCAGCGCCCCGTTGATAGCGACGACGAAGGTCTCCATGCTGATCTGCTTCTGCGAGATCCGCGAAGGCACCATCACGCCGCCGAAGCTCGCGTAGTTCCGGTAGAAGAACTCGTGATGCAGGTCGCCGAGGACCGGATGCTCCACCCAGGTTTCGGTGTGCTCGACGAGGTTGTCCGCGTCGATGTAGCCGCTGATCCTGTAGCGCAGTCCAGACGGCGCTTTCTGCGCCGGGCTCCACGTCACCACCTTGTACGGGACGCCGTTGATCTTCGTCGTCTTGACGGTCGCGTTGTTCGCCGCCGCGCCTTTGAGGAATCCCCACGGCGTCACCCAGATCTCCATCTGCTGCGCCCACGCGGGCGTCGCGGCGTTGATGATCTGATTGTATTTGCCCATCGGCGGCAGCGGACCGCCGCGAACGGCAGCCGGCGGCTGCGAGTCGCCGGTCGCGCGCGACGCCGGTTGAGTGAAGTCGATCGTCCGCACGTAGTTCCTGATCGACGTCGAGGCGAGCCCGAACGAAATCGTCCGGCTCTGGCCGAAGTTGCCCAGAGCGGCGGACCCCGAGTAGGTGATCGAATTCAGGCCGACCACGCCCATCGCCCTAGACGCATCGTCGATGACTTTCTTCGCGCTGTCGTCCGCAGCCGCCGGAGCCGGGGACAACGCCGCAACGAGAAGCGCCGCCGCGCAGGTCTTCCACATATGAGGTCTCGCTGAAGGGGAGCAGAGCCGGGGAACGCGGATGGCGTCCCCCGGCGCCGGCGACAGAGCGCCGTGAAATGGATGGGTAATTGTACCGCGGCCCTGAAAGGGCCGCTCTACTTTGCGCGCCCCTTGTAGCCCTGCGCGACCATCGGGATCGTCCAGACCTGCGCGACGTTGGCAACTTCTGCGCCCGTCGAACTGGTGCCGCCGCGGGCGAGGATGAAGAGCGTCTTCTTGTCCTTGCCGCCGAACGCGCACGTGATGACGCCGCGAGGCGTCGGGATGACGCCCAGGTTCTTGCCGTCCTTCGCGATCACTTCGACGCCGGCGTTGGTCGTCACGTAGAGACGGCCCTGCGCGTCGATCGTGCTGCCGTCGCCACCGCCGCCGGTCAGCTTCGTGAACTCGCGCTGGTTCGTCAGCGATCCGTCGCTGTGCACGTCGAACGCCGCCACGGTCTGGCCGTTGGTGACGTAGAGCGTCTTCTCATCCGCGCTCAGCACCACGCCGTTCGTCGTCAGGTTCTCGCCGTAGCGCGTGATCTTCCCGTCCTTGTCGGCATGGAACAGGCCGCCCATCGTGAAATACACGCCGCCCTTGCTGTCGGCGGTGAGGTCGTTGATCACGCCGCCGATGCAGTCGATCGGATCGCCGTTGTAGGTGTCCGCGTGGACCCTGCGCGTCGGCGTCAGCTGCTCGATGCGCTGGTGCAGCCCGCGTTCGACGATGAACGTGTTGCCCTTCGGGCTGATCGAGAGCGCGCCGCCGGTACGCGTATTCGCGTATGCCACCGTTGTCTTGCCGTCGGGCGTGAGCTTCAGCACCGCGCTGCTGTCGTTCTGCGCGAGCAGGAGGCTGCCGTCATTCAGGCCGACGATGCCGTCGCCGTTGTTGCCGGCCTGCTGCCAGACGAACGTCCACTTGGCGCCGCCCTTGATGACGCCGGGAACTTCCGTGACAGTGTAGCTGCGGACGCCGGCCGGCTCGGCCGCGCGCCCTCCGCCGCCGCGGGCGCCGCCGGGACCCCGGCCGCCGCGCGCGGGCGGCGCGGTCTTGCAGGTGGCCGTCAGCAGGCTGTAGCCGGGATCAAGCGGCGCCTGGACGGACAGCGCCGGCGTGCTCTCGGCGCCCGCGGGCAGACGCGGTGGCTCGGCCTGCGCGACGAGGAGTGTCGAACCGGCCGTACACAACGCAATAGTCAGGATGCGCTTCGAGTTCATATGAGATGCCCTCCAGATTGGCGGGCAACATCTTACGTCACGTATCATCGACCAGCCAGATGAGACTTTCCGCGTTCCTCTTCGACGAGCTGTGGCGCGAGGGCGTTCGCCAGATCTTCGGCATCCCTGGCGATTTCGTGCTGAATCTTTACGAAGCGCTCGAAGACGACGGACGCTTCCGGCTCGTTCGCCTGAGCCACGAGCCGGCGGTGGGCTTCGCGGCGGACGGCGCGGCGCGGATCACGGGCGGCCTCGGCGTGTGCTGCGTCACGTACGGCGCGGGGGGCCTCAACATGATCAACCCCGTCGCGTGCGCCTACGCGGAGGAGTCGCCGCTCGTTGTCCTGACCGGCGGACCCGGGCGCGCCGAAAAGGCGGCCGAGATCCACGTGCACCACGAAGTGAAGACCTTCGAGTCGCAGCTCAAGGTCTACCAGGAGGTTACGGAGTACGCGGCCATCCTCGACGACCCGCGCACGGCCGCCTCGCACATTCGCAAGGCCATCGAAGTCGCGACAAAGGCCAAGCGGCCGGTCTATCTCGAGATTCCGCGCGACATGGTGAATGCCGGGATCGAGGTGCCCGACATCATCGAACACGTGCCGATGCCGGTGGACGACGCCGCGGTGGAGGAGGCCGCACAGGAGATTCTTGCGCGGCTGACGAAGGCCGAGCGGCCGGTCATCATCGCCGGCGTCGAAGTCCATCGTTTTCAGCTCCGCGATCAGGTGATCGCGCTGGCGGAGCGCTTGAATGTCCCGGTCGCCTCATCGCTGCTCGGACGCGGCGTCTTCCCGACCCGCCACCCGAATTTCATCGGCACCTACCTCGGCATCGTGTCGCCGGCGCCGTTGCGCGAGATGGTCGAACGCGCCGACTGCGTTCTGCTGCTGGGCGAACTGGTGAGCGACACCGGACTCGGCGTCTCGGCAGGCTGCCTGAGCGAGGCCAACCTGCTGATTGCCGTCGCGCGTGACGTCTACATCGGGCGCCATCGCTACTTGCACACGCCGCTCGATCGGCTCGTGCCGCGGCTGCTGGCGGCACTGTCCACAGGGTCGCTGCCGCGCAAGACGATGCCGGCGCACGCACCCTCCGATCAGTTGTCGCCGGAAGTGCTCGAGCGCCCGAAAGACGACGAGCCGATCAAAGTGCGCCACATGATCGGCGCGTTGAACGAGTTCCTTGTTTCGCGCGCCGACACGCCCGTCGTCGTCGACACCGGCGACTGTCTCTTCGCCGCCGTGGACGTCCGTGCGAACGACGTCATCGGGCCGGGCTACTACGCGACGATGGGGTTTGCCGTGCCGGCGGCGCTCGGTGTCGAGATCGCCAGTGGACGCCGGCCGATCGTGCTCGTCGGCGACGGCGCGTTTCAGATGACGGGCCCGGAGATCTCGCAGGCGCCGGTCTACGGGTGCCGGCCAGTCGTCATCGTCTTCAACAACACGCGGTGGGAGATGCTGCAGGCGTTCTTCCCGGACGCGAAGTACAACGCGACGGTCGCGTGGCCGTTCGGGCAGCTTGCGGACTTGTGGGGAGGACGCGGATTCACGGTTCGCACCGCCGGCGAGTTCCGCCGCGCGCTCGCCGCGGCGTGGGAAAGCGATCGCTTCTCGCTCATCGACGTCTCACTCGAACGCGGCGACGTGTCGCCGATTCTGCGCGGCTTCGTTCAGGCCTTCACAGCGCGCGTCAGGGCTTCGTCGTGAAGACGAATCCGCATTGCGCGCAGCTGTAGACCGTTTCCTTCGAGAGCTCGATGCGTCCGATCACGTAGAGCTGGAGGCTCTGACAGTGGCGGCATTTCACCGCCGGCGGCTGAGCTGGATCCGGCGGTCGTCTGGATCTGTCTTTTGGCGGTTCCTGCGACACGGTGCCGCGAATAGTACTGAGTGTCTTTCAGCGCGGGCAATCCCCTCGATCTATTTACCGTGCAGATAAAGCGAAGGTAAGGGGCTGTATCAGTTCAGCAACTCGATCAGCGTCGCGACCAGATTGACCGACCGCGTCCGCGCGTCAGCTGCCTTGGACTGCCGGGACGTGTGTTGAAGCAAATCGGATACAAGGCTCCTGACCTCGGGTGACGCGGCGCGCCAGTACGACAGCAATTCGGCCTCAGGTGAGACACGGCGTCTGGCCGGGCCGGCGGGCATACGGGAGAGAAGTGCGACGTGGGGAACGCGAAGGGCGGTGGCGAGCGCTTCGATTGTATCAATCGCCACAGGCACCCGCCCGTGAATGATTTGCGAGACGGTGCTCTGCGACTTTCCGATCCGCGTCGCCAGGCCCGCCTGCGACATCCCGCGCACCTCGAGGAGCGATCGCACGTTGGCGCCGAGCGTCCGGCGGAGCGTCACGGTCATCGGATCTCAAAATAACACGTTCACAGACAGCCGCATCGCGTACATTCTTTGGTGTGGCTAATAGGAAAAGTCATTGCCATCAAATTCACACCGACAGTATGGTCTTGATGCGCCCTCACTCGTGCAGCAAACTATCCTCATCGTCGACGACGATGCCGGCATACGTGAATCGCTCTTCTATATTCTTCGGCGTGACTATCGCGTGCTTCTCGTCGAGGACGGAGGAGACGCCGTTGAGACGGCCGAGACGCATCGCGTCGACCTGGCGTTCGTCGACGTGTTTCTGCCGACGCTCAACGGTTTCGAGGTCCTCGAGCAGCTCTGCAAGCTCAGCATTCCGGTCATCATGATGTCGGTCATCATTGAGCCGGAGATTGTCGTGCAGGCGATGAAGGGCGGCGCTGTTCATTTCATTACCAAAGATTTCGTGCCCGAGGCCGTGCTGAGCCTGGTCCGCTCGTACCTGCGATGAGCCACCGCGAGCGCGTCCGGCGCATCCACGTCTGCATGAAGGCGCCGTGCAGCTACTGTGCGGCGCGGGCGAACGCGCCCCAGCCGCCCGACACCGTCGGCGGCTATGCGGATTTGATGGCGGCCGTGGCCAACGAGCTCCGGCGCCGCACGGTCCGATCCCTGGAGCGGCCCACGCCCCGGAAGAAACGCCGCTAGAGCCTAATTCAGCGGCTTGAGCTCGGGCAGGGCGCCGGCCGGCAACGGGTACCGGTCGACGTTGAGCAGCATCGACACCGTCTGGTACCAGCCCATCACGCCGATGAGATCGACGACGCCTTTTTCGCCGACCGCGGCTTTCGCGTCGGCAAACGTCGCGTCGCTGACCTGCTTGGTCTGCAGCAGCTCGGTGCAGAAGTTGTAGACAGCCTCTTCGTCCTTCTGCATCCCGGCCGGCCGCCGGCCGTTCTGAATCGCGTCGACGATGGCGGGGTTCAGGCCCGCTGCCAGGGCGGCGCGCTTATGCGCCATCCATTCGTACTGCGCGGTCCAGTAGCGGCCGGTGATGATGATCGCCATCTCGTTCAGCTTGCGCGGCATCGACTGGTTGAAGCGCGTCGCCGCTCCGAACGCCTGCGCGAGGTTGCCCATCTCAGGACTGCGCAGCAGCACGTTGAACGGCCCGTCTGCGCCCGAGCGCGGGCCGGCGACGAGGTCTTCGACCATCTTTCTCTGTGCGGGCGTCATCTCGTCCCACGTGAGCGGCTTGAACCGGTCGCCGCGGAACTTGAGGTTCTTCGGATCGGGCCTGGGCTGCCCGGGCGGCGCCTGCGCCGAGGTGACGCCGACGAGTGCGACAAGCGCGGTGCAGACGATCAGCAGTTGAGAGGTCTTCGTGGCCTTCGTGATTGTGATCATCTTCGTGTCCTTCGTGTTTCCTCTGCGGCTCGCGCCGCGCTGAGGATGTTGCGCAGTCCATAATTGCCTTCGTGGCAGGCGTACTCGAACATGCCGTAGCCAGGATCGCGCGTCAGCGGAAACGCGATCGTGAACGGCCGCGTCCACGTCTTCGGATCGTCGATCGTCGCTTCGTACTGCATCGTGTCGGCGTCGACGCGCGTGAAGCGTTCGACGACGTGGAGCGCGTCGCTGTGGTAGATGGCGCGGCCGTTCGCGCCGATGCCGGTCCGGCCGTTGAAGTTGGTCGTATCCACGACGAGCGTCGTGCCGGCCCAGTGGGCGACGGAGTCGCCCATGTAGGTGCGGATGGCGGGTGACGCGTGCCTGCGCCCGCCGAGCGGGATCAGGCGCGCCTCGTGGATCATCTCGTTGCGGATCGCCACCCAGCCGGGGCCCTGCACGATCTGGTTGCCGGCGTTGTAGCCGACGGCGACCATCGATCCAATCAACCCGCGCGTGATGCAGCGATCGTAGACGCTGAGATCCTCCGGTCCGTTGAACACGCCGCCGCCGCTGTTGTCGTAATAGAGGCTCGACGGAATCGCGGCCGTGCGTGTCTGGCCGTCAGGCGTCATCGGCGGAATGCGGCCGTTCGGCCGTGGGGATTGCTCTTGGGGCGGCGAACTCCTCGTCGTCCTGCGCCGCCTGCCGCTCGGCCTGCGCGGCCCGTGCGGCGAATTCTTCGTCGGTGAACTGCGCTTTGTCGCCGAGGTTCGCTGGGCGCTCGAGCGGGACGCCCATCATCGCCGTCCCGGGCCATGTGTCCTGCAGATCCGGATCGCCCCACGGCGTGCGTGGCACGACGTATCTTGATTGCGCAACCGCCGACGCGGTCGCGAAGACGACGAACAGGAGAATTCGCCGGGTCATGCGCGCATTGTAAGGCCGGCGGCCGGTGCACGGCAGACCTAAAGGTCTGCACTACGAACGTTGTAGCACTACGAACGTTGTAGCACTACGACTGTTGTAGTGCAGGCCTTCAGGCCTGCAACAACTTTAGCAACGCCGACGACACCGCCTGGGGATTCTCGCGCGGGAGGAAATGTCCCGCGCCCGGGATGATGCGCCGGTCGACGAGCTTCAGAAACAGCGCGCGGTCGGCCGTGCCGTCGGCCGACGGCTTCGTCAGCCCGTCGTCGGCCCCATATATAAGGATGGCGGGGACGTCGACTTTTGGCCCGGCGGCGAGCTGATGTTCGACCGCGTCGAAGCGCGGATCGCCTGCCGCGTTCAGGTTGCGGTGGCGATAGGAGTGAATGACGCAGTCGACGAAGTCGGGGTTGTCGAACGACGTTGCGGTCCTGTCGTACGTCGCGTCGGAGAATGTCCACGTCGGCGACCACTGCTGCCACAGCAGCCGGCAGAGCGCGCGGCGGTTCTGCGCGAGCCCGGCGCGTCCGCGCTCGGTGTTGAAGTACCACTGATACCAGAACGCCGCTTCGACCTGCGGCGCGGCCGGACGCGGAGCCGCGAAGACATTTTGAATCGAATAGCCGCCGACGAGCACGGCCGCGCGCACGCGATCCGGATGAAGCGCGGCGGCGACCGCCGCGGCGCGACCGCCCCAGTCGTACCCGGCGACCGCGAAGCGCGGCAGGTTGAGCGCATCGGCGAAGTCGATGAGGTCCTGTCCAATCGCGGCCTGCTCGGCCATGCGCGGCGTCTTCGGATCGCGAAAACGCGTTCTGCCATAGCCGCGCAGGTACGGCACGAGCACCCGGTGTCCCTTTGCCGCGAGCGGCGGCGCGACCTCGTCGTAGGCGTGCACATCGTCCGGGAACCCGTGGAGAAGAACGACGGGGAAGCCGTTCGCGGGTCCGCTCTCGATGTAGCCGATGTCGAGCACGGGCGTCTGAACCGAGCGTTCCACTGGAACTGATTGGCCGAGTCCACCAGCAAGCGCCATTCCCGAGAGCTTAATGAAATCCCGCCGCTTCATCATCGGATCAGATCGTTGCGCATGACCTGTCCGCCTTTCATGACGAACTTCACGCGCTCCATCTCGGTGATGTCGCCGAGCGGATCGCCGCTGACGGCGATGACGTCGGCGAACTTGCCCTTCTCGAGGCTGCCGACGCGATCGGACCAGCCGTAGTTGAGGACGCTGGCAGCCGTGAGAAACGCCGTCTGCAGCGCCTGCGCGGGCGTCATGCCCCACTTCACGAAGTACGCGAACTGATTCGCCTGCTTGCCGTGCGGATAGCGCTCAGGGACGGCTCCGCTGCCGAACGGCGAGGGGACGCCCGCCGCGAGCAGCTTCTTGAACGTCATCTCGCCCATGGCGAGCCGCGACGTTCTTCCTCCGGTGATCTTCCGATCGTCGGCGTCGAGGCCGATCAGGTCGTCGAGCGTCATCATCACCGGGAGCTTCTTCTGCTGGATGGTCTTCAGCAGCGCATCATCTTTATAGAGCTCGAGCAGGTGCATCGGCAGATCGACGCCTGCCTCGATGCACGACCGCATGCCTTCGCCGCCGTACGTGTGGCACGCGACCTTGAGTCCCATGCGATGCGACTCGTCGACGATGGCCTGGACTTCTTCGAGGGTGAGCGACGGGATGGCGACGAGCGAGCCGTCGGGACGGAACTCGCGCAGCTCGTCGCCGACGAAGTCCTGTGTCGTGTAGATCTTGGCCCAGTCGGTCCCATGGAGCTTGAGCTCGCGCACGGCCGCGCGCGCGAGCCACGGGCCGTTGATGTTCTTGTTCTCGGTGAAGCCGCTGAAGAGGCCGGGGACCGTGTTCGGCGTCTGCACCGACGCGCGCGGGTTGAGCGACTGTCCCGCGACCTGCATTCGCGGGCCGCGGACAAGCCCGCTGTTGATGGCGTTCTTCAACTCGACCGTCCCGAATCCGCCGCGCGAGTCCATGTCGACGATCGTCGTGAAGCCCGCGTCCAGATCGCGCTGCGCGCTCTGGATCATCACCATCGTGTGATGCTCGATCGACTCGTTCGGGACGTTGAGCGCGACGTGGACGTGCGCGTCGATCATGCCCGGCAGGACCGTGGCGCCGCTCAGGTCGATCACGCGTGCGCCGGGCGGGACGACGATGCTGGCGCCGACCTCCGCGATGCGATCGCCGCGAATCAGCACCAGCTGATTCGTCAGCATCCTGCCGGCCCGAGCGTCGAAGAGCCGCCCCGCGCGGAGCGCCGTGACCTGGTCCTGCGCGGTGATGTCCGCGACGCACGCGACGGCGAGAAGCGTGGGAAGCAGCAGACCAAGGGCCGGGCGCGACACCTTCATATCAGCCTCCTTACTCGGATCCATCCGCGCGCGAGATGCTGACGTCGCGGTCTTCGCCGCGGCCCGTGACGCGAACCCGCCACGGGTTGCAGCAGACCTCGCAGTCCTGGACGAAGCTGCCGCGCACGTCGGGCTCGACGTAGATGTCCACCTGTTCGCCGCAGTACGGGCACGTCACGAAAAACTCGTCGTCCATCGTCGGGGTCGGGCTACGAGTGTACCCGCGCCGGCGGGCGTTTCCACAGCCGAATCAGCTCGGGCGTGCGCCGCTCGAAGTCGGCGAGCGTGCAGTCGTCGAGGACGGCCAGGAAGGCGCGTTGCGCGTTGAGGAGCACGCGCTTAAGGCCGCAGGACGAATCGATCGGGCACGCGTTCGTCGCGCGGTCGAAGCATTCGACCAGATCGAAGTGCGGCTCCGTGGCGCGCACGAGCGCGCCGACGTTGATGTCGCGAGGCGCCCGCTTCAGCGTCAGCCCGCCTCCGCGTCCCCGCGTGCTGGTGATCAGGTCCTCGGCCACGAGACGCTGAACCACCTTCACCAGGTGATGGTGCGACACCCCGTAGGCGCGGCTGACCTCCTGGATCGACACCACCCGGCCGGGATGCGCGGCCAGATAGAGCAGCACACGCAGGGAGTAGTCCGAAAATCGTGTCAGTTGCATGGGGCCTTCATAAGACGTATTTTAAATACATGTTTGGCGTCAGGCTCAACCCCCGCGTGTGCGCGGTGGTGTTTGCCGGACTGGCCGCCGCCGCGCCGGTCTCGGCGCAGAGCCTGCAGCCGCCCGGCTGGGATCGCGATCTCAAGCTGGCCGAAGCCCCCGATCGCAATCCCGATCCCCACATCGTCGAAATCGATCTCGACGCGCGCATCGCGCCGGTGGAAGTGGCGCCCGGCGTCCGCGCCGACGCGTGGACGTACAACGGCGGCATTCCCGGCCCGCTGATCCGTCTCCACGTCGGCGATCGGCTCATCGTGCACTTTTCGAATCACCTGCCGCAGCCGACGACCGTGCACTGGCACGGCCTGCGCCTGCCGATCCAGATGGACGGCGTGCCCGACGTGTCGCAGCCGCCCGTGCCGGAGGGCGGAACGTTCACGTACGACTTCGTCGTACCGGACGCGGGCCTCTACTGGTATCACCCGCACGTCATGTCGGCTGCGCAGGTGGGCTTCGGCCTGTACGGCGCGCTGCTGGTGGAAGATCCCAAAGAGCAGGTGAACGTGGCCGACCAGACGGTGCTGGTGCTGAGCGACATCGGCATCGACAATCGCGGCAAGCTCGACTCGCCCGACAGCGGCGGATCGACCGGCATGGCCTTCGGCCGCGAAGGCAGCTACGTGCTGGTGAACGGCCGCGTGCGTCCGCGCCTCGTCGCGCGCTCAGGCGCGCCGCAGCGCTGGCGGATCGTGAACGCGGCGAAGAGCCGCTATTTCCAGATTGACCTCGACGGACAGGCGATGACGCGCATCGGCGGAGACGGCGGCCTGCTCGAACATCCCGTGAAGCTCGACACGCTGGTGCTCGCGGCCGGCGAGCGCGCCGACATCATCATCGCGCCGGCGCTCAAGCCAGGCGCCGAACTGGAAGTGCTGTCGTTCCCGTTCAATCGCGGGTACGGCAGCGTGGAGTATCGAGCCGTTGAGAATCTGCTGACGCTCGCGATCGACACGCAGGCGCCGTACACCGGCTGGTCACTGGCGCCGATGCACCGTGCGATCGAGCCGATCAGCACGGAGGGCGCGACGCCCGTGAACATCGAGTTCACCCTGGCCCAGCGGCCCGACGGCGCGTTCGAATACGGCATCAACGGCGTGCCATTCGCGAAGGACCACCCGATTACCGCGACGCCGGGCGAAACCCAGGTGTGGACGATCGTCAACAAGACGAAGTGGTCGCACCCGTTCCACCTGCACGGATTCTTCTTCCAGGTGCTCGACGACAAGGGCCGCCACGTCCAGCCGCTCGAGTGGAAGGACACCGTCAACGTGCCGCTCGAACAGACCGTGCGCGTCGTCGTCCGCTACGACGATCGCCCGGGAAGCTGGATGTTCCACTGCCACATCCTCGACCACGCCGACGGCGGGCTGATGGGCATGCTCGACCTCGGTGTGCCGCACGCGGACCATTCCGCCCATTCCACGCATTGAGATCTGGCGGTCCTGAAAGGGCCGCCCTACGTACCTCTGCAGCGGCCTTGAAAGGGCCGCCCTACATTGATGTGTCGTAGGCCGGGCCTTTCAGGCCCGGCAGCGGCAACAGGAGTAAAATCGGCTCCATGCGTATGAGTTCACTCCTGGCCGTCGCGCTTCTCGCCGCTGGCGCCGTGTCCGTGTCCGCGCAGCGCGGTTTCGGACCGCCGACGATGGCGCCGTCGAAGCTGCGGTCGGTGCCGGCCGAGACAACCGCCGCGAAGGTGAAGGATCCGAACTGGAAGGCGCCGCGCACCGCGTGGGGCGCGCCCGATCTCATCGGCATCTGGACGAGCGACGACATGCGCGGCATCCCGGCGACGCGGCCGGCGGCGCAGAAGGATCGCGAGTCGCTGACGCCTGAAGAGTTCGCGCGGCGGGCCGGCGGAGACGAGGCATCGCGCGACCGCGCCGTCAACCAGGAGACCGTGCTGCGCAACGAGTTCGGCGTCCGCACGTTCGGCTACACGTCGTTTGTCGTCGAGCCGCCGGACGGCCAGATGCCGGCGCTCACGCCGGCGGGGCAGGCAAAGCAGCGCGCGTCGTTCGGCGTCGGCACGTTCGGCGGCGGCCCGTTCAACGACTTCAGCAACTTCACCCTCTACGACCGCTGCATCACGCGTGGCATCGCGGGCATCTTCCCGGTGCTCTACGGCAACGGCCTGCGCATCATGCAGACGCCGAATGAAGTGATCGTCAGCTACGAGATGGTTCACGACACGCGCGTCATCCCGCTCGATGGGCGGCCGCACGTCGGCGCGAACATCAGGCAGTACATGGGCGATGCGCGCGGCCACTGGGAAGGCGACACGCTCGTCGTCGAGACGACGAACTTCACGGATCGCGTGGGCGCGTTCAACGGGCCGAACAGCGAGAAGCTGAAGGTCACCGAGCGCTTCACGCGCATCGACCCGCAGATGATCGACTACCGCATCCGCGTCGAGGATCCGGTGATGTACACGGCGCCGTTCACCATCCGCTACACGATCACGCAGCAGCCGAACTACCAGCTCTACGAATACTCGTGCCACGAAGGCAATGGCGCGGTGGGGAACGCGCTCTCGGGCGAGCGCGCGTACGAGCGGGAAGTGGCGGAAGCGATCAAGGCCGGCAAGCCGATTCCGACGCGCGCGCCGATCGGCATGGAGGTCTACACGGGACAGGCCGTCGAAGGCCGCGAACAGGTCCGCGAGTTTGGAACAGGCAAGTAGGGCGACCCTTTCAGGGTCGCCGGACGACGGGCCTGAAGGGCCCGCATTACGTACGGAGGAAGAAGCCATGAAGAAGCTGTTGCTAGTCGCCGCCGCCGCCGTCGCGCTCACGACACCGCGCATCGTCAGCGCGCACCACGGCTGGGGCGGCTATCTGGATGCGGAATTCGAGGTCAGTGGCACGGTCGAGACGCCGGTGAGCCTCGCCGGCCCGCATGCGACCATGACGATTAAGGGCGCCGACGGCCATCAGTGGCTGCTCACGCTCGCGCCGCCGCCTCGGACCTCAGCCGCCGGCCTCAAGGACGGGATGCTGCCCGCCGGCACCAAAGTCACGGCCCACGGCCATCGGCATCGCGACAGCAACCGGTTCGAGGTGAAGACCGAACGGCTGACGGTCGACGGCAAGACGTACAACGTCTATCCGGATCGCACCTGACGCGTGCACAGCTTCGCCGCATGGATGCAGGCGTCCTCGCTCGGGCATTTCATGCGGGAGTCCGGTGTCTGGACGTACGCGATCGTCAACCTGGCGCACGTCCTCGGCATCGCGACGCTCTTCGGATCGATTCTCGTTCTTGACCTCCGGCTGATCGGGATCGGGCGCCGCGTGCCGCTCGCGGCGCTCTCCTCGTCCATCGTGCCCGTCGCCACGACGGGGTTCCTGATTGCTGCGACGACCGGTCTTGGTCTGCTCGCGACGAAAGCGACGGAGTACGTCGGCAATCCCTTTCTGCTGATCAAGTTTCCCGCCATCGCCCTCGGCCTGGTCAACGCCGCCGTTGTCACCCGTACGGACGCGTGGCGAGCCCACCAGGAACGCGACCTCTCGCAAGCTGAGCAACGCCGGCTCGCCATCATGGGCGGCCTCTCGCTGTTGTGCTGGTTGACGGCGATCGTCTCGGGACGGATGATTGCGTACTGGTAGCCATGAGTGGGCCTGCTGTTGTCCCCGCGTTCGTCAGTGCCGTGCTGCTGGTCGGCGCGCCGGCGAAGGAACCGCTCGACCGAATCATCGGGAGAGCGGCGCAGTGGGTGCAGCGCTTCGAGCGCGACTTCATCACGGTCATCGCCGACGAGACGTACGATCAGTTCGTGACTCGCGCCGGATCGCCGCCGGACCAGACGCACCGGCAGATTCGCTCTGAGCTGCTGTTCATGCAGAGCGGCACGCCGGATTCGTGGGTGGCAGTCCGCAACGTCCTGTCGTACACGGATGACGGGCAACCGCCGCAGGACGTGCCGAACAGCCGCGATCGGCTGACGCGCGCCATTGAAAGCGGAGGATCCGGCGGCCGCGCGGCTCTGCGCCGGCTCGCCGATGAGGGCGCGCGCTTCAACATCGGCGGGATCGAGCGCAACTTCAATTCGCCGACCTTCGGGCTCCAGCTCCTCGACGACGGCCATCGGGCGCGATTCAGATTCCGCCTCGACGGATCCGAGATGATCGGGCCGGACCTGGCGTGGCGTGTCCGCTACGACGAACGCCGGCATCCGACGCTGATTCAGGCGAACTACCGCGACACGGAACTGGGCGGCCGCATCTTCTGCCGCGCCGGCGATGGCGCCGTCCTGAAGACGACGCTGGAGCTGACGGCCGCGAAGAGCAACGGCCGGCAGGCGCTTCGCACGACGATCACGGTCGACTACGCGCAGGACAGCAAGCTCGGAATGGTCGTGCCGGCCCGCATGGAGGAAGAGTACCGTGATCTCGCCGGCGATCAGGTCATCCGTGGAACCGCCACGTACTCCAACTACCGCGTGTTCGAGACATCCGCGCGGGTCATCGTCCCGCAATGAGAGACTTCGAGACGTCCCTGCAGCACGTCGCCGCCTATACCGAGCGCGTGACGGAGCTGAACAGCCTCTACCGCGCCGGCAAGCTGAAGGCCCACGTGCCGCGCGGGCTGCACGAAAGCGACGCATCGCTCGATGACCTCGTCGTCCAGCTCCTGCCGGCATCGCATGCGGCGCTGCAGGCCGCGTCGCAGGGGCTGTTCTTCTCGCTGCCGGTCGCCTTCGATCCGTCTGAATCCGTCGGTCCGTACCTGGCCGCCGTCGATCGCGACGCCGCCGGGCTGCCGTACCGGTTTCTCGACATGGGCGCCGAGATCGCGACGCATGCCTTCGGCGAAAACGATCCCGACGTCGTGCGCGCCGTCCTCGACTCGCTGCCGTTCATCACCGATCGCTACGCCCACTCCGAATATCAGACGACGCTGTCGCTGAAGCTGAAGGCGGCGCTCAGCCGGATTGCGCCGAAGGGCACGCCGCGGCACTTCATCGTCAACACGGGCGCGGAAGCCGTGGAGAACGCAATCAAGTCGGTGCTCCTGAATCGCGTGATGACGACCGGCGAGAAGGACGGCGGGTTCGTGGTGTCGTTTGAAGGCGCCTTTCACGGCCGCACGCTGGGCAGCCTCGCCGTCACGCACCGCAAGAAGGCGCGCCTCGGGTTCCCGACGTTCGACTGGCCGCACATCCCGTTTCCGTTCGAGGAAAAGCGATCGCCCAAAGCCACGTTGCAGCGCGAAGAGCGGGCGGTGAAGCAACTCTGGGATCTGCTCGTCTCGGGGAAACTCCCGAAGGCGGAGAAGAGCAGGGACACCTTCAAGCGCGAGATGGACGCGATCGACGAGTTCCTGGCGAAGCCGGATCAGGACGCCAATGCCGTCGCGGCGTTCGTCGCGGCGCAGCGCAACGAGCTGACGGCCGACGTCCTCAAGCGCGCGCAGCGCGTCGCGGCCGTGCTCGTCGAGCCGATTCAGGGCGAAGGCGGCGTGCGCGTCACGACCGCGCGGTTCATGCGCAAGCTCCGGCTGCTGACGAAGATTTACGACGTCCCGCTCGTCTTCGACGAAGTGCAGACCGGCTGGGGCGCGACCGGCCGGCTCTGGGCGCACGAGCATTTCGACCTGCCGTGCCCGCCCGACGTCGTCACCTGGGCGAAGAAGGCGCAGAACGGCGTGCTGTTCGTCAGCGAGGAGCTGGCGACGTTCTTCCAGGAAGAAAAGAAATTCAACACGACGTGGGAAGGCGACTCGACCGGCATGGTCCGGCTGCTGGCGAAGATCGACACGCTCGATCTCGAGCAGGTGTGCCGGACAGGGCAGCGGGCGAGGACCGGTCTCGAGGCGCTGGCGAAAGAGCATCGCGAGATCATCGGCAACGTCCGCGGCGCGGGCGTGATGCTGGCGTTCGACGTCATCCGTCCCGACTGGCGCGACCCGCTGCGCGACCGCGCGTTCCGCCGCGGCCTGCTGCTGCTCGGCGCCGGCGAGCGCAGCATCCGGTTCTATCCGCGCTACGACACCGAGCCGTCGGCGATCGACGAGGCGCTCGAGATTCTGCGCGCGGCGATTGAGGACCTCGTGGGCGGGCGCGTGTCGCCGGACGCGACGCAGGCGCTCCGCGTCCGCGTCGGCACCCTGACGATGCCGCTCGACACGCTCGACGTGATCGAGCTGACGCCGGCGAACTTCGAGAGCCTGCAGGCGCAGATCCTGGCGCTCGAGGCCGAACGCTACGATCCCGAATCGCCGCTGCTCAAGTATCCGGCGGAGACGCTCGAGGCGACGGTGAAGAACGCGAAGGCGATCGGACTTGCGCTGCACGACAAGGTGTCAGGGCGTCTGGTTGGCTACGCGCTCGGCAGCGCGCTCGAGGATCACGACGAAGAGGGCGTCAGCTCCGATCCGCGCGCGGGCGAGAACGACACGTTTTATCTGCAGGCGCTGACGGTGCCGACCTCGGCGCAGAACGCCGTCGAGCTGGAGAACTATCTGCTCGAAGCCATTCGCGAACGCGCGGTCGCCGCGGGCTTTGCGTACCTCTCGACGCTGACCGAGGCGCGCGCCAAGGAAACCGGGCCGATGTGGATGCAGGAGGCCGTCGTGCTCGAGCGGATCGAGAACTATCTCGGCAGCGGCGCGAAGTTCGTATACCTGCAGGCGCCGCTGGTGAAGCAGACCTGAAGGTCTGCACTACTGCTGTCGTAGTGCGGGCCTTCAGGCCTGCTGTCGTAGTGCGGGCCTTCAGGCCTGCCGTGACTAGAACGTGAATTCCGCCGAGATCTTCGCGAGGCGCGCCGTCAGCACCGTGACTGGCGTGTTCCACGCTCCGCCCGGGGCGAACGCCGCGTTATATGTCAGCACCGCCGCCGAGTTGAGCGCGTTGTAGAGATCGACGCCAACCATCGTTCGCGTGCGTCCGAACTTGAGGATCTTCGCGACGCGGAAATCGAGCTGATTGAGTCGATTGCCGTACATCGAGCCCGGCGTCAGCAGGTTGATCGTGACGTTGGCCGGGTTGCCGGCCGCGGTCCGTCCCAGTGCCGAGGCGATTGTGGCGCCAGGCACCGCGTAGTTGGCTGAGAGCAGTGCGCCTGGTTTGCTCTGGAAAACGGCGCTGACCTGGACGTCGGCCTTTGGAATGACGTACGCCGCGAGACCGCGCGCCTGCGTCAGCAGCCCGTAGTCGACATGGCAGTACGGACTCAGCGTGTTCACGGCTGAACTCGTGAGACCCGGGAGGCCCGGTGTCAGGTTTGCGACCAGCTCGGGCAGGTTCGTGCGGACAGCGCAGTTGTCGGCGATCTGCTTGCCCGTGCTCGTGCCGCCCTGGAACGTCATCCCGTTCCGCAGCCGGACGTTGAGCGTGACGTCGACGCCGTTGAAGTACTGGTACCAGTCGCCGTACTGCTGTGAGTCGGTGACAAGGTTGCTCACCTGGCCGAACTTCGACGGGACGACGTCGTAAAGCGGTCCGATCGTGTAGCCGCCGCCGCCCGGAAGGCGCGGGTCGAGCGGCGCCGTGATGTTGTACGGCGTCAGGTCCGAGTTTGACAGCAGCTGGTTGTCCGATACCGTGAAGCCGTGGTACCACCGGCGCGTGTACGCCACTTCGATGGAGGCACGGGGCAGGATCTGCTGCTGGATCGAGGCGCCGAGCGTCCAGTCCGAGGCGCGCACGCCCCAGCCGTTGAGCAGCGCCGGATCGTAGTTGTTCGTCAGGGGAAACTGTCCGGTGCTCATCAGCGCGAAGCTCTGGTTCGAGATCGCGCCGCACACGTCGCCGCCGGTCGCGCGCCGGTCCTGCGCGCCTGGACTCTGCAGGTCGCAGTCGGCCACGAAGTTCCCGTTCGAGTCGGTCCACGACCGCGACACGCTGAGGGGCGAGAACGGGCCGCCGCTGCCGGGCGCCCGCAGCGTCGGGTTGGCGTTGGCCCAGTTGTTGGAAACGCCCGCGCCCTCGAGATACTTGCCGAGGTTCGCTTTGATCGCCGTCTTCCCGTTGCCGAACACGTCCCACGACATGCCCATGCGCGGCGTGAGATCTTTGTACGAGTTTACGCCTTCGGTCAGTGGGATGTTGATCGCGACCGGCAGAAACGTCGACGGTCCTTCTGTCTGCGCCGGATACCAGCTCGTCGATCGATCGAAACGGAGCGCGCCCTGCAGCGTCAGGCGGTTGTGCGTCCACTGTTCCTGCGCGAAGAACGCGTGCCAGCCCCCGTCGCCGTTATTGACCCACGGCCCGACGAGTTCGGTCAGCTGATTCGGGATCCCGTTGTTGACCCGATACGCGAGGTTCTGCGTATTGGTGCCCCAGGTCCGATAGTCGGTCATGATCGTTCCCTGATAGCCGACCTTGAAGCTGTGCGCTCCGGTGACGTACGAGACCGACGCCTTCCAGTTCCACGACGCCGCCGTGTTCGTGCCGAAGTCCTGCGAGCGATAGACCAACCCCGGGATGTTGCCGTTCTTCGCGCACGACGGCGCGCACTGCTCGGTGACGCCAATCAGATTGCGCGTGGGGTTGGGGTTGCGCTCGAAGTTGCCCCAGCCGTAATACACCCCGCCGAAGCCGGCGTCGAGGAGCAGCCGGCTCGTCACGGGCGATGACCACGTGACCTGCGGCACGCGCAGCGGCGCCGTCTGAGCCGTGCCGCGGGCTTCGGGCGACACGCGCGGCGGATCAGTAATGCCTGTCGTCAGGCCCGTGCACTTCGGACAGTTGGCCTGCTCGTCCCAGAAGCCGCCGATCTTGTTGCGGGGCGTGACCTGCCAGGTCAGCCGGAGGCTCGCGTTGTCCGAGGTCCGGTCCGAGTACGCCGGTCTCGAGAAATCCGGTTGATAGAGCCACTGTGCCGGGTCGCCGGCGTTCGCGTTGTACCAGACGTTGGCGATGCCACGCGTGCTGCCCTGTATGCGCGCGTTGAGGAAGAACCAGACCTTGTCCTTTCTGATGGGCCCGCCGAACGATCCGTTGAGATCGTAGACGCTCGTCAGCGGCAGCGGCGTCTGGAGGCCGGCATCGCGCAGCGCCTGCGTGAAATTGTCGCCTTCCAGCTTCTCCCCTGTGCCGCTGTAGAAAATCGCGCCCGAGCTCGAATTGCCGCCGGTCTTCGGCACGATGTTCATCACGAGCCCCGCGGTTTCCGATTCGCCAAGGCCGCCTGCGGTCGTGAACGTCACTTCCGCGGCGTTGCCCACGTCGGCGACGTACGCGGGAGGCTGGTTGCCGCCCGGCGGGTTGCCGATGTTCAGCCCGTCCACGGTCATGCGGCCTTCGTTGTTGCGGCCACCGTGAATCGGAAACTGCGTCGTGACGGTCGTCGTGACGACGTCGTTCAGGTTCGTCATCACGCCGGGCACGACATTGACGATGGCGTTGTAGCTGCGCACCGTCGGAATCGCTTTGAGCACGTCGTTGTTGATCGTGACCTCGCGATGTGCGTTCTGGACGTCGACGACCGGCGTTTCACCGGTGACAGTAATGGTTTCCGCGACGGCCCCGACCTTCAGGTCGGCGTTGATCGTCGCGGTGAACGACCCCGTCAACTCGATGCCTTCGCGTTTGTATGTGCTGAACCCGGTCAGCGAGATCGTGATCGAGTAGGTTCCCGGACGCAGATCCTCGATCCGGTAGAGGCCGCTGCCGTCGGTGACGGTCGCGCGGACCCTTTCAATAAGTGCCGGGCTTGCGGCTTCGACCGTCGCGCCCGGAAGCACCGCGCCGGACGCATCCCTGACGACGCCGGTGAGCGACGCCTGCGCAAGCGCAAGTGAAGGAAGAAGAAGAACACAGAACGCTGACAGGACCAGGTTCTTGGCGACACCACGCATACCGGCACCTCGTTCAGATTTTTACGGGCCGTTTAGCACACAGTGGCGCCGGTTATACACCCCCGAGACGCGGGGGACCCATGCTTTCTCGGTCTTACCGGATGTTCTGTGAAGACAGATTCAAAGATCCGTCGAGCGTGAACGTCAGGAGCTTCGGCGAAAACGGCGTCGGCTGGTTGCCCGGGCCCGCGTTGCCGCCCACGGCGGCGGCGCCGACGCCGCCCATCAGCGCGATGTACTGCTTGCCGTCGAGCCTGTAGGTGATCGGCGGACCCATGCCGCTGCGAAGCCCGGTCTGGATCTCGGCGAGCTTCTCGCCGTTGTCGGCGCTGTACGCGAGCAGCCGGCCGTCGTTCACGACCTGGAACACCAGGTTGCCCGCGGTGGTCAGCGTGCCGCCGCCGATGCCGCCGCCTCCGGGCTGCCGCCAACGCATCTGCTGTGCGATCGGATCCCACGCGACAAGCGCGCCGCGAGGGCCGGAATCGCCGAGCGGTTCTGGTCCCATTGCCGGTGGAGGAGGCACCGTCGCGGCCGGCATTGGCCGCGTGGTGCCCGTCATCATGCCCGGGCGCGGGTTGTATTTCGCTTCGGCCTGATACGTCCAGCTGTTGAGCGTCGACGTCGGGATGTACACGAGGCCCGACATCGGGTTGAACGCCATCGGCGACCAGTTGTGCGCGCCGCCGCCGCCCGGCGAAATCGAAATCGCATCGAGGCCGTAGTACGCCTGGGGATTGACGATCGGCCGTCCGGTTTTCGGATCGATGCCTTTGGCCCACGTCACGCGCGAGAACGGGCCGGCGGAGATGAATTCTCCGGTGAGCCGATCGATCACGTAGAAGAACGCGTTCTTGTTCGCCTGCATGATCACCTTGCGCGGCCGGCCGCTGATCGTGAGATCGGCGAGGATCAGATGCTGGACGCTGTCGAAGTCCCAGATGTCGCCGGGCACGACCTGGTAGTGCCACTTCAATTCGCCGGTGGACGATGAGACGGCGAGGATCGAGCAGACGTAGAGATTGTCTTTCGGCGTCGAGGTCCGCAGGGTCTGCGCCCACGGCTCGGCGTTGCCGGTGCCGACATATATGAGGTCCGCGTCGGGGTCGTACGCGAAGCCGTCCCACACCGCGCCGCCGCCGCCGAGCTTCCACCATTCGCCGTCCCAGGTCGCCGCGGCCTTCTTCATCGCCGCGTTTTCGAACGGCTTCGACGGGTCGCCGGGCACCGTATAGAACCGCCACGCTTCGCGGCCCGTCATGGCGTCGAACGCGATGAAGAACCCGCGCGTCGGGCGATCGCCGCCGCTCGCGCCTACGATGACCTTGCCCTTCGCGATGCGCGGCGCCATCGTCACCGTGTAGTGATCCTGCGGATACGCGACGCGCGCCTCCCATCGGGGTCTGCCGGTGTCGGCGTCGAGCGCAATCAGCCGCCCGTCGATAGCGGGCGCGATGATCAGGCCGTTGTAGATCGCCAGGCCGCGGTTGACGACGCCGCAGCAGATCTTCGTGCGCACCGTCGTCTGATTGACCTCGGGATCCCAGCGCCAGCGTTCCTTGCCGGTGCGGGCGTCGACGGCGAAGACGATGCTCCAGTTGGTGATGCCGTAGATCGTGCCGTTCCAGACGAGCGGCGTGGCTTCCTGTCCGCCGCCGCCGGATCCGACTTCGTACGACCACGCCGCGCCCAGCCGGCTGACGTTCGTCGTGTTGATGTCCTTGAGCGGGCTGAACCGCGCTTCGCTCTGCGTGAGGCCGTAGGTGAGCCAGTCGTCGCCGGACGCCGCTTTCAGGGCCGCGTCGTCCACCCGGCGCACCTGCGCGCCGATGGTCGCGACCGTGAGCAGCGCGCCGAGGAGAAGAGCGGGAAGTCGCATGACGCACCTCGTATGCAGCGTCCGGTGGGGCGCCCGTTGTAGCGTCCGTTGTAGCGTCCGGCTTCAGCCGGACGGCCGCGAGGATATATCAGATCGCCGCTAACCCGGCAGGGGTCTCGCGCGTCTATACCTTTTGAAAACGCTCCGGAGCGTGCGCAGATGGAAATTGAGGTGACGTATGGCGCGCAGTTCGCGCTCGCGCATGTGCTGGAGTCTGATTGTCCTGCTGGCGGTCTCGAGTATCGCGGCGTCGCCGATGCCGCGCGTCCGGTCGTCGAACCAGCGGATCGCGTTGCCGATCGCCGAAGCGGAGTCACGGTCGGCCACATTCAGATCGCTCGTCAGGACGATTGAGAAGACCGACGGCATCGTCTACGTGGAGCGCGGGCGCTGCGGGCACAGCGTGCCGGCGTGCCTCTGCCTGTCGGTCGTCTCGGGCGGTGGCTATCGGCTGCTGCGCATCCTTGTCGACGGCACGGCCGACATCGTCTCGCTGATCGCGACGATCGGTCACGAGCTGCGGCATGCGATCGAGCTGCTCACCGATCCCGCGGTGAGAGCGACGGCCGCCGCTCATCGGACCGGCGTCAGGGGTGCTCCCGCCGGCGCGTCTGCTGCGAGCGATCGAACAGTTCGCGTGCCCTGGTGATGTCCGGAAAGGCAGCCAGCGACCACTCGAGGAAGATCTTGATCGGTCCGAGCACGGAGCGGCCGAGCGACGTGAGTTCGTACTCAACCTTTGGCGGGCTGACAGGGTAGACCGTGCGCGACACGTAGCCGTCCCGTTCGAGTTGACGAAGCTTGGCCGTGAGGACGCGTTGAGAGATATCGCCGATGAGACGCCTGATCTCGTTGAACCGCTTGGGACCGTCTTCGAGCACGGTGAAGATCAGAAAACTCCATTTGTCGCCAACCTTGTCGAGGACGCTGCGAAATGGACAGGCGCTGGCGCTCTCGTAGCTGTCGACGGTGACCTTGAGCATTTCCACTCCCGATGTGTAGTTACTCAGTATACGGGCGGGCCTCCGTCGCGGTTCGCCGCCGCGAGAGTCGAACGGTATCGTCGACGTAACCTTGTAGTTTTGAAGTGCCTACTTGAGCGCGCGGAAACATCCACCTAGCATAAAACGTCAACGCTATTCGAACAGGGCGGGACGGCGACGCGCGCCAACGCGTCGCCGTCCCTGATCGCAACCCGCAAGCAGACTGCGGGCTGGACTTCCGTCAGTATAGGAGAAGGCCAGCTTGCACCAAGGGGGCTGGCCATGTGGACTGCCGAAACGGTCTTGGTGTGCGCGTTGACGCTCCTGGGACGCACCGAGCAGTCATTTCCACCGATTCAGTTCGTCGAGATGCCTCCTTCCGATGTGTCATCGTCGGCGGAGGCATTCGTCAGGAACGACGGCGGGCGAATCTACCTGGTCACCTCGACGTCGGCGTTTCGACGCGCGCAACGTGCTCAATATCGCTGCAACGACATCGAAGCCATCCGCAAGATTGCCAGCGTGCTCATTCACGAGGAATGGCATCTGAAACACGGGAGTGACGAGGCGGGCGCGTACACTGCACAACTGTCAGCGCTCACATATGTGGGTGCCGGGCCGACGAGCTATCTGTACGCGGAAGTGATGCGATCGAGACAGGCCGTGCTTGCGCGGTCACACACTACAGAATCCCGCCGATTTCGTGCGTGTGCCGGACCATGCCCGTGAAGGTCATCGAGAGGAACTGCTCGGGCTTGCCCCACTTCGCGTCGAATTCCTTCGTCGGCGCCTCTGCCAGCACGTCGCTGATGCCTTTGCCTTGACGGATCATCGCCTGCACGCGGTCCTTCACCGTGCCGAGCATGTCGTGCTCGGCCTGTAAATCCTGTTTCGTCTGCACCGGGCCGTTGCCGGGCACGATGCGCGTGTTCGCATCGGCGATCTTGAGCAGCGTCGTCGTCGCCTCGATCATCCCGCCGATCCAGCCGCCGGTGGAGTAGTCCATGATCGGATAGCGGCCGACCGACAGCACGTCGCTCGCCATCAGCACATTTGCGCCGGGGAAGAACACGTAGATGTCGCCGCTTGTGTGCGCCGGCGCGAGCGGGCCGTACTCGATGGTCTCGCCGCCGAACGTCATCCGTCCCGGCCCGGTGAGTTCCTGCTTCGGAATCGCTTCGGCGGGACGAGGCTGATACGTGCGCTGCTGTGCTTCGACGTACACGCGCGAGCTGAGCCAGCGCTTCGTGTTGTGATGCGCGATGATCTTCGCGCCGGCCTTGCCGAGTGCCTCGTTCGACCCGGTGTGATCGAGATGCCAGTGCGTGTTGAACAGCACTTTCACGGGCCGTCCGCCCGTCTGATCCGCCACGAGTCTGAGCAGCTCCGCCGATCGATCCGGCAGACCGCCGTCGACCATCAGCACGCCCTCAGGCGTTGTCAGCACCGCGACGTTTCCGCCGTCGCCGGAAATCTCGATCAGATTCGCCGAAAGCCTGGCGACGGTCAGAGGCGGGGCTATGTTCTGCGCAAAACTGCCGCGCGGCAGCGCGAATCCGGCGGCGCCGGCCGCGAGCGCGGTCAAAAAACCCCGGCGATCAGTCACGTTCGGCATGCCATACTCTACCCCTGATGACCGGCGCGTTGGTTGCTGCCGCGCTTCTTATGACGGGCCGTCTTTCGGCGGCTCCGGCCCCCGCATCTCCCCGTGCCCTTCTCGATCAGTACTGCGTCGCGTGCCATAACCAGCGGACGAAGACCGCGGGCCTGATGCTCGACCAGATCGATCCGGAGCAGGCGCCGGCCAGCGCGGAGCCATGGGAGAAAGTCATCCGCAAGCTGCGCGGGCGTCTGATGCCGCCCGCGGGACGCCCGCGTCCCGAAGACGCGAACATCGACGCGTTCATCGCATCGCTCGAGACGTCGATCGATCGCGCGGCCGCAGCGAGGATGAATCCAGGCAGTGTCCCGCTGCATCGCCTCAATCGCACCGAGTACGGCAACGCGATTCGTGACGTGCTGGATCTTGCCGATACCGACATCGCGCGACTGCTGCCGGCAGACGACGACAGCGACGGGTTCGACAACGTCGCAAGCGTGCTGAAGGAATCGCCGGCGTTCATCGAGGGCTACATCGGCGCGGCGCGCGAGGCCGCGCGGCTCGCGGTCGGCGACATGACGGCGGGCGCCGGCGCGAGCGTCTACCGTCTGCCGGCGGGCGCCGTGCAGCACGTCCACATCGACGGCATGCCGCTCGGAACGCGTGGCGGAATTCTTGTCCGCCAGTACTTCCCGCTCGACGGCGAATACAAGTTCGACATCACGCTGCGGCAGTATCAGTTCTACATCCGCGGTCTCGAGTTCCCGCACGCGCTCGTCGTCGTCATCGACGGCGTGAAGGTCTTCGAGCAGTCCGTCGGAGGCGAGGCGGATCTCAAAGCGCAGGATCAGGGGCTCGCCGCGGCGTCGGCGCACATCCAGGCGCGCTTCAAGAACCTGCGTGTCCCGGTGAAAGCCGGCCCGCATGCCGTGGCCGTGACGTTTGTCGCGAAGACGTTCGCCGAGAGCGATGAGGTCCTGCAGGGATTCTTCCGCGACATCAACGTCAGCAACAACATGAACGGCATTCCGGTGCTCGAGAAGCTCGAGGTCACCGGGCCGTTCACGCCCACCGGACCTGGCGACACGCCGAGCCGTCGAAGGATCTTCACCTGCCGTCCGTCTGCCGCCGCCGACGAAGCCACGTGTGCGACCAAGATCCTCACGCCGATCGTGCGCCGCGCGTTCCGGCGTCCGGCGACGGACGCGGATCTCGTGATGCCCTTGAAGTTCTTCAAGTCGGGCCGCGCGAAAGGCGATTTCGACAAAGGTATCCAGACCGCCCTCAGCTATATCCTGTCGAGCCCGAAATTCCTGTACCGGGCCGAGCAGGATCCGCCAGGGGCGGGTGTCCATCGCATTACGGATCTCGAGCTCGCGTCGCGCCTGTCCTTCTTCCTCTGGAGCAGCGTGCCGGACGAAGAGCTGCTGACGGTTGCGAGCGCCGGAAGGCTGGCCGATCCGGCGACGCTCGAGCGGCAGGTGCGCCGCATGCTGGCGGACAGGAAGGCCGGCGCGCTCGTCACCAACTTCTTCGCGCAGTGGCTGCGCGTTCGCGAGCTTGCGCAGGCCGATCCCGATAACTCAGAGTTCCCGAACTTCGAAGAGGACCTGCGCGACGCGTTCCGCCGCGAGATGGAGCTCTTCACCGGCAGCATCGTCCTGGACGACCGGAGCGTCCTGGATCTGCTGAATGCGAACTATACGTACGTCAACGAGCGGCTCGCCCTGCACTACGGCATTCCCGGCGTGCGCGGCGATCAGTTCCGGCGCGTGACGCTCTCCGACGAGAACCGCTGGGGCCTGCTCGGCAAGGGAAGCCTCCTGACGGTGACGTCGTACGGCAACCGCACATCGCCGGTCCTGCGCGGCCGATGGGTGCTTGAAGGCATTCTCGGCACGCCGCCGCCCACGCCGCCGCCGAACACGCCGCCGCTCAAGGAAAACGTCTCGGGGACCGCGCAGCTGTCCGTCCGCCAGCTGCTGGCGCAGCACCGGAGCGTGCCGACCTGCGCGTCGTGCCACGCGGTCATCGACCCGCCGGGCTTCGCGCTCGAGAACTACGACGCGATCGGCCGGTGGCGCGAACAGGATCACGGCGTGAACGTCGAGCCGATCGGCACGCTGGCCGACGGCACGGACGTCGACAGCCCGGCCGCCCTCCGCCGCGCGCTGATGAAACATCCCGAGCAGTTCCTGGAGACGATGACGGAGAAGCTGCTCACGTACGGCCTCGGCCGCAGCGTGACGTATGCGGACATGCCGGCGATTCGCGGAATCCTGCGCGAATCGGCCGCGCAGAATTACCGGTTCTCGTCGATGATCATGGCGATTGTGAAAACCCCCGCGTTTCAGATGAGAGGGCCGTCGAATGTATCTGACTAAACGTCATCTCTCGCGGCGGGCGGTGCTTCGAGGCATGGGCGCGACGCTCGCGCTGCCGCTGCTCGACGCGATGATTCCGGCGCGGACGCTGCTGGCGCAGACGGCCGCGAAAGCGCAGCCGCATCTGGGCTTCATCTACTTCCCGCACGGCGCGATCATGGACCAGTGGACGCCGTCGAAAGAGGGATTCGACTTCGACGTCTCGCCGATCCTGAAGCCGCTCGAGGCGTTCAAGGACCAGATGACGATCATCAGCGGCACGGGCAACAGGGCCGCCGACGGATCGTCGGTGCACGCGACGGCGCCGGGCACGTGGCTGAGCGGCGTCGCGCCGCGGCCGACGCACGAGCCGTACGGCGGTGTCACCGCCGATCAGATCGTCGCGCAGTACATCGGCCAGGACACGCCGCTCCCGTCGCTCGAGCTGACGACGGAAGACCGGTCCGGCGGCGGCGGAGCGTGCGACCGCGAGTTCGGCTGCAGCTACTCGAGCACCATCTCGTTCCGGACGCCGACGACGCCGCTCCCGATGGAGCACGATCCGCACAAGGTGTTCGAGCGGCTGTTCGGGCAGGGCACGACGGCGGAGGAGCGGAAGACGCGCAGCGAGGAATTCACGAGCATCCTCGACGCGGTCTCGGACGAAGCGGCGTCGCTCGGCAAGACCCTCGGTGCCGGCGATAAGGCACGGCTCGGCGACTATCTCGAAAGCGTGCGCGAAATCGAGCGGCGCATCCAGCGGATGGGCGCGGGCGTCAGCGCCGACCTGAGCCTGCCGGAAATCGCCGCGGGCGTGCCCGAAGCGTTCGACGAGCGGCTCAACCTGATGTTCGATCTCGCGGCGCTTGCGTATCAGGCGAACGTCACGCGCGTGTTCTCGATGATGATGACGCGCGAAGCGAGCAACATCACGTACAACCACATCGGCGTCGCCGACGCGTTCCACGCCGTCTCCCACCATCAGAACAACGCGCAGCGCATCGCGAAGCTGGTGAAGATCCAGGCCTATCACTGCCAGGTGTTCGCCAGGTTCCTCACCAAGCTGAAGAACACGCCGGACGGCGACGGGTCGCTGCTCGACCACTCGCTGTTCCTCTTCGGCAGCAACATGAGCAACAGCAACGTCCATAACCACTTCCCCCTCCCGATTGCCGTCGTCGGCCGCCTGAACGGGAAGGTGAAGGGCAATCAGCACCTGCGCTATCCGGATCACACGCCGGTCGCGAACGTGCTGAAAGCGATTCTTGACAAGACGGGAGT
>Ga0153915_10000595_pt1 | contig 33606 bp, 35 predicted proteins | sample Opewatmetagenome_2_FD_107003 | JGI IMG/M metagenome (GOLD analysis project Ga0153915, IMG submission 107003) | Freshwater wetland microbial communities from Ohio, USA - Open water 3 Core 3 Depth 3 metaG | ecosystem: Environmental > Aquatic > Freshwater > Wetlands | place: USA: Ohio, Lake Erie... | reverse complement strand
CTCGAACCTCTCGAACCTCTCGAACCTCTCGAACCTCTCGAACCCCTGGGAGCCGCATGCTAGCATTTGCGGATGCCCGGGGAATTTTCGAAAGCGCAAGTCGAGGCCGTCGCTGCGCTTGCCAATCTTGAGCTGGAGCCGGCGGAGATCGAGCTGTTCGCCCGCCAGCTCGGCGACGTCCTTGCGCACGCGGAGGAACTGAAACACATCGATACGACCGGCGTCTCGCCGACGGCGTACGGCGTCGCGCAGCCGAGCGTCGATCGGCCCGATGAGGTCCGGCCGTCGCTGGCCATTGCCGATGTCCTCGCCAACGCGCCGGACGCCGTGCAGGCGCCGCGCGACGGCGGGTTCTTCAAGGTCCCGCGAGTCATCGGATGACGCGCGCCGCCACAGTTGCAGAGATCCGCGACGGCGTCCGCTCGGGTGCGGTGTCCGCGCTCGACGTGTGCCGGGCGGCCATCGCCCGTATCGACTCGGTGGACAAATCATTGAACGCGTTCAACACGGTCACGGCCGAGCTGGCCCTCGAACGCGCCGCCCAGATCGACGGCAATCGCTCCGCGTTCAGCACGGCGCCGCTCGCGGGCGTTCCTGTCGCCGTGAAAGACAACATCTGCACGGCCGGTGTCCGCACGACGGCGTCGTCGCGAATACTCGAGCAGTTCGTGCCGCCGTACAACGCGACGGTCGTCGAGCGGCTCCACGCCGCCGGCGCCGTCTTCGTCGGCAAGACCAACTGCGACGAGTTCGCGATGGGCTCGTCGACCGAGAACTCGGCGTTCGGTCCGACGCGGAATCCCTGGGCGCTCGATCGCATTCCGGGCGGATCGAGCGGCGGGTCGGCCGTTGCCGTCGCCGCCGGGATGGCGCCCTTCTCACTCGGCTCCGACACCGGCGGATCGATTCGCCAGCCCGCGGCGATGTGCGGCATCGTCGGCGTGAAGCCGACCTACGGCCGGGTGTCGCGCTACGGCCTGCTGGCGTTCGGGTCGTCGCTCGATCAGATCGGTCCGTTCGCGCGCAGCGCCCGAGATGCGGCTATCGCGCTCGGCGTCATCGCCGGCGTCGACCGCGCGGACGCGACGAGCGCCGCCCGCCCGCCGGACGACTACGAAGCCGCCCTGACGGGCGACATCCGCGGGCTTCGCATCGGCGTGCCGTCGCGCATGCTCGACAGCGGCGTCGATCCGGACATCTCGCGCGCCCTGTCTGCTGCGCTCGACACGCTTCGCGCGCGCGGAGCGTCTGTCGTCGACATCGAGCTCCCCCACGCGAAGTACGCGATCTCGGTGTACTACCTGGTCGCGACTGCCGAGGCGAGCTCGAACCTGGCGCGCTATGACGGCGCCCGCTATGGCCTGCGGACGGCGGACACCGATCTCGGCGCGATGTACGCGAAGACACGTGCACGCGGATTCGGCGCCGAAGTGAAACGCCGCATCATGCTCGGCACGTACGTGCTGAGCGCCGGTTACTACGACGCGTACTATCTCAAGGCACAGCAGGTGCGCACGCTCATCCTCCGCGACTACGACAACGCGTTCACGACCGTCGACGTCGTCGCGATGCCGACCAGTCCGATTCCGCCGTTCAGGATCGGCGAGCGCGTCTCCGATCCGCTGCAGATGTACCTCGCCGACATTTTCACCGTGAGCGCGAACCTCGCCGGGCTTCCGGCGATCAGCGTGCCGTGCGGATTGACATCCGGGCGGCTGCCCATCGGCCTGCAGTTGACCGGACGGCCGTTCGACGAAAGTACCCTGCTCCGGATCGCCGACGCCTACGAGCGCGACACCGAATGGTGGAAACAGCAGCCGCCGATCGCCAGCTGAAGCCGGCCGACTGGGCCGGATTGCCCGACGACAAGCTGCTCGAGCTGCGCATGTGCGATCTCGGCGTCACGATGGAGGGCACCGAACTCGAAGGACGGATTGCCGTCATCGGCAAAGAGCTCGAGGCGCGCGGGCTGACATTCCGCCCGCGCTACTGGCTGTCGGACGAGTGGTTCACGCCGGACGGCGTGCCCGGCGTCGCCATTCCCTTCTACCTTGCGCACCCGCGGCTTGCCAGACTCGAGCTGGCGCAGATGCTCGAAGTCGAGGGCGGCGACGAAGCGTCGTGCCTGCGCATTCTTCGTCACGAGGTCGGCCACGCCCTCGACAACGCGTACGAGCTGCGGCGTCGGCCGACGCGCCGGCGCCTGTTCGGCGACCCCGCGACGGAATATCCCGAGTACTACACGCCGAAGCCGTACAGCAAGAGCTTCGTGCATCATCTCGATCACTGGTACGCGCAAAGCCACCCCGACGAAGACTTCGCCGAGACCTTCGCCGTCTGGCTCGACCCGAAGTCGGATTGGGCCTTGTACTACGAAGGCTGGCCGGCGCGGCGCAAGCTCGAATACATGGACAAGCTGATGCGCGAGCTCGCGCGGCGCCGGCCCATCGTGACGTCGACGCGCGTCGTGGATCCGCTGCCGCGCCTGCGGAAGACGCTCGGCGAACACTACAGGAAGAAGCGCGAGCACTACGGCCTCGATCACCCGCATTTCTACGACCGGGACCTGCGGAATCTCTTTTCCGACTCCCCGGCTTACGCCCGGAAGCTTCCGGCCGATAAGTTCGTCAGCAAGATCAGAAAAGAGGCGCGGGCGACGGTGGCGAGCTTCACGGACAGCTACCAGTACACGATCGATCAGCTGATCTCCGGAATCGTCGAGCGATGCCGTGAGCTGAACCTGCACCTGATGGACACGGAAAAGGCGACCAGAGCCGAGTTCCTGGTCTTCCTCACCGTGCAGACGATGAACTATCTGCATAGCGGGCGTCACCGGGTGGCGTTGTGAGCACGAACAAGCTGCGCGTGCTCGCGCTGATGCACCGGCATCTGGTGCCGCCGGAGAAAGTCGAAGAAGGCACCGACATCACGTCGGCGCCGTGGCGGACCGAGTACGACGTCGTCTCGACGCTGACCGCGATGGGACACGAGGTGCGGCCGCTCGCGGTGCACGACGACCTCGGCGCCATCCGCCGGACCGCCGAGGAGTGGAAGCCGCACATCGCGTTCAACCTCCTCGAGGGCTTCGACGACGTCACGATCTTCGACCAGAACGTCGTCTCGCACCTCGAGCTGCTCAAGCTCGCGTACACGGGCTGCAACCCGCGCGGGCTGCTGCTGGCGCGCGACAAGTCGCTGTCGAAGAAGCTCCTCTCCTATCACCGCATTCACGTGCCGGAGTTCGAGGTGTTTCGCGCCGGACGGCCCATCCGCCGGCACAAGCACCTGACGTTCCCGCTGATCGTGAAGTCGCTGACGCAGGAAGCCTCCATCGGGATCTCGCAGGCGTCCGTCGTCGACAGCGACGAGAAGCTGAAGGAGCGCGTCCAGTTCATCCACGACAGCATCGGGACGGCGGCCATCGTCGAGCAGTACATCGAAGGCCGCGAGATCTACGTCGGCATTTTCGGCAACCAGACGCTGCACGCGCTGCCGGTGTGGGAGCTCTATTTCAAGAACATGCCCGAGGGCGCGCGGCGCATCGCGACCGACCGCGTGAAGTGGAGCGTGAAGTATCAGAAGAAGTACGGCATCGACAGCGGGCCGGCGCTCGACCTGCCGGACGCCGTGGCCGGCGAGATTCAGCACCTCTGCAAGCGCGCCTATCGGGCGCTCGAACTGAGCGGCTATGCGCGAATCGATTTGCGGCTGGATGACGCCGGGCGGATGTGGGTGCTCGAGGCGAATCCGAATCCGCAGATTGCGAAGGGCGAGGACTTTGCGGCGTCGGCGGAGAAGGCGGGAATGAGCTACGAAGCGGTGCTGCAGCGGATCATCAATTTGGGTATGCGCTGGCAGCCCGAGAGTGTCGCATGAGCGCCCAGATGGCCAGGCCGACGAGCGCGAACGGCATCAGGGGCATGAACAGGGCGAACAGCGCGCCGAAGATCGCCATCAGGATGGCGCCCGCCACCACGAGCATGATGAACGGCAGCATCAGCAGGCCGAACACCAGCCGGAACACGAACCGCAACAGGTAAAACGGGAAAAGGAACGGGAAGAACAGAAGGCAGAGCATGCCCTTATTTACGGGCGGCTGCCTCCAGGAGTTCCGGGGCCTTGAGCTGGTCGGCCGGACCGCGCGGGGCCGTCGGCGAGAGGTACTCCATCGCCCGGTGCGTCATCTGCTCGTCGAGGCTCTTGATCACCATCGTGCCGCCGGCGGTCTTCTTCAGCTTCGTCAAGCCCACCAGCACGCAGAACCCGATGAAGAGCACGAGCACGAAGACGGCGCTCGACGTCAGCCCCGTGATGGCCCCGATCACCAGCTGCTGAATTTCGGCGGCGCTCATGCGCCTTCGGCCCCGGCACCCTTCACGGGGGACACGTCGTACATCACGAGGCCGCGCTTGACCTCTTCCATCGCCAGCCGCTCGGCTTTGTGCGGCAGCGGTCCCTCGTCAGACAGGATCCGCAGGCGTGCGCCACGGCGGAGCTGCTTGGCGCGGAGCGCGGCGACATCCACAAACAGAAAACGGCTGTGGATCGGCGGCACGGGCTCGGTGGGAATCAGGGGCGCGGCGGCTTGTGGCTGCTCTGCAACCGGGACTATTTCTGTCGCTTCGTCCATACCGGGGATAAAGCCTAACACGTGAGCTGGATAGGCTGGAAGGGCGGGAGGGGAAGCCCCCTCCTGCTCCCCTCCTGCCGGTCTCTGCCGCGGTCAATCGCTACGCGGCAACGTCCACTTTGATCTGCCGCGGCCTGGCTTCTTCGCGAAGCGGCAGCCTGACGGTCAGGACGCCGTTGCGGTAGTCGGCCGAGACCTTGCTCGCGTCCACGGTGCGCGGCAGCGAGAACGACCGGCTGAACGTGCCGTAGCGGCGTTCGACGTGCTGGAACTGCTCTTCCTTGACCTCGGACGAGAGTTTTTTCTCGCCCTTGATCGTCAGCACGAAGTTCTCGACGGTGATGTCGATGTCTTCGCGCGTCATGTCCGGAAGTTCGGCCTTGAGCACCAGTTCGTGATCGCCGGTCTGAAAGATGTCAACCGGCGGCACCCATGTGGCGCCAGAGGTGAAGCCAAAGTCATGGAACGGATCCCAACGCACGATAGTCATTGTTTTCCTCCTTAGTGGACGGAGTCGGCGTACTCGGCGTCGACGACCTCTGCGTCCTTCACATTCGAACCACTCGAACCACTCGAACCACTCGAACCACTCGAACCACTCGAACCACTCGAACCATTCGCTTTCGTGTAAAGCGTCTGGGCAATCGCATGAGACGCGTTCTGAAGGTCTTCGACAGCCTTCTTCAGCGCCTTCAGGTCTTCGCCTTCCGCGAGCCTGCGAACGTCGGCAATTGCCGCCTCGACCCGGCTCACGTCGCCCACCGGCAGCTTCTCGCGGTGCTCGTTGAGCGTTTTCTCGACCTGATAGGTGAGCGAGTCGGCCTGGTTCTTCGCGTCGATGAACTCCCGCCGCGACGCGTCCTCGTCCGCATGGCTCTGGGCTTCCTTCACCATGCGATCGACCTCGTCCTTCGACAGGCCGCTCGATCCGGTGATGGTGATCTTCTGTTCCTTCCCCGTCGCCGTATCCTTCGCCGTCACGCTGACGATGCCGTTCGCGTCGATGTCGAACGCGACTTCGATCTGCGGCACGCCGCGCGGCGCCGCCGCCAGGCCCGTCAGGTGGAAGCGGCCCAGCGTCCGGTTGTCGCGCGCCATCTGGCGCTCGCCCTGGAGCACGTGGACCTCGACACTCGTCTGGTTGTCCGCCGCCGTCGAGAAGATCTCGCTCTTGCGCGACGGAATCGTGGTGTTCCGCTGAATGAGCGGCGTCATCACGCCGCCGAGCGTCTCGATGCCGAGCGACAACGGCGTCACGTCGAGCAGGAGCACGTCCTTCACGTCGCCCGTGAGCACGCCGCCCTGCACGGCCGCGCCGACCGCGACGACTTCGTCCGGGTTGACGCCCTTGTGCGGGTCTTTGCCGAAGAAGTCGCGCACGAGCTGCTGCACCTTCGGCATGCGCGTCGAGCCGCCGACCAGCACGACTTCGTCGATCTTCTTCGGATCGACGCCGGCATCGGCCAGCGCCTGCGTCACCGGCGCCATCGTGCGCTGCAACAGGTCGTCGACGAGCTGTTCGAGCTTCGCCCGCGACAGTTTCAACTGCAGGTGCTTCGGGCCTGACGCGTCGGCCGTGATGAACGGCAGGTTGATGTCGGTTTCCATGGCCGACGACAGCTCGATCTTCGCCTTCTCCGCCGCTTCCTTCAGCCGCTGCAGCGCCATGCGGTCCTTGCCCAGGTCGATGCCGTCCGACTTCTTGAACTCACCCACGAGCCACTCGATGACGCGGTCGTCGAGGTCGTCGCCGCCAAGATGCGTGTCGCCGTTGGTGGCCTTCACTTCAACCACGCCGTCGCCTACTTCGAGGACGGAGATGTCGAAGGTGCCGCCGCCGAAGTCGTACACGGCGATCGTTTCGTTCTTTTTCTTGTCGAGGCCGTACGCCAGCGCCGCGGCCGTCGGCTCGTTGATGATGCGCAGGACGTTCAAGCCCGCGATCTTGCCCGCGTCCTTCGTCGCCTGCCGCTGCGCGTCGTTGAAATACGCCGGCACGGTGATGACGGCGTCGGCGACCTTCTCGCCCAGATACGCCTCGGCCGCCTGCTTCAGCTTCTGCAGCACGACGGCGGAGATCTCAGGCGGTGAGTATTTCTTGTCCCGCGCGTCGACCCACGCGTCGCCGTTGCTCGACCGCACGACCGAGTACGGCACGCGCGAGCGCTCGCTCGCGACCTCGTCGTACTTCCGGCCCATGAACCGTTTGATTGAGAAGACCGTGTTTTCAGGATTCGTGACCGACTGCCGCTTCGCGACCTGACCGACGAGCCGTTCGCCGTCCTTCGCGAACGCCACCACGGACGGCGTAATACGCGCGCCTTCCTGGTTGACGATGACGGCGGGCTGGCCGCCTTCCATGACCGCGACCACCGAGTTGGTGGTGCCGAGGTCGATTCCAATCACTTTGCTAGCCATATGAAAAGTCTCCCTAGTTCGCCAACCTTGAACCAGTGTAGAAACATAGTGAGCCTTAGTCAAGCATGTTTTCTTAGCGTTATATACTCATATCTGAGCTAGAGCGTTATCTGGAAGTCCTGCCGTGGTTTAACCGCTGCAATTCGCGCTACACTCGTTCTCGAAACCTCCCCAATGCGCATCCTCTTCATCGGCGACATCGTCGGACGACCCGGACGGCAGCTCGTCAAGACCGGGCTGGCCGGCCTGGTCAGCCGGCACGAGATCGACCTCGTCATTGCGAATGCCGAGAACGCGGCCGCGGGTTTCGGCATCACGCGAGAGATCGGCGACGAGCTGCTCGACGTGGGCGTCGACGTCCTGACGTCCGGCAATCACATCTGGGACAAGCGCGAAGCGCTCGACTACATCGGCGCCGAACCCCGGCTGCTGCGGCCCGCGAACTACCCCGCCGGCGCGCCCGGCAACGGCAGCTATGTGGCGCGAGCGCGCGGCGGACAGAGCGTGGGCGTCGTGAACGTGATGGGCCGCGTGTTCATGCTGAACATCGACGACCCCTTCGCGGTCGTACTGCGCGAGATCGAGGCCATGCGTCAGCGCGCGCGGATCGTCTTCGTCGATTTCCACGCCGAAGCGACGTCGGAGAAGAACGCCATGGGCTGGTACCTCGACGGCAAGGTCACCGCGGTGGTTGGCACGCACACGCACGTGCAGACGGCGGACGAGCGCATCCTGCCCAAAGGCACCGCGTATCTGACGGACGTCGGCATGACCGGACCGCACGACTCGATCATCGGCGTCGAGGTCGAACCGGTGCTCAATCGGTTTCTGCATGCGATGCCGAGCCGGTTTGAAACGGCGACCGGGAACCCGCGGTTGAATGCCGTCCTCATCGATGCCGACGAGAAGACCGGCTTGGCGACGGATATCGAGCGCTTGAGTTACAGTCAGGACGAACTCACCGAGCTTGCCGCAGATGAGCGACCTGTTCGATCTTCCGTTTGAAGACGACGAGCCTCCGGCCGAGGAGCCGGATGCGCCTGCCCTGAGCGAGCCCTCAACGTCGCTCGGGCGAGTCGAAGGGCCGACGCGGCGCATCTACACCGTCACCGAACTGACCGTTCGCGTTCGCGACATCCTCGAAGAGCGGTTTTTCGAAGTCTGGGTCGAAGGCGAGCTGTCGGGCGTCCGCCTCTGGAACACCGGACATCTGTACTTCACGCTGAAAGACTCCTCGTCGCTCCTCAAGGGCCTGATGTTCCGCTCGGCCCTGCGCTATCTCAAGTTCAAGCCGGTCGACGGCCTGCGCGTCGTCGCGCGCGGCAAGATCTCGGTCTATGAGCCGAAGGGCGAATACCAGATCGTCTGCGAGCACCTCGAACCGCAGGGCCTCGGCGCGCTGCAACTCGCGTTCGATCAGCTCAAGAAACGGCTGCAGGCCGAAGGGCTGTTCGACGCGTCGAAGAAACGGCCGCTGCCCGCGCTGCCGCGGAAGATCGGCGTCGTGACCTCGCTGGACGGCGCGGCCATTCGCGACATCCTCAAGGTCCTGCGCCGCCGCTACCGCAACGTCCACGTCGTCATCCGCCCGACGCGGGTCCAGGGCGAAGGCGCGGCGGCCGAAATCGCGGCCGGCCTGCGCCAGATCGTCAAGGTGCCTCACGTCGACGTCGTCATCGTCGGACGCGGCGGCGGATCGATGGAAGATCTCTGGGCGTTCAACGAAGAGCCCGTCGCGCGCGCCATTGCGATTTCGCCGATTCCCGTGATCTCGGCGGTCGGACACGAAAGCGACGTGACCATCGCGGATCTCGTCGCCGATGTCCGCGCGCCCACGCCGTCGGCCGCGGCCGAGCTGGTCGTGGCCCGGAAAGACGAATTCAGCAGCCGCATCGACCGGATGCACGAACGCCTGGTGTCATCCGCTCTCGGGCGCGTGCAGCGGCTCAGCCGGCGCGTGCACGAGCTGAGCGGCCGCCGGGCGCTCGCGGGATACACCACGCGGCTCGCGATGACGCAGCGGCGGACTGACGAGCTCACGCGGTCGATGACCGATGCGCTACGCGGGGTGTTCAACCTGCGGGCCCGTCGGCTGCAGGCGATCGAGCGGCGGCTCGCCGCGTCCGACCTCGGCCGCCGGCTCGCGCGCAACCGCACATCGCTCGTGACCGTCGATGCGCAGCTGCGGCAGACCGTCACGGCCCGGACGCATCGCTCGCGCAGCCGTCTGGGCGAACTGGCCGGCCGCCTCGACACGCTCAGCCCGCTCGCGGTCCTCGCGCGCGGCTACGCCGTCTGCTGGAACGACGACCGTACGCGCGCCATCCGCGACGCCGCGGACGTCAGGAAAGGCGACACGGTACATGTGACCTTGAGCCGCGGCGCGATTGCGGCTAAGGTGTCTGAAATCGAATGAGCGAACCATCTATTAAGGACTTTGAAGCCGCCATCGCCGAGCTCGAGTCGATCGTCAGGAAGCTCGAGGAGGGCGACCTGTCGCTCGAGCAATCGCTCGGCCTCTACGAACGCGGCGTGACGCTCTCGAAGTTCTGCCACGCGCGCCTCGAAGACGCCGAGCGGCGCATCGAGCTTCTGAGCGAACGCGGCGACTTGCGGCCGGCCCCAGCCGGCCTGTCAGGCGACGAGCCAGAACGCTGACTCTCAACGACTTTCTCGCCCGGGCTCGCTCGCGCGTGGACGAAGCGCTCGAGCGGTATCTCCCCTCGCCGCCCGACTGCCCTCCGCTCGTCAGCGAAGCGATGCGCTACAGCGTGTTCGCGGGCGGCAAGCGCCTGCGTCCGGTGTTGACGCTCGCGGCGGCTGATGCCGTGTCACGCGCGGACGGCCAGCCGGCGGACGCGGCGTTCGAGCTCGCGCTCCCGGCGGCCTGCGCCATCGAGCTCATTCACACGTACTCGCTGATTCACGACGATCTGCCGGCGATGGACAACGACACGCTGCGCCGCGGCCGGCCGACGCTGCACGTCGTCTACGGCGACGGCATCGCGATTCTCGCCGGCGACGGGCTGCAGGCCGAAGCGTTTTCGCTGCTGGCGCGCGAGCCGGTGACCGCAGACGCCGCGATTACGCAACGCAAGCTGCTGGCGGTGGAAGTCATTGCCCACGCGGCGGGGACCGTCGGAATGGTCGGCGGACAGGCGATCGATCTGCAGGCCGCGGGTCAGGCGCCCGGCCGCGCGCTCGTCCTCGACGGCGACGGGCTCCAGCGCATGCACGCGCGAAAAACCGGCGCGATCATCCGCGCCTCGGCCGTCAGCGGCGCGGTCATGGCGGGCGCGGACGAGGACGCGGTGACGGCCATCGATCGCTTCGCGACGGACATCGGGCTCGCGTTTCAAATCGTCGACGACATTCTCGACGTCGAAGGCAGCGCGGCGGAGCTCGGCAAAACCGCGGGCAAGGACGCCGCGAGCACCAAGCCCACCTATCCCTCGCTGTTCGGTCTCGAGCGATCCCGCACGCTGGCCGCCGACTGCCTCGCGCGCGCGCGGGAGACCCTGCGCGTCGCGAAGCTCGACGATGGGTGGCTGGTGCCGATTGCCGAGTGGGTCGTCAACAGGCGATCATAGTGTCCGCCTTCAGGCGGACGTCCGGCTGAAGCCGGACGCTACGTTATGGCAGCGAAGAAGACACGTCTCGACCTCGCGCTCGTCGAACGCGGACTCGCCGCGTCGCGCGAACGGGCGCAAGCGCTCATCATGGCCGGCCAGGTCCGCGTCGACGGCCAGGTGGTCTCGAAGGCCAGCGCCCAAGTCAGCCTCGATGCGCAGATCGCCCTCGAGGTCCCCGATCATCCCTATGTCAGCCGCGGCGGCGTCAAGCTCGCTCACGCGCTGGACGACTTCAAAATCGACCCCGCGGGCAAACGCGCGCTCGACGTCGGCGCGTCGACCGGCGGATTCACCGACGTCCTGCTGCAGCGCGGCGCGGCGAGCGTCATCGCGCTGGACGTCGGCCACGGGCAGCTCGACTGGAAGCTGCGCAACGATCCGCGCGTCGATGTCCACGAAGGTGTGAACGCGCGGAACCTGACGCCGGCCGATGTCCCGCATCCGGTCGACCTCGTCGTCATCGACGTGTCGTTCATCTCGCTTGGCCACATCCTGCCGTCGCTTCCACCGTTCGTCACCGCCGGCGGCGACGTCATCGCGCTCGTGAAGCCGCAGTTTGAAGCCGGCCGCGAGGAGGTCGGCAAGCATGGCCTCGTCACCGATCCGGCCGTGCACGCCGCGGTGATTGCGCGCGTGACGGCGCAGGCCGAGGCGGTCGGATTTGCACGTCTCGGCATGGCTCCATCCGTGATCACCGGCGCCACCGGCAATCAGGAATTTTTTCTGCACCTGAGAAAGGGCTGAGCGCTGAGGGCACAGGGCTTGTAGCCCTCAGCCCTTCGCTTTCAGCCCTGACGCTCTGACATAATCACGTTCGCTTCATGGCAGCCATCACCCGCGTGGGAGTCGTCGCCAAGTCGAAGCTGCAGGCCGCGACGCCGCATCTCGTGGACGTCGAGAAGTGGCTCGCCGCTCACGGCGTCACCGCGATCGTCGAAACCGCGACGGCCGCGCTCATGCCGCCGGACGGCGGTCGGCGTGTCGCCGACAAGCAGTCGCTCGTCGGCGAGGTCGGCCTCGTGCTCGTGCTCGGCGGCGACGGCACGTTGCTCAGCATGGCCGACTGCATCGGCCGCGCGGGACTGAACGTCCCGATCCTCGGCGTCAACTTCGGCAGCCTCGGATTTCTCACCGAGGTCACGCTGCCCGAGCTCTATCCCGCGCTTGAAGCCGCGCTCGCCGGACAGGCGCACATCGAAGAACGGCTGACGCTCAGCGCGACGATCACGCGATCGCACTCGGCGCCGACCACGGACATCGCCGTCAATGACGTCGTCATCAACAAAGGCGCACGGTCGCGCCTGATCGATCTGTCGATTTCCGTCGGCGACGGTCTCGTGACGAGGGTGCGTGCGGACGGGCTGATCATCGCGACGCCAACGGGATCGACGGCCTACAACCTCGCGGCCGGCGGCCCCATCGTGCAGCCGAACGTCGAGGCGCTGGTGCTGACGCCGATTGCGCCGCATACGCTGACCAACCGGCCAATCGTCATCCCCTCGTCTTCGAGCGTGCGCGTGAAGCCGATGATGGACGAGCGCCCCGGGAGCGATGAAGTGTTCGTGACCTTCGACGGCCAGGCCGCCTCCGAGCTGCACGCCGGCGACGAGATCAGCGTCTGCCGCGCCCGCGAGCCGATGCGCCTGATCCGCCCCGCGACGCGGAGCTACTACGAGGTGTTGCGCGAGAAGCTGAACTGGGGGAAGCGCTAGCCCGTCCCGCCTTTCCTGCCTTGAAGAAGTCCACCTGAAACTTCCGGACATTCTTATTGTGCTCGGCGAGCGTCTTCGCGAAGACGTGCGTGCCGTCGTTCCTGCTCACGAAGTAGAGATATTCCGAGTTGGCCGGACGCACGACGGCGTCGAGTGACGCGCGGCCCGGCGACGCAATGGGCCCAGGCGGCAGTCCCGGATAGCGGTATGTGTTGTACGGCGAGTCGATCGCCAGGTCGTCGCGGCGGATGTTGCCATCGTACCGCCCGGCCAGTTCGAGCGCGTAGATGACCGTCGGATCGCACTGCAGCGCCATCCCGATGCGCAGCCGGTTTTCGTACACCGAGGCGACCAGCGGCCGCTCCGTCGCGTTGCCGGTCTCCTTCTCCACGATTGACGCCAGCGTCACGAGCTGACGCACCGTGAGCCCGCGCTCCGCGGCCGCCGCGCGCATCTCCGGCGTGAGCGCGTGTTCGAAAGATTCGTTCATCAGGCGGACAAGCTTCGGCGCATCAGTGTGCCGCGACAGCGCGTACGTATCCGGAAAAAGATAACCCTCGAGCGGCCGTCCCGCATCGACGAACGACTGCGCCGACCCGAGTCCCTTCGACTCGAAGATCTTCGACATCTCGACGACGGTGAGGCCTTCCGGAAAGGTGATGGGGATGACGAAGACGTCGCCGCGCCGCAGCCTGTCGATGACGTCGAGCGGCGTCATCGGGTCTGTAAATCGATACTCGCCCGCCTTCAGCCGGATCACCTGGCCGGCGGTCAGCAGCGCCGCGCGAAACGTGAAGCGATCGCGCACGACGCCGGCGGCCACGAGGCGCTCGCCGATCGCCTTCGTCCCCAGACCGGACGGGATGTCGACGAACTGCTCGCTGGCCGCGTATCCGCGAAACGGCTGCCGGATGCCGAGGTAAATCCAGGCGCCGGCGCCGCCGGCCACGATCGCGAGGAGCAGAATGAACGCCAGAAGCTTCTTCATGCGCCGCCGCCGGAAGCACTGTCGAGATAGTCCTGCAGGATCACGGCCGCTGCCGCCGCATCCAGTTTCTTCTTCCGCTCGCGCCAGTCCTTCGTGCGGCCCGCCAGGCGGCTCTCCGCCTCGACGCTCGACAGGCGCTCGTCGGCCGTGACGATCGGGATGGACGTCTTCTCTTTCAACGCGGCGATGAATGCCGCCACGCGCGACGTCTGATCGCTCGCCGATCCGTCGAGGCGCACCGGCAGGCCGACGACGATCGTGGACAGACTGTCGTCCTCGGCCGCGAGCCGCGTCACTTCGTCGGCCACGCGCCGTACGCCGTCGTCGGCGTCCGCCACATCGATCGTCTTCAGCGGACGCGCGAGCGTTCGCGTCACGTCGCTGATCGCGAGACCGATGCGGCGCGTGCCCACGTCGATGCCCATCGCACGCACGATGTTATAATCCCACCCTTCCCCGCACACTCTCTGTGAAGCACGCGTTCCTTGTCGCTCTGTCGATCTTTCTGACGGCGTGCGCCGGACAACGGACGCCACAATATCATCAGAAGCTCGTCGTGCTGGGCATCGACGGCCTCGATCCGGATCTCGTCAGCCAGTTCATGAATCAGGGCAAGCTGCCGAACATGCAGAGGCTCTCGCAGCAGGGCGCGCTGCAGCGTCTCGAGACGACGCCGTCGGCGGACGCGTCGGCGTGGGCGTCGTTCGCCACCGGAACGAATCCAGGCAAGCACGGCGTTTTCGGAAACGAGCCACTCCCGCTGCGTACCGGCGCAGCGTTCTGGACGCTGGCCGGCCAGGCGGGCGTCCGAAGTTCGGTGCTGACGGTGCCGGTGACGTTTCCACCCGAAGACGTCCCGAACGGCGAGCTGCTGTCCGGCTGGCCCACGCCGGATCTGCGCGACACACCCGGCAGCTACACGTACTTCGCCAATGACGTCGCGCAGAAGGATGACGGCACCAGCCTTGGCGCCGGCATTCGTCATCGCCTGACGTTTGACGGCGACATCGCGCAAACCGTCCTCGCCGGCCCGTCCGGGCTCACGCTGCCGATCTCGATTTTCTGGAACCGCGAGGGAAAAACGGCGACGCTTGCCATCGACGGCACGTCGGTTCGCCTCGAAGAAGGCGAATGGAGCAAGTGGATCGCCGTCGACTTCAACCGCAGTCTCTTTTCACGCCCGCGCGGGATGATTGAATTCTGTCTGGTGCACGCGGCGTCGACGTTCGCGCTCTACGCGTCGCCGATCCACTGGAAACCGGATCGCCCGCCTGCGCCGCTGTCGTCCCCGGCGCGGCTGTCGGCCGATCTGTACGAGCGCATCGGTCCCTACCGTACGCTCGGCTGGGCCGAAGCGACCGCCGCGCTCGACGAAGGCCTGATTGACGAGAAAGCGTTCATGGACGACGTCTACCGCGCGTTCGACGACCGCGCGCAGATCATCCTGCAGCGCATCGACACGAGGAAATGGGACCTGCTGGTCGGCGAAGTCGATTCGGTCGATCGCGTGCAGCACGTGATGTGGCGGCTGATGGATCCCGCGCACCCGGCGCACGATCGAACCGCCGCCACGAAATTCGGCGACGTGATCGAACACCTCTATCGCCGATGCGACGATCTGCTCGGCGAAGTCATGAGGCACGCCGGTCCGGAGACGGCGATCCTCGTGCTGTCGGCGTACGGCGAGCACGGCGTGACGCAGACGTTCGATCTCAATCGCTGGCTCGCCGAGGAAAAGCTGCCCGGCACGGCGACGGCCACCGTCGCCGGTGGCATCGTCCTCGGTCCGGACGCGCACGGCGTCGAAGAACATCTCGTCGCACGGCTGACGGCCGTGCTCGATTCCGCGACGAAGGCGCCTGTCATCAGCGCGGTGTACAGGCGCGAAGCCGTCTACACGGGCCCGTATGTGTCGCGTGCGCCGGATCTCCAGGTCGGATTCGCTCCCGGCTACGGCGTCGCCGCGGCGCCGTCGGTGTTTGCGACGAACAAGCGGAAATGGTCGGCCGACCACACAGCGCTCGACTACAAGAGCGTCCCCGGGACGCTGATTTCCAGCCGGCCGACGACGACGGAGAGTCCGCGGGTGATCGATATCGCGCCGACGGTGTTGAGATATTTCGGCGTGCCGATACCTAGTGAGATAGATGGAGCTCCGCTCTTTTAGCCTCGCCGTCGTGTTCTCCGCGGTTTCGGCCGTGACGGCTGCCGGTGCCGCGCAGCCCCCGGACCGTGCGCGAACCGAGGCACTGGCGCGCCGCGCGACCGAACGGCTGCAGGCGCTGCAGCGCGAGGCGGAGAATCTGACGGCCGACGAGCGGACGCTGCTGGGCGACTTGCGCAAGCTCGAAATCGATCGGCAAATAAAAGTCGAGGAGCTGCGGCAGATCGCGTCGGACGGGTCGGGCGTCGCCGCCGAGCTGGCGTCGAACGAACAACGGATGCGCGAGCTCGAAGAACAGGAAGCGACCAGCCGGCCCGAGCTGCGATCGCGGCTCGTCGACATCTACAAGCTCGGACAGGGGCGCTACCTGCGGCTGCTGGTGTCGACGGCCGACGTCCGGCAGGTCGGCCAGGCGTCGCGGACGCTCGCCGCGCTCGCGAAGATCGATCACGATCGCGTCGTCTCGCGGCAGCGAACGCTGGACGAATTGAAGGTGGCGCGCAGGACACTCGAAAATCGCCGGCGCCAGCTGAACCTCCTCCGCGCCAGCGCTGAACGCGCCGAGGCCGCGCTGGCCCAGGCCGCCCAGACGCGCAACGATCTCATTCGCGACATCGACAGCCGCCGCGATCTGAACGCGCAGCTCACCGGCGAACTGCAGGCCGCGCAGCAGAAGCTGCGGGCGACCCTTCGCGACCTCGCAAACGGCACGCCCGTCGACGCCGCGTCGCTTCCGATCCGGCCGTTCCGTGGCGACCTCGACTGGCCGGTGACGCCGTCCGGCAACCGGCGCGCGGCGCGATCGGGCTCGTCGCCCGCGTCGGCCGGTGTCGAGATCGCCGCGCCCGAAGGCGCGCCGGTGTCCGTCGTCCACGACGGCGTGGTGGCGTTTGCCGGCGCATTCGGCGGCTTCGGCAACCTCATCATCGTCGATCACGGCTCGCAGACCTTCAGTCTGTACGGGAATCTCCTCGAGATGTCGGTGGCAAAAGGCGACCGCGTCGAGCGCGGCGAGCCCATCGGTACAGCCGGCCTGGCCCCTGCGGGCTCAGCCGAGCTGCACTTCGAACTGCGCATCGACGGTCAGTCGGTCGATCCACTACAATGGCTCAAGAAACGGCCATGAGCTCACGCACTCGCGCCCTCGTTCTGTCCGTCACGACGCCCGTCATCGCGTTCGTCCTTGTCGGCGGCGTGCTCGGCCGCGCGATGGGGCGCGAAGAGACCTATCAGCACCTCAAGATCTTCGACGACGTGGTGAGCCTGATCTCGAGCAACTACGTCGAGCCGGCCAATCTCGACAAAGTGATGAGGGGCGCGATGGACGGCCTCGTCGATTCACTCGACGCCGACAGCGCGTATCTGACGCCGGAACAGGTGAAGCAGTTCGAATCGACGGCGCCGCCCGCGCCGGCCGAAACCGGACTCGAGATCACGCGGCAGTACTACCTCCGCGTCATCGCCGCGCGCGAGAACTCCCCCGCGGCCAAAGCCGGCCTGCGGCCGGGCGATTACATCCGCGCCATCAACGATGTCCCGACGCGCGACATGAGCGCGTGGGAAGGCACGCGCGCGCTCCGCGGCGCGGCCGGATCGAAAGTGCGCCTGACGATCTTCCGCGGCAACGCCGCCGACCCGCACGACGTGGAGCTGACGCGCGAAGTGCTGCCGGCGGGCGACGTCTCGGGCCGCATGGCCTCGCCGGGCGTCGGCTACGTTCGCGTGCCGTCCATCGGCGCTCGCACCGTCGAGCAGGTGAAAGCGCAGATCGCGACGCTGACCACGAACTTCGCCGCGACGCGTCTCATTGTCGACGTCCGCCGCACGGCGAGCGGGACGTACGACCAGGGCATCGCGCTCGCGCGGCTGTTCGTCGCCAAAGGCACGCTCGCGCAGCGCGACGTCAAAGGCGCGCCCGCGCGCGACATGATCCTGTCGAACACCGGCGACGGCAGCGTCGCGTTGCCCCTCATCGTGCTCGTCGACAGCGGCACCGCGGGCGCCGCGGAGCTCTTCGCGGCGGCGCTCTCCGGCAACCAGCGCGCGGATCTGGTCGGCGAACACACGATCGGGCGCGCCGGCGTCCAGAAACTGATCAAGCTTCCCGACGGCAGCGCGCTGTGGCTCACGACGGCGCGCTACCTGACGCCGTCGGGCGCCGCGCTTCACGAGAAAGGACTCGAGCCCACGGTCGGCGTCGACCTGCCGGACGTCGAGTTCGGTCAACCCGCCCCCGCCGGCGATCCGGCGCTCGAGAAAGCGCTCGAGCGGCTCGCCGAAAAGAAAGCCGCGTAGCGGATCCTGTCGAATCACCCAATCGGCAGATCACTCGATCACGAAATCCCCCTCTGCTATACTGATCGTTCGTCTAAACCGTTATGCACCAACGTATAGGCGCGTAGCTCAGAGGTTAGAGCGCCTGCTTGACACGCAGGAGGTCGGTGGTTCGAGTCCACCCGTGCCTACCATTCGATTCGGCTGCTCCGCAGCCTCACTCATGGCAGGCCATTCGACACAGCCGAATCGAATGTCCTGAGCGAGCATGTAATCGCAAGCGAGTCGAAGGACAGTAATTCGAGATGAGCCAGATCAGCGTCACGCTTCCGGATGGGTCGAGCCGCGAACTTGCGGCGGGTGCACCCGTCCGTGCGGTGGCGGAAGCGATTTCGCCGGGCCTCGCGAAAGCGGCCCTCGCAGGCGTCGTCGACGGGCGGCTCGTCGATCTCTCCTTCCCGCTCGAGCACGACGCGAGCGTCAAGATCGTCACCGATCGCAGTCCTGAAGCGCTCGCGCTCTATCGTCACAGCACGGCGCACCTGCTCGCGGCGGCCGTCACCAACCTGTTTCCCGGCGTGCAGTGCGGCATCGGCCCGGCGACCGACGAAGGCTTCTTCTACGATTTCGTCGTCCCGCGTCCGTTCGTGCCCGAAGACCTCGAGGCCATCGAGAAGAAGATGCGCGAGCTTGCGGACGAGAATCTGATCTACGAGCGTCAGATGTGGCCGCGCGACGAGGCGAAGAAGTTTTTCGCGGGCCGCGGCGAGCCGCTCAAGGTCCAGCTGATCGAAGAGAAAACCCAAGGCCAGAAGGACGTGTCCTGCTACACGATCAAGGACAAGGACACCTTCATCGACTTCTGCGTCGGCCCGCACGTGCCGTCCACCGGCAAGCTCAAGGCGTTCAAGCTGCTCAGCACGTCGAACGCCTACTGGAAGGGCGACGCGCGCAACCAGCCGATGCAGCGCGTTTACGGCACGGCGTTCCTGAGCGAGAAAGATCTCAAGGCGCACCTGACGCAGATCGAGGAGGCGAAGAAACGCGACCACCGCAAGCTCGGACGCGAGCTCGGGCTCTTCACCTTCCATCAGTGGGCGCCGGGCGCGCCGTTCTGGCAGGACAAAGGCACGACGCTCTACAACACGCTCGCGAACTACATGCGCGACGTGCTGCTGCCGAATGGCTACGTCGAGGTGAAGACGCCCATCATCTACAACAAGGCGCTGTGGGAGACGTCCGGGCACTGGGCGCACTACCGCCAGAACATGTTCCAGGTGCACGGCTCCGAGGGCGAAGAGATGGCCATGAAGGCCATGAACTGCCCGGGGCACTTCCTGCTGTACGCGACCGACGTCCACAGCTATCGCGAGCTGCCGGTCCGTTTTCACGAGCAGACGCCGCTGCATCGCAACGAGCTCGCCGGCGTGCTGTCAGGGCTGACCCGCGTCCGTCAGTTCTCGCAGGACGACGGGCACTGCTTCGTGATGCCAGAGCAGATCGGCGCCGAAGTCGAGCACATGCTGCGGCTCATCCGCCGCGTGTACGAGGATCTCGGCCTGACCTATCAGGCGAAGTTCTCGACGCGGCCCGACGAGTTCCTCGGCGAGGTCGCGACGTGGGACCACGCCGAGGCGGAGCTGCGCGCGGCGCTCGAACGCGCCGGGCTCGAATACACGCTCAACGAAAAGGACGGCGCGTTCTACGGCCCGAAGATCGATTTCGACGTGACCGACGCGATCGGCCGCAAGTGGCAGTGCGCGACGATTCAGCTCGACTACCAGATGCCGGAGCGGTTCGACCTGAAGTACACGGGCGCCGACAACACCGAGCATCGCGTGGTCGTCATCCACCGCGCGATCTTCGGCAGCTTCGAGCGGTTCATCGCCATCCTGATCGAACACTACGCGGGGGCGTTTCCGCTGTGGCTCGCGCCCGTGCAGGCCATCGTCCTGCCCATCTCGGATCGGCACATGGACTACGCGGTGTCGGTGCGGGATCGCCTGAAGGCCGCCGGGCTCCGGGCCGAGCTCGACGAGCGCCAGGAGAAGATTGGCTATAAGATTCGTGAGGCCCAGCTCCAGAAGATCCCGTATATGCTGGTGGTTGGCGACCGCGAGAGCGCAGAAGGCACCGTGTCGGTGCGCACGCGGGCGGGCGGCGACCAGGGGGCAAGCCCGGTGGACGCGTTCGTCGCGTCGGCGCGCGAGGAAATCGCGCACAAGGGCAAGGCCGTAGTCACCACGTAGGAGGCTTTATCGCATTCGAGAGAGGACCCCGCCGCGACGATCGCGTGCGGGTGAACGAGCGAATCCGCGTCCGCGAAATCCGCGTGATCGACGACACCGGCCAGCAGCTCGGCATCATGCCGCCGCCGCAGGCGCTCGCGATCGCCAAGACGAAGGGACTCGACCTGGTGGAGATCTCGCCGACGGCCGTCCCGCCGGTCTGCCGGATCATGGACTTCGGCAAGTATCAGTACCAGGAGCAGAAGCGGGCGCGCGAGGCGAGGCGGCACCAGAAAGTGATCGAGGTCAAGGAGATCAAGTTCCGCCCCAAGGTCGACGAGCACGACTACCAGTTCAAGAAGAAGCACATCGAGCGCTTCCTCGAGGACGGCGACAAGGTGAAGGCGACGATCTTCTTCCGCGGCCGCGAAATGGCGCACCCGGAGATCGGCCGGCGCATTCTCGAGCGGCTGGTCGACGAGCTCGCCGACCTGGCCATCGCCGAGACGATGCCGCGGCTCGAAGGCAACCAGATGCACACGATCCTGAGCCGGCGCCCGCAGAGCGGCGGCGGCCGGGCGAAGCCCGCGGCATCGGCCGCGGCAAAGACGTAGACGCAGGAACCCTATGGCCAAAGCGAAGAAGATCAAACTGAAGACCCACCGCGGCGCCGCGAAGCGCTTCAAGCGGACGAAGAACGGAAAATTTCTGAGGGGCAAGGCGTTCAAGCAGCACATCCTCAGCAGCAAGACGACGAAGCGGAAGCGCGCGCTCCGCGGGACGACGACAGTCGCGGACGTTGATGCGCCGAAGCTCGCGCGCATGCTTCCGTACAAGTAAACGGGATTCGGGATTCGGGATTCGGGATTTGGGATTCGAGAATCGGGATTTGGAGTAGACGATGCCGCGTGTTAAGAGAGGAACGGTTCGCCGCGCGAAGCGCAAGAAGCTGCTCGGGCTGGCGAAGGGGTACTACGCGAACAAGAGCAAGCTCTATCGCGCCGCGAAAGAATCCGTCGATACAGCGCTCAAGTACGCGTTCGTCGGTCGCCGCCGCAAGAAGCGCGACTTCCGCAAGCTGTGGATCGTCCGGATCAACGCGGCCGCGCGTGAGAACGGCCTGACCTACGGCCAGATGATCAACGGGCTGAAGAACGCCGGCGTCACGCTCGATCGCAAGAGCCTGTCGGAGCTGGCCATCGCCAGCCCGGCGGCGTTCGCCAAGCTCGCGCAGCAGGCCAGGTCCAAAGCCAGGACCGCCGCTCGCGCCTGATCGTTTCCGTTACACTAGTGGCCGGGCGCCTGTGAGATTCGCAGGCGCCCGTTTCCACACATGCCTCTGCCCAACCTCCACACGATCGAGGGCGTGCTCGCCCGGTTCCACGACGATTTGTATGCGGCCGAGACCGCGCACGATCGGCAGGCGGTCCGCGATCGGTATCTCGGGCGCAAGAACAGCATCCTGGCCGAGTGGATGGAGCGGCTCGCCGCCGCGGCGCCGGCCGAGAAACGGCATCTCGGCCAGCTGACGAACGCGCTCAAGCGCGAGCTCGAAGCACGGTGGGCGACGTTCACAGAAACACAGCAGGCCACCGCCGTCCCGGCCGACGCCGTGGACGTCACGCTCCCCGGCCGCGCCGTCCGCCTCGGCCACCGGCATCCGCTGACCGTCGTCCGCGATCGGATGGACGAGATCTTCGCGCGGATGGGATTCACCTTCGTCGAAGGGCCGGAGGTCGAGGACGAATGGCACTGCTTCGACGCGCTCAACATGCCCGCGGAGCACCCGGCGCGCGACATGCAGGACACGCTGTACCTGTCGGCGCCGTTCCCGTCGTTCGAGCCCGGCGGACGTCAGCGCACGATGCTGCGCACGCACACCTCGTCGATCCAGATCCGGTACATGCAGTCGCACACGCCGCCGATCCGCATCGTCGCGCCGGGACGCGTGTACCGCCGCGACGATCTGGATCTGACGCACACGCCGATGTTCACGCAGATGGAAGGCCTCGTCATCGGCGAAGGGATTTCGCTCGCGGACCTGAAGGGCACGCTGCTGGCATTCGCGCGCGCGATGTTCGGCGAGAAATCGCGCCTGAGGTTCCGCCCGAGCTTCTTCCCGTACACCGAGCCGAGCGCGGAGGTCGACATCAGCTGCTGGTCGTGCGACGGCGCGGGCTGCTCGATGTGCAAGAAGACCGGGTGGATTGAAATCCTCGGCTGCGGGATGGTGCATCCGGCGGTATTCGAGGCCGTCGGCTACGACTCGGAGCGCTACACGGGCTTCGCCTGGGGCATCGGCCTCGAACGCGTCGCGATTCTCCGCTACCAGGTGGATGACATCCGGCTGTTCTTCGAGAACGACTTGCGCTTTCTGGAACAGTTCCCGTACTAGTGACAACCGTGTGGATCTTCGTGCCTTCGTGATGAACGGACTTTCGAACTAGATGCGACTCGTCATCTCCTGGCTGCGTGACTTCGTCGACGTGAAGGCGTCTCCGGAAGAGATCGCCGGCACGCTCGCGCTGCGCGGATTCGAAGTCGCGTCGGTCGAGTCGCTTCCCGATGGCGACGCGGTGATCGACTTCGAGGTGACCGCCAACCGGCCCGACTGTCTCAGCGTGATCGGCCTGGCGCGCGAAGTCGCGACGGCGTTCCAGCTTCCGTTTGCGCCGACGCCCGCGACCCGCCGCGCGTCGGTCCCGGCCGGCGATTCGGATCGCATTCGCGTGACGATTGAAGACGACGAGCTCGGGCCGCGATATGCCGGCGCCGTCGCCGACATCACCAGCGTCGCATCGCCGGCGTGGATGACGACACGCCTGCAGGCCGCCGGCGTGCGGCCCATCAGCGCGATCGTCGACATCACGAACTACGTCCTGCTCGAGCTCGGCCATCCGATGCACGCGTTCGATCTCGCCAGGCTCGCGGGCGCGGAGATCAGAGTCCGGCGGGCGAAGAAAGGCGAAGTGCTCACGACGCTCGACGGCGTCGAGCGCAAGCTGGACGACGACATGCTCGTGATTGCCGATCGCGATCGCGCGCAGGCCGTCGCCGGCGTCATGGGCGGCGCGCACTCGGAGGTCTCCGCCGCGACCAGGGCCATCGTCTTCGAAAGCGCATACTTCGCGCCGGCATCGGTCCGGCGCACGAGCAAGCGCCTCGGGCTGAAAACCGAAGCGTCCGCCCGGTTCGAACGCGGCGCGGACATCAACGGCGCAGTGGCCGCGATGCAGCGCGCGGTCGCGCTGATGGAATCGATCGGCGCCGGCACTGTGTCGGGCCCCATCGTCGATCGCTATCCGGCGGCGAGACAGCCGGCCAGGCTGCACCTCCGGCGCGCGCGGCTGGCGTCCGTGCTGGGCGCGACCGTGCCCGACGCCGATGTCTCGCGCATCCTGCGCAGCCTCGGTCTCGATGTGTCCAACGCCGAAGACGGATGGGATGTCGTGGCGCCGACGTTCCGCGTCGATCTCGTCCGCGAAATCGACCTGATCGAGGAAGTCGGGCGTCACCACGGATTCGATCGGCTCGAACCGTCGTTCCCGGTCCTGAAACAGCCGGCGCCGCCGCCCGATCCGCGCGTCGCGCGCGACAGCCTTGTCCGCCGGGTGCTCACGGCCGCGGGACTGTCGGAAGCGGTGACGTTCGGCTTCATCGAAGCGAAAGCCGCCGCGCTGTTCGAAAGCGATGCCGCGCGGCTCTCGACCATCGCCAATCCGCTCAACGCCAAGTTCGATACGCTCCGGCCGCTGCTCATCCCTGGCCTTGTCGACGCCGTCGCGCACAATCGCCGGCACGGCCGCCGCGACGTCGGGCTCTTCGAGATCGGCACGCGCTTCACGCCACAGGGCGAAACGCGCGCCGTGGCGGTGGCGTTGACCGGCGCGGTCACGGAACACTGGAAAGGCGGCGCCCGCGACGCCGACTTCTTCGACGCCAAGGGCATCGTCGAAGGTCTCGGAGGCGCGCTTGGCCTGTCGCTGCAGTTTGAGACCGCGACGACGCCGTATCTGGTCGCGGGACAGACCGCCGCCGTGCTTTCAGGCGGCACGCGACTCGGCGTCATCGGCCGCGTGATGCCGGCGATCGTGGACGAACGCGGGGCGCCGAAGCAGGATGCCGTGTTCGTCGCCGAACTCGATCTGGATGCCGCCTCCGCCGCCGCCATCGTGCGCGGCGACGGCGTGCGTCCGCTGCCGCGCCATCCGTTCGTCGTCCGCGATCTCTCGATCGTCGTCGATGCTGCCTTGCCTGCCGAAATCATTCGTGGCACCATTCAGGCGGCCGGCGCGCAGTCATCGCTGGCGAGCGTCAGCTTTTTCGATCGCTATCAGGGCAAGGGCGTGCCGGACGGCAAGGTCAGCCTGTCGCTGCGGCTGACGTTCCAGGCGGATCGCACGCTGACCGACGCGGAAGTTCAGACACAATTCGACGCGATTGTCGCGGCCCTCGTGCGCGCGCACAACGCGGTGCAGCGATAGCGGAATTCGGCCGCTACATCACTGAATCGCGAGATCGCCCCAATGTGAGGATTCGGATATGGCAAAGACAGCGGTGCGCGGAGCGGAACTCGACTCACTCGATCGCCTCGAGGACAAGGTGAAGCGCCTCGTGGCAATGGTCGAGCGCATGAAGACCGAGCAGACGCGGGCCGCGGAAGAGAACCAGCGGCTGAAGGCCGAAATCGAATCGCTGAAGTCGCGCGCCGCGACCGGCGAGACGCTGTCGTCGGAGATCGCGGCGCTCAAGGACGAGCGGGACGTCATCCGCACGCGCGTCGGCGACATGCTGCAGCAGCTCGAAGCCCTCAACCTGTGAGCGAGCCGAAAAACGTCTCCGTCGAGATCTTCGGGCAGCGCTATCCCATCCGCAGCGCGCTCGATCCCGAGTACATCAAACGCCTGGCGGGCTACGTGGACGGCAAGATCCGCGCGGCCGGCGACTCGGCCCCGAGCAGCGACCCGGTCCGCCTCGCCGTGCTCGCCGCGCTCAACATCGCCGACGAGCTGTTCCGCCATCTCGAAAGTTCCCGCGCGAAGGACGGCAGCGTCGCCGAGCGCGCCGAAGAGCTCGAACGCCTCCTTGACCGGGTCCTCCTCGCCGACTAAGATTCGATTCGGTTTCTGCTTTGCTTGTGATGGCGGAAGGCTCGTTTGAGCCAACGTTTCATCTAAGAGAATCGTGACGCGGCGCGGTGTGCATGCCTCTGCAACGAGGAAGCCTGAAGCGCCGCTTATCTGAGCGGTTCCACCTGCCTACGCAGGTTCATCGACCTCCCCACACGGCAAAGCGGGGCCATTTTCAGTCCATATTCCCTGGTCCTTAGTACTTAGTTCACGCTGCGTCACAGGAAAGGACGTCACGCGTGTTGCCGATATACGTTTACGTCGCGAATTTCGTGGTCACGGTGGCGGCCGCCGCCGGCGTCTACGCCGTGTGGCTGGCGAACCGCAAGCGTCTCGCGGCGGAGACAGTCGGCCGCGCCGAGGAGCAGGCCGCGCGGCTCGTGAAGGACGCCGAGCGCGACGCCGAGACGCGGAAGAAGGAAGCGCTTTTCGACGCCAGAGAGAAAGCGCACGAGATCCTCCGCGAAGCCGAGCAGCAGGCGCGCAAAGATCGCCAGCAGGCCGACGCGCTCGAGCAGACGCTCAACCGGCGCGACGCCTCCCTCTCCGAGCGTCAGACCTCCATCGACCGCAGCGAAAAGGACCTCGCCGCGCGCGACCGCACCATCACCGAGCGCGAGAAGAACGTCGCGGCGGCCGCGAAGAAGTACGAAGAGCTCGTCGCCCGCCAGCAGCACGAGCTCGAACGCGTCGCGAGCCTGACGGCCGAAGAAGCCAAGGAGCTCCTCCTCAAGCAGATCGAGGCCGACGCGCGGCACGACGCGGCGAATCTCCTCAAGCGCCTCGACGCCGAGGCGCGCGAGACGGCCGTCGATCGCGCCAAGCACTACATCACGCAGGCCATTCAGCGCTGCGCCGGCGAGCACGCGGTCGAGACGACCGTCTCGGTCGTCGACCTGCCGAGCGACGATCTCAAGGGGCGCATCATCGGCCGCGAAGGCCGGAACATCCGGGCGCTCGAGTTGGCGACCGGCGTGGACCTGATCGTCGACGACACGCCCGGCGCGATCATCCTGTCCGGTTTCGATCCGTACCGCCGCGAGATCGCCAAGCAGGCCATCGAACGGCTCATCGCCGACGGCCGCATCCATCCGGCGCGCATCGAGGAGGTCGTCCAGAAGGTCAAGGACGAAACCGACGAGGCGATGCGCAAGGAGGGCGAAGCGGTCGCGTTCGATCTGGGCCTGCACGATCTGCATCCGGAGATCTGCCGCCTGATGGGACGCCTGCGCTACCGCACGAGCTACGGCCAGAACATGCTCGCGCACTCGGCCGAAGTCGCGCGTCTCGCCGGCATCATGGCGAAGGAAGTCGGCCTCGACGCGCACACGACCGTGCGCGCCGCGTTCCTGCACGACATCGGCAAGGCCGTCGACCGCGAGATGCAGGGCACGCATCTCGAGCTCGGCATCGAGCTGCTGCGCAAGCACGGCGAAAGCGAGCCGGTCGTCATGGCGATGGCCGCGCACCACATGGACATCGACTGGCCGTCGCTCGAAGCGATGCTCGTGCAGGCGGCGGACGCGATTTCGGCCGCGCGTCCCGGCGCGCGCCGCGACATCCTCGAGTCGTACGTGAAGCGCCTCGAAAAGCTCGAAGGCATCGCCGACTCGTTCAAGGGCGTCAGCAAGTCGTTCGCGCTCCAGGCCGGCCGCGAAATCCGGATCATGGTCGAAAGCGAGAAGATCTCGGACGAAGAGGCCGTGTGGCTGTCGAAGGACATCGCGCGCCGCATCGAGAACGAGCTCGAGTACCCCGGCCAGATCAAAGTCACCGTCATCCGCGAAACACGCGCCGTCGATTACGCCAAGTGAGCACTGTCGCGGATTTCACCGAGCGCGAGCTCATCGCCCGCATCGCCGGCCGTCTCCCGCCTCCGCCCGGCTGGATGCCCGTCGGCATCGGCGACGATGCGGCCGTCGTGGAGCCGGAGAGGAACAGGCTCGAGGTCCTGAGCGTCGACGCGCTGGTCGAAGGGATCCATTTCGACCGCGCGTTCACGCCGCCGGACGCCATCGGACACCGAGCGCTGGCCGTCAACCTGAGCGATCTCGCCGCGATGGGCGCCGCGCCCCGGCTCTGCCTGCTGTCGCTCGCGCTCCCCGCGTCGTTCCCTGTCGCCGACTTCGACGCGATGATCGGCGGCCTGACGGCGCTCGCGGCGCGTCATCGCATGCACGTCGCCGGCGGCAATCTCACCCGATCGCCCGGTCCGCTCGTCATCGACATCATGGTGTCGGGCACGGCGAAGCGCCGCCAGGTCCTCTTGCGCAAGGGCGCGCGCCCCGGCGACGACCTGTACGTCACCGGATCGATTGGCGCCGCCGCGGCAGGCCTCGGCATGCTGAAGGCCGAGGGTCTGAAGGCATGCACCAGCGGGAACTCATGTGCAGACCGGTATCTCTATCCCGAACCGCGACTCCGCATGGGTCAGCTCGTCGCGCGAAATCGCGCGGCGAGCGCCGGCATGGACTTGAGCGACGGGCTGGCCGACGGTGTCCATCAGATTGCCGAAGCCAGCGGCGTCGGCGCGATCGTCGACGCCGAGGCGCTTCCGATTGAGCCGGCCGCGCGTGAGTGGTTCACCCGGCACGGAACTGACGCGGTCACGGCGGCGCTGACCGGCGGCGACGACTACGAGCTGCTGCTGGCGGTCCGGCCGAAACTCGGCCGCCGGCTGGCGGAGGCGCGCCGGCACGGCGGGGTCGCGCTGACCCGGATCGGCGTATGCACTCAGGACCCGTCAGTGGTGCTCAAAGGCGTTGATGCCGGGCATCGGCCGCTTCCGCAGGGCTACCACCACTTCCGATGATTCATCTGACGCGTGCCCTCGTACGCCGGTGGCTCGAGGCGCTGCTTCACATCGACGACTCGCCCGAACGGACCGCCGCGGCCTTTGCGCTCGGCGTCTTCTTCGGGTTCTCGCCGCCTGTCGGATTCCACACGCTGCTCGGCATCGCCTTCGCGTTTCTGTTCAACTTCAATCGCGTGGCCGTGCTGCTGGGGGTCTATTCGAACCTGCCCTGGATCGTGGCTCCCTATTACGCGTTCACGACCATGTTCATCGGGGCCCCTTTGACCGGCTACCGGATTCCACCGGGGTTCCGTGACCAGATCGCTGCGCTGTTTGAACAGATGTCTCTCTTCCATCTCGACTTCTGGCACCACTTGCTGGTGCTGTTCCGCCCGTTTCTCATCCCCTATGCGGTCGGGTCTCTCATCGGCAGCGTGGTGCTTTCGGCCCTCGCATATCCGCTCGCGCTGGCGTTCGTCACGAGCCGCCGGCGACTGAGCCACCTAATTCATAGCAAACATTAGAGATAACAGAACTGAAACCGGTCGAAATCAGCCCCGATTTTTGCGTCCGTCGGGCTCCGGAACCCTACAATTGAAGGGTGATTATCTCAGGCTCGTTGTGGCGTAAAGCCGTCGTCACCACGGTGGCGATCGTCGCTATCGTCTCGACCTACGAGGTCACGATCCTCGACTCCCAGTACGCCGCCCGCCAGGCGGTGCTCCGGGAGACGACCGCCCTGCCGACTCCAGGAGCCAGGTTGGCCTTCAGCGCGACAGCCTACTGCAAGGGCGACACGACCGCGTCGGGATCCGGCGTCCACGCCGGCATTGCCGCCGCCGACCCCGAGCTGCTGCCGGTCGGTTCGGTCGTCGAAATCGACTCGCTGCCCGGCCATTACAACGGGATCTACACGGTCCTCGACACAGGACCCGCCGTGCAGGGCCGCCAGGTCGATCTGTATATGTGGAGCTGCAACGAGGCGCTCGAGTTCGGCCGGCAGCCGATCCATCTCACGGTGCTTCGCCTCGGCTGGAATCCGCGCCAGACGACCCCGACGTTCCTCGACAAGTTGTTCAAGAGGCCGGCTGGCGCAGGCAATTAAGAAGTTAGAAGTGAGAAGTTAGAACTCAGAACTGAGTTCCAACTTCTTACTTCTCAATTCCAAATTCTTATACTGCAGCTCGAACAGCTTGAAGTAGATCCCGCGTTCGGCGAGCAGCTCCTGGTGCGTGCCGGCTTCGCGGAGCTGGCCCTTGTGGAACACCAGGATGCGATCCATGTCCTGGATCGTCGAGAGGCGGTGCGCCACGGCGATCGTCGTGCGGCCGGCCATCAGCACGTGCAGCGCGTCGCGAATCAGTATTTCGGTTTCCGTGTCGACGCTCGACGTCGCTTCGTCCAGGATCAGGACTCGAGGGTCGAAGGCCAGCGCGCGCGCAAACGACAGCAGCTGCTTCTGCCCGACCGACAGCGTCGACCCGCGCTCGGCAACCGCCGTCTGATACCCCTCCGGAAGCCGCTCGATGAACACGTTGGCATGCACGGCCGCCGCCGCGCCTTTCAGCCGCTCGTCGCCGATGCCCTGATGTCCGAGCCGGATGTTCTCGGCGATGGTCCCGGAAAACAGATGCACGTCCTGAAGCACGAGGCTGAACAGCCCGCGCAGATCCGCAAGATCCAGCTCGCGGATGTCCACGCCGTCGACGGTGATCCGGCCCTTGCTGACGTCATAAAACCGCAGCAGCAGATTGATCAGCGTCGTCTTTCCCGACCCCGTCGCGCCGACGATGCCGATGCGCTGTCCTGGTCTGACTTCGAAGCTGATGTCGCGAAGAACATAATCCTCGCCGTTGTACGCGAACCACACGTGATCGAACACGATGTGGCCCGTGGCGGGCGCCGGCCGCGCCACCGGATGTTCTGGCTGTCGAATGACGATGGGCTCGTCGATCAGCTTGAAGATCCGCTCGGACGAGGCCATCGCGGCCTGCAGAACGTTGAACTTCTCGGACATGTCGCTGATCGGACGGAAGAACCGCTGCGAGTACTGCATGAACGCGACGAGCGCGCCCAGGGTCAGGACATTCCCGAGGACGCCGGCGCCGCCGTACCAGATGATGAGCGCCGAGGCGAGCGCCGCGACGATCTCGATGGCCGGATAGAAGACCGAGTAGTAGAAGATCGACTGGATGTTGGCGTCGCGGTGTTTGCGGTCGATCTCGTCGAAGCGATCGAAATTCACGGCTTCCCGCCGGAACAGCTGCACGGTCGACATTCCCGTGATGTTTTCCTGCAGGAACGCGTTGATCCGGGCGATGTAGCCACGCACGACGCGATACGACTCGCGCACGTTGCGGCGAAACCACTGCGTGACGAGCACGATCAGCGGCAGGACGGAGAACGCCACCAGCGCCAGCCGCCAGTTCATGCCGATCATGATCGCCATGATGCCGACGAGCGAGAACACGTCGCCGAAGATCGTGACGACGCCCGACGTGAAGAGATCGTTCAGCGCGTCGACGTCCGAGGTCACGCGCGTCATCAGCCGGCCGACGGGGTTGCGGTCGTAGTACTGCAGGTCGAGCCGCTGCAGGTGGCCGTAAATCGCCATCCGCAGATCGAACATGATCCGCTGCCCCGTCATCTGCATCGTCCACGTCTGCAGATACTCGAACGCGAACCCCGCGACGAGAATCGCGAGGAAGAGCAGGGCGAGCGTGTCGAGGCCTTCGAGGCGGCCCGTGGCGATGTGCTGATCGATGGCGGTCTTGATCAGGTACGGCTGCGCGAGCTGTCCCGCGGCGCCCGCGATGATCGCGACCAGCGCGAACAGCACCTGCCGCCAGTACGGCCGCAGGTACTGGAGCAGGCGGCGCATGAGCCGCGCATCGTATGCCTTGCCGAGAATCTCGTCGTCCTGCGGTGTCACGACGCGGCCAGCTCCTCTTCGAGCAGCTGCTTCTTGTGCAGCTCGGCGTACAGGCCGCCGCCGAGAATCAGCTCGCCGTGCGTGCCGCGCTCGGCGATGCGGCCATTGTCCAGGACGAGGATGAGATCCGCGTCGCGAACGGTTGAGATGCGGTGCGAGACGATGATCGACGTCCGCTGGCGCATGACGTCGCGCAGCCGCGCCAGGATTTCCTCTTCCGTGTAGGTGTCGACCGCCGACAGCGCGTCGTCCAGGATGAGAATTCTCGGATCGATGGCGATTGCGCGGGCGAGCGCGGTGCGCTGCTTCTGGCCGCCCGACAGCGTGATGCCGCGTTCGCCGACCATCGTCTCGTAGCCGTTGGGAAAGTCCGCGACGTCCTTATCAAGGCGCGCGATCGCCGATGCGGCGATGATCTTGTCGTAGCGTGGGCCTTTCAGGCCCGCCTCCGGTGGCCCTGCAAGGGCCGCCCTGCTGGCGTCAACCCCGTCGACACCGAAGGCGATATTGGCCGCCAGCGAATCCGAAAACAGGAACGGTTCCTGCGGCACGAACCCAATCGCGCCGCGCAGAGCGGCCAGCGGCAGTTCGCGGACGTCGACGCCGTCGACGAACACGGTCCCGGGCGGCGGATCGTACAGCCGCGCCAGCAGGCTGATGAGCGTCGACTTTCCCGCCCCCGTCGGTCCGACGAGCGCAACCGTCTGCCCCGCCGCGATCTTCGCGGACACGTGATGCAGCACGGGCGTCGGGCCGAAGCCGAACGTCAGGTCGCGAAACTCGATGTCGCCGCGGATTGGTTCCGTACGTAGGGCGGCCTCGCTGTCAGCAATCGCCGGCGTCGTCTCCAGCACTTCGAGCATCCGCTTCCATGACGCCATGCCGCGCTGGATCATGTTCGTCACCCAGCCGAACGCGATCATCGGCCAGCCGAGCAGCATCAGGTACCAGTTGAAGGCCACGAACTGCCCGACCGTGATGCGGCCGCCGATCACTTCCCGGCTCCCGTACCAGACAACGACCAGCGCGCCGAGCCCGAGAAAGAACGACATGCTCGGGAAGAAGAAGCCCTGGACGGCAATCAGCCGCCGATTCTTGCGGACGAACTCTTCATTCGACCGCGCAAACCGCGCGACCTGATCGCGCTCCTGCCGGTACGCCCTGACCACGCGCACGCCCGCAAAGGCTTCCTGCGCGACGGCGCTCAAATCCGACAGCTGCGCCTGAATCTCTTCGAACCGCTTGTGGATGGCCGTGCCGAAGTACTTTACCGAGATCGACACGCACGGCAGCGGCACCAGCGCGACGAGCGTCAGCCGCCAGTCGATCGCGATCATCAGCGCCAGCGCGACGACAAATGTCAGGATCGTGTCGGCGGAATACATCACCGACGGGCCGATCATCATGCGGACGGCATTGAGATCGTTCGTCGCGCGCGACATCAGGTCGCCTGTCCTGTTGGCCTGGAAGTACGCGGCCGGCAGCGTCTGCAGGTGCGCGAAGAACTCATTGCGCATGTCGTACTCGATCTCGCGCGACACGCCCGTGAGAATCCGCCGCATCAGAAACCGGAAGAAGCCGCCAAGCAGGCCGATGCCGAGCAGCAGCGATCCGTCCACCGCCAGCTTGGTGACCGTCACGCCTTCCGTCAGCGAGTCGATCGCATAGCGGAGCACCGCGGGCGCGGCCAGACGCACGCCCGTCGTGACGACGACGCAGGCGAGGCCGAGGAGGAAGGAGCGTCGGTAGCGGAGGGCGTATGCGAAGAGCCGGCCGAGCGGAGACATGCGATGAATCTAGTTTACTGTGTTATAAGAAGCCCCAATGCTCACACAATCGATTCGCTCGCGCGCGCTCGTGGTGTGCGCGCTGACGCTCTTCGCCGCGCCGGCGTTCGCGCAGTACCGCCCGCGTCCCGTCGCCACGACCTCGCCCGCCGAGGCGTATCATGTCGAGCTCGCCGCCGGATTCTGGAATCCCACGGCCGACATGCAGATCACGAACACGGCCCAGGGGCAGGCGGGATCGACCGTCGACCTGAAGAACGACCTCGGGCTGCAGGACAAGAAGTTTGCGGAGTTCCAGCTCGTCATCAAGCCGGCGCTCAAGCACAAGATCCGCGTGCAGTTCATTCCGATCAGCTACACGCAGACAGGCACGCCGAAAGCGGATCTGATCTTCGCCGGCCAGACTTTTCCTGCCGGGACGGCAATCAACTCGACGCTCGACTGGAAGGCGTGGCGATTCGGGTACGAGTACGACTTCGTGTCGAACTACCGCGGGTTCGTCGGAGCGATCGTGGATCTGAAATACACCGACGTGAATGCGACGCTCACCTCGGGCAGCCGCACCGGAACGGCGTCCGCGGAGGCGCCGATTCCCGCGCTCGGCGGCATCGCGCGCGTCTACCTCGCCTCGAATCTGTCGCTCACCGGGGAGCTGACGGGGTTCAACCTGCCGGGCGGCTGGATCAAGACCACCAGCGGCCACTATGCCGACATGGACTTCTACGCGATGCTGAACTTCGCCGACGCCTTCAGCGTCCGCGGCGGCTTCCGGAAATTCGACGTCGCGTACACGCTGACGAACGACACCGGGACGTTGAAGCTGGATGGATGGTACCTGGGGGCCGCGCTCAGATTCTGAAGACGACGAGGCAGACCTGAAGGTCTGCACTACGACAGTCGACGAGGCAGACCTGAAGG
>Ga0153915_10000594_pt1 | contig 33616 bp, 30 predicted proteins | sample Opewatmetagenome_2_FD_107003 | JGI IMG/M metagenome (GOLD analysis project Ga0153915, IMG submission 107003) | Freshwater wetland microbial communities from Ohio, USA - Open water 3 Core 3 Depth 3 metaG | ecosystem: Environmental > Aquatic > Freshwater > Wetlands | place: USA: Ohio, Lake Erie... | reverse complement strand
ATCTGGGCGGGGCAGATCATGCCGATGCACCGGTGAGCTGCTTCTCCTTCGAGGCGCACAACCTTTGAGCCGCATTCAGGACAGGCAGTGGGCATAAAGAATCTTCTCTCCCCGCCTGTCCGCTTTGATTCAATAACTTTTACTACCTCCGGGATTACATCCCCTGCTCTCTGAATGATGACGGTATCACCTATGCGGATGTCTTTTTTATCAATCTCATCCTGATTATGGAGAGTTGCCCGTCTGACGGTAACACCGCCAATTTGGACCGGTTTTAAAATGGCCACTGGTGTCAATACGCCTGTTCGTCCTACCTGGACATCAATTTTTTCGATGACGGTCGTTTCCTGTGTGGCGGCAAATTTACACGCAATAGCCCAGCGTGGGCTTCTCGAAACAGCGCCCAGATGCTCTTGGATAGCAAGATCATCTGCTTTGATTACAATGCCATCGATTTCATAGGGTAGTTCCCTTCTGATGTAATTGATGTGATGATAATATTGAATGCATTCATTGATGTTGGAGGCCTGTGCAATATGAGGATTGACTTTAAATCCCCAGCCAGAAAGAGTTTGCAGAACCTCCCAATGGCTCTTGAAGCTTTTTCCTGTATCTATGCCAATACCGTAACAGAAGATATCTAAAGGTCTTTTGGCGGTTATCCTTGAATCTAATTGACGCAACGAGCCTGCGGCTGCATTGCGGGGATTGGCAAAAGGCTGCTCACCTTCCTGTAGTCTGCGTTTGTTTAGTTTCTTGAAGGCATCGATTTCTATGTATACTTCTCCCCTGATTTCAATTCTTTCCGGGATGGGGTGATTTTTACTCTTCTTCATTTGCAATGGAATAGTATGAATGGTTTTGAGATTCTGAGTGATATCCTCTCCCTTTTCTCCATCGCCTCTCGTTGCCCCAACAGCAAAGCCTCCATTATCGTAAATGAGATTTACCGCTGTGCCGTCCAGTTTAGGTTCAATGACAAAGGCAATATTTTCATGTATGCCAAGAAAACGTTTAATGCGTTCTGCAAAATCTAAAATATCCTGTTCGGAATAGGCATTGGCGAGGCTGAGCATCGGAGTAAGGTGAGAGATAGTGCTGAATTTTTCCAGGGGTGCCACTCCCACACGCTGCGTGGGCGAATCGGAGACATCAATATCCGGGAATCGCTGTTCCAGGTCGATAAGTTCCTTCATAAGGCGGTCATACTCGACATCGGATATTTCCGGATCATCAAGCTGATAGTAACGCCTGTTGTGGTAATTGATTAACGCTCTGAGCTCTTCAATCCTCTTGCTGGCTGATTCAGTTTCCATCTCACTTTTTTATTTGACCAGTTTTAAGTCAGGTTTCTTTTTGGGTGGCTTTTCCGGTTTGTTCTGTTTATTCTGAAGTTTGAGGATATTCTCATTAAATATATGATTTTTCACTCTTACAGAATTGATAATGAAAAAAATAATAACTGACTTCTCCCATTCCCTCGTTGTATCGAAATGCTCCATCTTTATCTTATATTTTTCCCATAAACTGGTAAGAGATGCCTCATCAAGACTGAGGATATTTTCTGCCATCTTCTCTAATGCTGATTCAAGCATTACTACCGGTCTCCTTCTGTGAAATTATATCAAATAGTATAAAAGGTACTCTGTGAAAGTCAAACGAAAACAATTTGCCCATGTTTATATATCACTATCCGGAGAGTATTTTTTCAACTATGGATGCGTGACACATTTGATGCGTGTGCTGCCCTGAGAATTTTATAGGAGAGTGGCGTGGCATTCCGTTCATTGTGATGTCCGGCACCATGGGAGAGGACATAGCGGTAGCGATGATGTAAGTCGGAGCGCATGATTATGTGATGAAGGACTATCGAGCACGACTGGTTCCTGCTGTGGAAAGGGAACTGATTAAATCTATCCAAATACTAGTTTTAACCTCGTATATTGCTACATATCAACCAGTATTGCTTTTCTGTAAAATCTCACATATTAAACTGTGGAAGTTTATGGTCTGATTGACCGATTATAATCGCATATACATGCTTATAAAGGCTATATTGATAGAATGTTCTCAAATAATAGCTATCCATGGAAAAAATTTTTCAGATTAAAATAAATTCAGGAGCTATGGAGAATGAAATACAAAACTAAATCAAGAGAGGAACTCATAGAAGAATTAGAAGCAATGCGTCAACAAATTGCCGAATTGAAAGCGGCTGAAGCGATGCGTAAAAATACTGCAGAAGAAGAGATATATCGCAAAAAACTTCGCAGTATTGTAGAAATTGCCGAAGAAGTTTTTCATGAAATAAATCAACCGATGCAAGCAATTTTGGGATATACAGATTTATTGTTGATAAATACTTCTATTGATAATCCCACGCATGACAAACTTGCGACAATTAAAAAGCAAACTATAAGAATGAGTAACGTAACAAAAAAATTAATAAAGATTAAAAATTATGAATTTCAGGATTACTGATTTTCGGATAAGGGCAACTTAAGAGGCATTTAGAAGAATTAAAAAGATGACGAATTATTAGCCAATAAAAGGTAAAAATAATGATAAATATGGAGGTCATATATGAATAAAATGGATTTGCCAGAATTCAGCCGGTATAATCTGGACACCACTCCATACTGAGCAGAGATTTTATGTCTTTTTGTGAATGAAGAGTTTCATGCCTGACTAAACTGTCATTATGAAATATTTAAAAGACTGGCTCTAAGGTTTGTTTTTTTATTATTAAATCCGAGTTTACTCCTTATATTTTTCCTGTGGAAATCAATTGTTCTTTCCGAGACATTCAGAAGCACTGCGATTTCTTTGCTGGTCATCCCCTCCTTGACAAGATTGGCGACCTGAATTTCCTTGGAAGTAAGATTTATATATTTTGAGGATAAATTTTGCGAAAACGATGACGTGAGGTCTTGTAAATTTTTTTCCAGAATACCTATGTACTGTGCTGTTTTCGTTTTTGCACATATTTTTTTCAGCTTTTCAACATTGGGCATAATGAGATTCTTAACATTTGAAAGGACCCAATCTTCCAGCTCGTCTTTGTCTTTTTCCCTCTGCTGCAGCAACACCCTCAGGGCGGTATTGAATTCCTCAAGTTTTTGTGACTTGTTCTCCAGTGCCGACTCTGCCCGCCTTCGTTCTTCAATTTCTTCCACAAGTCGGCGGTTCTTTACGAGGAGTTCCTCCGTGCGCTCCGCGACTAATCGCTCCAGATTGTCATGTGCCTGCTGCAGCGCCTCCTCAGCGCGCTTCCGCTCCTCCAGCGTGGCTTTAAGCCGGAAAATCAGTTCCTGTTCATTGTCCCTTTTCTTCTTCAATTCCACATGGGTGTGCACTCTGGCAAGCAACTCCGCAGAGTTGAAGGGCTTTGTCACGTAATCAACAGCCCCTTCGTTATATCCCCGCAAAATATCCTCCGTCTCATCTTTTACAGTTAAAAATATGACAGGGATATCCTTTGTTTCTGTAGAGCCCTTTAAAATCCTGCAGATTTCAAATCCATCCATTTCCGGCATCATAATATCCATGAGGATAAGATCCGGTAAAACCGTTCCGATCATGTCAAGCGCCTTTCTCCCACTCTCAGCAACCGCAAGCCGATACTTCCCCCTGTCCAGAGTCATCGCCAGAATATCAATGTCTATCGGAGTGTCATCTACAATCAAAATCGTCGGTTCTTTGTGTTTCATAATAACAGCATCACTCACGGCTTGTCATCTCCCCAGATTTATAACGATACAGTTACAGTATTTACAAAGCTGCACAATGTACCGCAAAAGGATATATAACTATGTTTCCTTAATAGGATTTCAGCGAAAGTACAAGGATGATTCCCTCCTCGCGAAACCCTATCACTAATGTATACCAACCGTATCCGGTGATTTCTTTAATAATCTGCAGACTTTATAGCCATCCATTTCCTGCATCACAACACCCATAAGAATGAGATCGAATTTAATATATCTCGTTTTTTCAAGCGCGGATATGCCATTTTGGGCGAACGACATCCGATATCCCCGTTTTGCAGTGCGGAAGCTATTACCTGGATATTCTGGGGAGTGTCATCGACAATCAAGATTCTGCAATTTCTATCTTGCTCAACGTGCAACATGGCGTACTCAATATCAAGAAAATGATTATTTTGCTATAAAGATTTAATTTTATTCACGAGCTCTGGAAAAGAATTTAAAAGTAAAGTAATATTTTTAATATCAAAGCTGTTCACATGCACGATTAGGTCATCTCCGAATTTTTCCAGGGGTTTCAGGTTATACTTTTCTCCCTGTGCTTTAATATGACGGCCAAAACTGCTGATCTCATCAAATATTACGCGCTGATTGGTTATCTCCCATAGCGGCATGCACTCTTCTTCCAGGCGCACAATAACCTCCTTCAGAAATGCCGGACTTTCATGCACCCACTTAATATTCATATCTTTTTCATTTGCCCTATGCATGTCTTCTGATAATGGAGATTCCAGAAATTTGATTGATTTCAGTACCTGTTTCAATGCTTGGTCAAAAATCTCTAACAGATGTTCAATTTCATCGGGAATTTGTTGCCTGATTCCTTTCTCAAGTTCAGAGGCAGCCACACGCAGGTTCTCTGCTGAAAAATTACCCGACACACCCTTAATAGTATGTGCCAGGCGCATCGCTTTTTCTCCGTCACTGCAATGGAGCGCAGCATTAATTTCGGCTGTTGCATCGATATAATCACAGGAAAAGACTTTCAATAAACGAAAAAACAGTTTCCTGTTTCCGCCAAGTCGTCTCAGCGCTGAAGAGATATCAATACCGGGCAGTGAATCAGGAAGTGATGGTTCGATTGTCTGTTCTTTAACTTCCTCGCGTACCGTTTCCGGTTCACTAGTCATTCTCGTTGATCCAGGAGTTACCCGGCGGGTGAGCACCGTGAACAATTCTTCCCTGTCTATTGGTTTCGAAACATAGTCGATCATTCCCGCTGCAAAACAATCCTCGCTGGCCCCCTGCCGTACATGAGCAGTCATGGCAATGACCGGCAGATTCGCATTCCGGGGGTCATTCCGGATCAGGCGGGTGGCTTCATATCCGCTCATCTCCGGCATTTGTATGTCCATGAGCACTGCATCATAGCTGCGCGCACGCACCGCATCCAACGCTTCCGGACCATTATTGGCGACCTCAACCACGAAACCGGCACCCTCAAGGATTTCTTTGGCAACCTGCTGATTGATAATATTATCCTCAACCAGCAGGATCTGTGCACCTTTAAGACTCTTTATCGCATCCATTTGTGTAATGACTGTTATTTTCGTCTGCTCATTATCCGGAGAAAGCTTAAAATCCGCGGTAAAATAAAAAGTACTTCCTTTGCCAAGGGTGCTCTCAACCCAGAGGTCTCCGCCCATCATCTCGACAAGGCGTTTGCAGATGCTAAGCCCCAAACCGGTCCCGCCGAATCTCCTGGTCATGGATTCGTCTGCCTGAGTAAAGGTGTCAAAAATCTTCGTTAAAGCCTCCTGCGCGATCCCAATACCCGTATCCCTTACGGCAAAACGTAGCCGAACCATTTGAGAACCCATTGCATCCACACTCACAGAAATGGAAACCTCCCCGGTTGCGGTAAACTTGATCGCATTGTTGATAAGATTTATGAGCACCTGGCTCAGCCGCAGTGGGTCGCCCATCAGGGACGAAGGCACCTCACCAGCTAACGAAATCATCAGCTCTATTCCTTTTTTTGTGGCAGTTTCGGAAAACATACTGGAGAGATGATCTATAATGCTGTGCAGATTAAAATTGACGCGGTCAAAAACTAATTTTCCCGCCTCAATCTTGGAAAAATCGAGAATGTCGTTAATAATGCCCAAGAGGTTCTGTGAGGAAATGACTATTTTCTGCAGGAAATCACGTTGCTTGTCCGATATTTCTGTATCCAGTATCAGGTTGGTAAAGCCGATAATGGAGTTTAAAGGGGTCCTGATCTCATGGCTCATGTTGGCAAGAAAGGTACTCTTGGCACGGCTGGCAGCTTCAGCAATGCGGTGTGCTTCTTCTGCGGTATCTTTGGCTTGAATAAGTTCGGCCTCCATCTGTTTGCGATCAGTAATGTCGCGGATAGACTCAATGGCGCCTACAGCATTACCCGCACTATCATAGAGCGGACTGGCTTTTGCCCAGAGTATACGGTTTTCCCCGTTTAAAGGGACATTCGTCTCGGTTAAAAGGACATCCCCCTCTTTTCTGATATAAAGATATTTTTTTTCGGTCTTTTCATCGTGACCAAATACCAGATCGATCATTACCGGTCTCCGCATCCCGTAAAACGGTAAGGAATATTCATAATTCTCTTTTCCCAAAATGTCTTTTGCCTTGACCCCGGTCATTTCTTCGATTTCATGGTTCCAGGCAATGACTTTACCTCCTCGATCAATTACAAATGTCGCGTCAGGTAAAAAGTTTATGATATCTGCGAATTGCTGCTGTGATTCTTTAAGCGCCAATTCCGCACGCGTGCGTTCGGTGATCTCTTGTTTCAGAATTATATTGGTATTCGATAGCTCGGAGGTCCGCTCCTGGACACGCAGTTCAAGTTCATCGTATAGCCTGGTATTGATGAGGGAAATGGCCATTTGGCCGGAGAGGAGGCGCAATACTTCCAAACGCTCCGGGGTAAAGGCGTCAGTCGTCAGGTTGTTTTCTAGGTAGAGAATGCCGCACAACTCACCCTGATGAAGCAGCGGCATGCAGATAATGGATTTTGGTTGCTTTAACATAATGTAAGGATCAATAGTAAACGCACCCTCATTGGTTGCATCAGTAAGAACCACAGTCTCTTGGGTTCTGGCAACGTAGTTTATGATGGAGCTCGCGCCATCTTCTTTGTCGATAATCCATTGTCCGTTCTTTTGCAGCACAAGAAATCCCCTCTGTGCACCGGCATTTTCGATAAGGATTGCCATTAACTTTTTTAGCAGCCGGTCCAACACAATTTCACCGGAAATGGCTTGTGAGGCTTTAATTACGCTTGTAAGATCAAGAACGCTGACGTCAATTTGCCGAAAGGTATCTGTAGTTGCATGTGTTAAGGTAGTAAAAGAAGGGCTGACCTTTGCCCCGATAAACACGTGGGGGTATCGTGCCTCCAAATCTTTTATTTTGGCAGTAGCCCCCCAGCGCAGATAGGTATAGTGGGCGTCATGCAGGTAGACCTGGGCAATTTTTGTCTGCCCCCGCGTGAGATAGAATTTGCCTAATAGCTCATAGGCAAGAGCCTCTTCGTTTGGATAATCATTTTCCTGTGCCAGGGTTATTGCCTTATTGTAATATTGCTCTGCATCTTCGCGTACTCCCGAAATGCAGGCGCGCTCTGCTTCCACCATATAGAATTTATGAAGATTATTCATCGGGGCATGCCGCGCCCATTTGGCAAGCTTCTTTTGGTTGACGGCAACCAGTTTTAGGATAAGTTTTTGTTCTACTCTTGAAGAAGAATTATAGAGCGCTAACCTGGCTAATGAATCATAGAGACAAAAGATAGGCTCAAACATTGATGCAAATGCTCCCCCTGAATACCTCCTGGCTTCATTCGCGTCTTCCAAAGCTTGCGGTAACTTTTCAAACAGATAACTGAGGATGAGCCTGCTCAAATGGGTATAAAAAACCAAAACCCGGTCAATTTCTTGATCCAGGGGAGTATGCTTATCATGAGAACTTTCACCCACTGTCAGGTGCAGAATTTCATTTTTCCCCAATAAAGTAGCAACCATCCGGTAAAATGGATCGAAGAATCTTAAAGGGGATTCCTGTTTTAACGTGCGTACAGTGTCGCTATAGATATTTATATCCCGCTCGACTTCTTCCAGTGGTTTGCCGACAAAAAGTGAACGCGTGCAATAGGAATGAATGCAGCGAGCAGCAAATTCTATATCCCCCGTTTCCAGGCCGCTTTGATATCCTTCCTTCAAAGGCTCTAATGTTGCGTGGAGAGATTCCTTCCAATGTCTTATGAAGGCATTGAAGGAAAAGAGCGTTCTGGTTTTCAGTTTTATTGCATTGAGCCTTTCCATTAAATTTGCAGCGAGCCTCCCGAAGCGATATCCGGACTCAATATCCCCGATTCCCCCGCAGAGAATCAATCCGTATGCGACATAGGCAAATACTGTCTCAGGAGCAGTGCCGTATTTGATTGAGAGTTTGACTCCCCTGAAGGCTATAAGCGGCATCAGGTTGGGATCGGCGATATAGGAGGGTGATCCTATTTTCGTGAGAATGCGCATTGCGGCCAGCTTGTGGGGGTCCGTCATTGCCGGAAGATCGATCATTTCTTCGATCTGCTTTCCGATGAGAGTCATCTTGATTTTAAGCAGACCAAACAGGATATGCAGTTTATTGGGTTTTGGAGTAAGCTTTTCACCTAAAAGGCTAAGTACGGGTAACGCGATCTCTATGGCTTCCCTATGTCTATTCTGAGCAATGTAGGCCTGGATTTTTATCTCATATACTTTTACTTTATCTAACAACTTACGGGCATTTTGGATCACCGTCTCAGCCACATGCTCCACGGTCATAAAATCACCGCTGAGACAGGCCGCTTCAGCGGCCCCCACATGAAGCGCCAGTATTAGGTCATACTGTGTTTCCCATCCATCCTCGCCCAAGAGCTCCATGCCTGTTTTAAAGTAGCGAAACGCTCCTTCATATGCGGTAGAAGTCATCGCTTTGCTTCCTGCGAGCAGATTCAATCTGGCCCACTCATTGCGGATGAACTGGTCTTTTATAATTTCTCGTACCTGATTAAATTGATTGATAATGTCAAATATCCTGGATTCAAGTTCTGCAGGTGATGTATTCTGAAGAATCATTTGACCGATATGAAGGCAGATAGCTTGTTGTTCCGCTTCGGAGTTCAGTGAATGCACCGCTTGCTGCACCCGGTCGTGGGCAAACCTGTATTCAACCGTAATTTCGTTATCCAGACCCTCAATCTGCAAGGTCATCAGTTTATAGACCTCGCTGAGAGGCAAAACCAGCCCGGCTGCTAATGCCGGCCACAAATCAGCTGCCGTATCGTCAAGTGATTTTTCGTGCACCATGGACAATGTCTTCAGGTCAAAGGTATTGCCGATACAGGTTGCCAGCTTCAAAACCCGTTGTGTCTCCGGTGACAACTGCTTCGCTTTTCCTGCCATCAGTTCGACTACATTGTCAGTTATGTCCTGTGCCTGAATACGCGCCAGCTCCCATTGCCAGCCTCGACGAAAGTCAAAGGAGACAAGGCCCTCATCATACAGCTTTTTCACGAACTCCAGCAGAAAGAACGGGTTTCCTCCTGTTTTCGCAAACAGCAATTCGGCCAGCGGACCGGTGTGATCAGGAGCGCAACGGAGGGTATCGGTTATCAAGCAGGAGATATCAGACAATGCAAGCGGTTCAAGGGTTATGGTATTTACATTAAGCCCGGTCTTCTTGATCTCTTCAATGGTGAGCAGGAGGGGATGGGATACGCTCACTTCGTTGTCCCGGTATGCTCCTATGAAGAATAAGAATCGGCTGTCCGGCGCTGCCAGGAGCATCTCTATCAAATTTAGGGAGGCTGTATCGGCCCATTGCAAATCATCAAGGAACATTACAAGGGGGTGCGCAGGTTGTGTGAACACATGGACAAAATTTTGAAATACCAGGCGAAAGAGGTTCTGTGCTTCTGCCCAGCCCAATGAGGGTGCTGACGGCTGGGGACCTATGATGAGCTCAAGTTCGGGAAGCACTTCCAGCATTACTCCTCCGTTTGGTCCTAATGACACCGTCAGCTTCGTACGCCACTCTTCAATATCTGCTTCACTACCAGTCAGTAGTTGCCTGATTAATGCTTGAAATGCCTGGATCAGTGCGGAGTATGGGATGTTGTGACGAAACAGATCAAATTTGCCGGTGATGAAATAGCCCCGGTGACGTGTTACGGGCTTATAGATTTCCTGCACCAGGGCTGTCTTGCCAATGCCGGCAGAGCCGGAAATAATCATTATTTCGCTGGATCCCATGATCGTTCTTTCAAAGGCAGCTAACAGGGCTTCAATTTCTCTATCACGCCCATATAACTTCTGGGGAATCTGAAAACGGTCTGAGATATCCAGTTTGCCGAGAGTGAATGACTCAATATGCCCGGCTGTTTTCCACTGCTCTCTACAGTTTTCCAGATCGGCTATGAGGCCATATGACGATTGATAACGATCATTGGCGTCTTTGGAAAGCAGCTTCATTACGATATCGGATATCGCCAATGGTATATCTGACTTGAGTTCATGCGGAGCGACAGGTTGTTTCGCGATGTGGCAATGTACGAGTTCAAGCGCATCCCCGGTCGGGAAAGGCAACTGTCGGGTAAGTAATTCGTACAACGTTACCCCAAGCGAATAGAAATCAGTACGATAGTCTATTGCCCGGTTCATGCGACCTGTCTGTTCCGGAGATATATAAGCCAGAGTGCCTTCCAACATGTTCGGATTGATAAAATTTGGATTTTCCTTTGAGAGGTAGGTAGAAATGCCAAAGTCAGTTATTTTGACTTCTTCTTTATTCGCATTGAATATGATATTAGAGGGATTAATATTTTTATGAATGATTTGCCGCTGGTGGATTTGGGACAGAGCCTCTGTTACATCGACAGCGAGTTGCAGGAAAGTAGTCATCCCATTGTTTGGCAAATTTATTCCCCCCGATTGCATCCAGCGGTCAAGCGACTCACCGCCAAAGTCTTCCATGATTATCACAAAGCCGAGTTCATGTTTTTCAATGCTGTAAGTCGCCACAACTCCGACTAATGATTCATCGGCATCTGATTCTGGATTTAAACTGTGGGCAATCTGGTATTCCCGTTTAAATTGAGCGATTTGTTCCGGGGTAGGGTAGTCTTGTGTCAAAATTTTGAGAATGACAGGATGGTTATCTGCATTCCGGTAGGCGCGGCAGATGAGCGATTTGCGGCTTTTATAAAGCGTTTCGCCGATAATATAATCTGAAAGTGCAACCATAGAGGTTAATATACTACATATGAGTTTTCACTCTATCTATCATAATTTATATTAGAAATCTACCATGATTGGGATTACGTGATTCACGCATAGAAATGATCAAATTAGCATTACGCACTGGATGCAAAAATGAACGGCTCTATAAAAAGTGTTGGTTTCAAGATCCACATATAGCCGTCTTTAGTAGTAGATAATAAAAGAAAATCAAACTTTCATGAATACCACCTTAAAGTTACGTATAAAAATTTAACTCTATATTATTGTCCATAATGCATATTGGAAGAGATACAGCGCAATCTATGCGGAAAACTGCCAGTGACAAAGCCGACAAGGATGTAAACTTTTTGCAAAGGGACTTTTTTATGAATTTGCGATAAATAATACTTGTCTTTTTATGCCGTATCTATATAATTCTCTCGCGAAATAGTAAGGAGCATTAAAAGTGAAAATCGGGGTAATATCGGATACCCATCTTAGTGGGTATGATGATAGACTTAGACGCCTTCTGGATAGTTATTTTTGTGATGTGAATATCATATTACATGCGGGAGATCTGGTTGATATTGGTGTTCTCGATATATTTGCAGGGATGGATGTAAAGGCCGTTTGCGGTAATATGGACCCACCGTCTGTAAGAAAACTCCTGTCTGACCGACTCATTATCAATCTGGAAAATCACCGTATTGGGCTTATCCATGGCTGGGGGATGCCATTCGGTATTGAAAAAAAGCTCCTAAAAGAAATAGGTCATGTGGATTGTTTAGTCTATGGACATACACACCGGCCGGCAAATGAGGTGAGGGATGGGATTTTGTTTTTCAATCCCGGATCGCCGACGGATAAAAGATTTGCATCCCGGCGTACTGTCGGAATACTTGAGATTAGTGAAGTAATTAGAGGGGAAATCATAGAACTTGATGATTTATAGGTATTTGCTAGATGGAAAAAATTTATGCACCTTGGAGGATGGAATTTATAAAAAGCGAAAAGCCAGCAGGCTGTATTTTTTGTAAGGACTCGATCAGATGCGATGATCTTGTGCTCTTTGAAGGGAAGACGGCCTTTGTGATGATGAATCGTTATCCGTATATAAGCGGTCATCTCATGATTGTTCCCTTCAGGCACATAAGTCGACTTGAAGATCTCCTTCCTGAAGAAAAACTGGAGATATTCAACCTCCAGGATATTTCTGTCAGAGTTTTAAAAGCGTCCATAAAACCCGAAGGTTTCAATATAGGCATAAATCTTGGTAAAGCAGCCGGCGCCGGCATAGACGATCATATTCATGTGCATATCGTACCGAGATGGAGTGGTGATACAAACTTCATGAGTGTTGTGGGCAATGTGCGTGTAATTCCGGAGGACATTTACAAGACATGTGAGCTTCTTCTGCCGCATTTTAAAAAGTATTGTGTGGAGGTATGAAATGAAGGTTATCTATACTATTATTATTGTTCTACTCATGCTTTTCATTATTACATTTTCTTTAGAGAACACGCTTCCAATAAGATTGCAATACTATGATCTTATGAATGTCGCTATACCAACCTATATGATTGTATTTATAGCATTTCTTGTAGGCGTCATTTTTACGGGATTCATGGGAATCGTAGAGAGATTCAGGCTAAATAGGACCATAAACAAGTTAAATAAAACAATCAGAGAACTCAGAAGAGAGGTCAGGGATAGCAAGAAAGAACCTCTTCTCGATGAAGAGGTAAAAAATATCCCGGCGAACAGCAGCAATAACTGAATTTTTAAGATAGTTTTATAAGTGAAGTTTATAACGGATATTAATCTGGGAAAATTAGCAAAGTGGCTGCGTATTTTAGGTTATGACACCATATTTTATAAGGGAAATGTGGATCGGGACTTTCTGCGGAAGGCCGAAGGAGAGGGTAGAGTTGCCCTGACGAGAAAAAAGGCCAAGGTGGGGAGACCGTCTTCAGGGTCACTCGTTGTCATTAAAAGTGATAATGTATATGATCAGCTAATCGAAATTATGAACATACTTTCTTTTTTGCCGGAACCTGAGCGGATGTTCAGCATCTGTGTGAGATGCAATGAGGAATTAATGGAGGTGGAGAAAGAGACGATTTCCGGCATGGTTCCAGACTATATATTTGCCAGTCAATCCGAATTTCATATGTGTCCGCGCTGTAAGGGTGTTTTCTGGCCTGGTACACATGTTGAAAAGGCTCATCGTTATCTTACGATGCACATTCAGAGTTATCACCCCTGATTTTTTCAATAGCATGTGTCAATGCAGGCAAAAGAACTGTGAGGTTTTCACGGACAGCCCTGGGAGAACCGGGAAGATTCACAATCAGTGAGTTACGCCTTATTCCGACAACGGCGCGTGATATCATTGCATGCGGTGTTAATGCGGCGCCTTCCCGTCGCATCGCTTCAGCCATACCCGGAACTTCTTTATCTATCACTTCGAGTGTCGCATCCGGTGTTACATCCCTCGGACTGACGCCGGTGCCACCTGTAGTTACAATAAGTGCAAGGTTCTTATTATCGGCATAGTCAATCAGGGCTTTGCGAATCTCTTCTTTTTCATCGGGGATTACTTTGTACTGGGCAATAACAACTCCTATATCCTTCAAAAGCGTGATGATTTCCTGACCGCTCAAGTCTTCGCGCTCGCCCCGGGAGCCTTTATCGCTAATGGTTATAACACCCGCACGAATTACCACTTACTGTTGTTCCTTCTTCGACTCGGCAATAACCTTCTCTGCAATAAAGGGAGGCACCTCTTCGTAATGCGAGTTCTCGTATGTAAAAGTCCCTCTGCCGCTGGTCATGGATCGAAGATCAGGTGCATATCGGAGAATTTCCGCAAGGGGGACCTGACCTTTTATAATCCTGTTTACCCCTTTTGATTCCATTCCCAGAACTTTACCTCGCCTGCCGTTTAGGTCACCGATGACATCACCCATGTACTCATCTGGTATCTCGATATCAATATTCACGATAGGTTCGAGGAGGACTGGCTGACATGCCAGGACACCTTTTTTAAATCCGAGGGAGCCCGCTATCTTGAAGGCCATTTCTGAGGAATCGACTGTGTGGTAAGATCCGTCTACTAAAGAAACCCTGACATCAACAACGGGGTATCCGGCGACAACACCTTCCCCCATGGCTTCAACAATTCCCTTTTCCACGGCAGGCCGATATTGTTGCGGAATAACACCACCGACAATTTTATCAACAAATTCAAAACCTCCACCTCTATGCAGTGGTTCAATATCAAGCCAGCAATCACCGAATTGCCCACGACCACCAGACTGCTTTTTATATTTACCCTGAATATTTGTTTTCCCTTTAATTGTCTCCTTATATGGAACCTTGGGAGTTTTCAGGGTTACTTCCACGCCGAATTTCCTCTTCATTTTTTCTATGGAAACTTCGATATGAACCTGTCCCATTCCCGACAGAATCATTTCCTTGGTCTGTTCTTCCCGGTGAAATGTAAGGGTTGGATCTTCCTCTATTATCCGGTTGATGGAGGAAACGATCTTTTCCTCATCGCCCCTGCTCTTGGGGGTAACGGCAAAAGACATGATAGGCGGAGGCGGAATAACTTTTTCATAAATAACGGGGGTTTTTTCATTGCATATCGTATCGCCCGTGGCTGTTTCTTTTAGTTTGGCGACTGCCGCGATATCTCCCGGTACAAGAGATTCAACGGGCTTCTGGTTTTTACCCTCCAAGAAAAAGATATTTCCGAACCTTTCTGTGATTTTGCGCGTTGAGTTGTAAAAGGTTGAATCAGAATTGACTGTTCCCGAAAAGACACGAAATAACGTTAACCTCCCTGCATACGGATCAGCGATGGTTTTGAAGACGATTGCGGAGAACGGGGCAGATTCTTCTGGAGTTCTTACCTCCGTCTCGTCTTTTCCCGGCTTTTTCCCGGTAACCGGGCCGCGATCCAGGGGGGTAGGAAGAACATTTATAATTAAATCAATCAGGGTTGCAATACCTATATTCTTCATTGCAGAGCCGCACGCAACAGGAAGAATACTGCCGGCTATTACACTTTTCCGGAGACCTGCTTTCAGTTCATCAACACTAAGCTCACCCGTATCAAGGTATTTGTCCATCAGTGCTTCATCGGATTCCGCGATATCTTCCACCATGTTCTCCCGGAATTTTTCGACAGCGTCTGTCATATCGGGTGGAATGTCTGCTGATTTATATGTGCCCTTTAGATCATCATAGAGTAAGGCCTTTCTATGCATAAGGTCAATTACACCCTTAAAAGAGTCTTCTTTGCCGATAGGTAGGAATAAGGCTGTTGCTTTCTTACCTAAACGGCTTGTGATACTCTCGATGCTTTTTGAAAAATCAGCTCGTTCACGGTCCATTCTGTTAATAAAGATCATACGGGGAAGCTTGTACTCATCCGCATATTCCCATACCTTCTCGGTTTGAAATTCAACACCACCAACGGCATCAATAACTATTATTGTACTATCTGCAATACGGAGACAATTTCTGGTATCATACGCAAAATTGGAATCCCCCGGTGTGTCAAGAATAGTAATTTTGTGTTTTTCCCATTCAAAAAAATTCGTGGCGGCACTGATGGAGATACGCCGTTTTTGTTCTTCCGGTTCAAAATCCATACTAGAAGTGCCTTCATCAACCCTGCCCGGACGGTCTGCTTTACCTGCTATGTAAAGTAATGACTCACATAGAGACGTCTTCCCGGTTGCACCGTGCCCCACGATTGCAACATTTCTTAAAGAATTAGATTCATATTTTGCCATGGGAACTCCTTTCTGCGATTACCAGTAACATATATTCTTCATGTTCGCGGTGTGTAGCTTATTACAAGCTGTAAAGTCAAGTCAATTTTAGAGAAAGCGAATAAACTTTCCTTGACTTTTGATATGTTTACGGCTAAAAAAAACCTTTGTTCATATTAGGATTTATAAAGAGGAATAAAGATGTCTCAAAATTTTTATACCTTCCTGATAATCCCCAAGAAAATAAGCTCTGCAAAGAAATTCACAATTTCGAGTAATCTTTTAAAGGGGCTTGTATGTTGTGTGGTAGTTATTATGTTATCTTGTATGTATACGTATTATGACTACATTAAAATAAAAAGAGATGGGATAGAACTGGATCGATTGAGGAGACAAACTAAGGAACAGAAGATAGAGATCGACGGTTTGGTTGAAAAGGTAAACATTTTTTCTATGAAAATGGAGGAACTCAATCAGCTTGATAAAAATATAAGGACAATGGCTAACATTGAAGATAATCGTTATAAAGGTCAACTTCTTGCCGTCGGTGGTTCAGTAAATGAGGAAATGAGGATTAAATCAGGTGCCGAGGCAGATCAAAAGATAGTAGTAGCAAAAATTCATGAAAACGTTGATCAACTGACAAAAGATGCGAGTGACCAAAAGAAAAGTTTTTAATGAATTACTTAAATATTTAAAAGAGCAGAGGTCCATAATTGCCGCAACACCGTCAATTTGGCCGGTACAAGGCTGGGTTACCTCGGAGTTTGGATATAGAACATCGCCGCTTGGCAGTGGGAAAGAGTTTCATAGGGGGATTGATATTGCAGCGAGTGTAGGCGTCCAGATAACGGCAACTGCTGACGGCATAGTTACCGAGGTATTTCACGATCGAGAAATGGGACATACAATTAAAATAGATCATGGACACGGGATGTCAACGTGGTATGGACACCTCTTAAAAAACGTTCTGAGTCAAGGAAATGTTATCAAGAAGGGACAGCTGATCGGATATGTTGGAAATACCGGTCGTAGCACAGGTTCTCATCTCCATTATACGGTTTTATTGAACGGTGTGCCTGTAAATCCAAGAAGGTATTTGAATTAAATTTCGTTTATCGATCCGAATCACTGGATTGATGGATTATATTAATAGACATTAAATATCCCGGTATTCTACCGGTTTTTTTTTAAAAGGTCGAAATATGCTTGCTTCTCTATTGGAAAAGGTAATTGGCAATAAAAATGATCGTGAATTAAAGCGCTTATATTTGATTCTTGATGAAATAAATGATCTCGAACCATCCATGATGACATTGAACGATGGGGAGCTAAGAGCAAAAACAGCTTATTTTAAGGAGAAACTTAACAATGGAGCTGAGCTCGATGACATACTGATCGAGGCGTTTGCTGTTGTGAGAGAAGCTTCCAGACGAACCTTGTTCATGAGACCGTTTGATGTTCAAATTATCGGAGGTCTGGTACTTAATGAGGGGAAGATCGCCGAGATGAAAACGGGAGAGGGGAAGACCCTCGCGGCAACTATGCCACTCTATTTAAATGCTCTGACGGGGGAAGGATGCCATTTAGTAACCGTAAACGATTACCTGGCCAAGAGGGATGCACAATGGATGGGCCCCATTTATACATTCCTTGGTCTTACCGTCGGCGTGATTGTTCATGGTATGGATGATAACGAAAGAAGAGATGCATATAGTGCGGATATTGCTTATGGTACTAATAATGAGTTTGGTTTCGACTACCTCCGCGATAATATGAAGTTCAGCCTGGAAGAGTATGTACAACGTGAATTTAATTATGCTATTGTTGACGAAGTAGACAGTATCCTAATAGATGAAGCAAGAACCCCCCTTATAATATCCGGCCCATCGGAAGAGTCTACGGATAAGTACTACAGAATCAATCAGGTAATACCAAGATTGAGAAGAGACAAGGATTACACTATTGATGAAAAAAGCCGCACTGTAGTGCTCACGGAAGAAGGCGTAGCACGGGTCGAGAATTATTTGAAAGTCCAGAATCTCTTTGAACCGAGGAATATGGAACTCCTTCATCATGTGAACCAGGCACTGAAGGCTCATGCACTTTTCAAGCGCGACGTGGATTATCTGGTCAAAGACGGCAAAGTTATCATCGTTGACGAATTCACGGGGAGGGTTATGCCGGGAAGGAGATACAGTGACGGTTTGCATCAGGCCCTGGAAGCTAAGGAAAAAGTAAAAATAGAGCACGAAAATCAGACACTTGCATCAATAACTTTCCAGAATTACTTTAGGATGTATAAGAAACTGGCCGGTATGACAGGAACGGCCGATACAGAAGCAGCTGAATTTAAGAAGATTTATAACCTCGATGTTATGGTGATTCCGACAAATATGCCGATGATTAGAGCGGACAATCCCGATATAATCTACAAAACCGAAACGGAAAAATTTAATGCCGTCATTGATGAGATTAAAGCACTGCACAAAGAAAAAAGACCTGTGCTGGTTGGTACGATATCTATTGAAAAATCAGAACTTTTAAGCAGATATCTCTCACGCACCGGAATCAAACATCATGTTTTGAACGCAAAACATCATGAGAAAGAGGCAGAAATCATTGCCCAAGCGGGTCAGCCTGGTATGGTAACGATATCGACTAATATGGCTGGCCGCGGCACTGACATAAAGCTCGGTGAAGGAGTTGCTGAACTCGGGGGGTTGCATATTCTGGGCACGGAAAGACATGAGAGCCGGCGTATTGACAATCAGCTCAGAGGGAGATCGGGGCGCCAGGGAGATATGGGTTCTTCCAGATTCTATCTTGCTCTCGAGGATGATCTTCTCAGAATATTTGGCGCTGAAAGAATTTCATCCATAATGGACCGAATTGGCATGGAAGAGAACCAGCCGATTGAACATAAACTTATTTCCAAGGCCATAGAGAATGCACAAAAGAGGGTAGAAGCACATAATTTCGATATTCGCAAACACCTCCTTGAATTTGATGACGTAATGAATAGGCAGAGGCAGGTTATTTACGAGCAACGAAAAAGGGTGCTGAAGGGGGAGGATCTGTCAACAGATGTCGAGGAAATGCTGGAAGAAATTGTGGAGGAAATAATCCCTGAATATATAGACGAGAAATCCCATCCTGAAGAGTGGAATCTTCAGGGTCTCGGTGATCGGGTATTCAAGCAATTTTCGCTCCGTATGAATCTCAAGGACACAGCTGGAAGCTTGGGTATTGATGGTATGACGGAATCCATCATTTCGGGGGTAAAAACATTGCTTCAAAGCAAGGAGCAGGAATATGGCAATCCTCTCATGGAATATCTCATGAAAGTCATCATGCTGCAATCTATTGATACACATTGGAAAGATCATCTCCTCAGTATGGATCACCTGAAGGAGGGCATCGGTCTTAGAGGATATGGCCAAAAAGACCCCGTGAGGGAATATCAGAAAGAGGGATATGAAATGTTTATGGACATGATCCAGCGTATTAAAGAAGATACCCTCGAAAAATTATGTATTGTCAGGATTCAGCGTGAGGAAGAAATACATGAGATGCGAGAGACGGCCAGCCAGGATTATGTGCTGAGCCGGGGTGAAGAGATGGCCGAGTCGTCTACCGTAAAGAGGGATGCCAAGAAGGTGGGACGAAATGATCCCTGCCCTTGCGGGAGTGGGAAAAAATACAAGAAGTGCTGCGGATAGATTATATTATGTGAGATTATGGATATATTATGACTAAGAATGCAGAAGATTACGCTGTACCCGGTTTTTTGGCGAACGGCATTCATGCCGGCATTAAGCAGGACGGTATGAAGGATCTGGCCTTGATATTCTCTACCATACCCGCTAAGACAACAGCAGTATTTACGAAAAATTGCTTAAAAGCTGCGCCGGTTCTTCTTGATATGGAAAGGGTGAAAGCCGGTATGGCTCAGGCAATTGTGGTAAACAGCGGGAACGCAAATGCAGCCACAGGCTCCTCTGGATATAAAGACGCAGTTGCTATGTCCAAAAGCGCTTCCGACACACTGAATATCAATGATGAACTTGTTTTGGTAGCGTCTACCGGTGTAATCGGGCATAGGCTTCCCTTAGAGAATATCAGAATTGGCATGAGCGAACTTGTGGATGGTTTACGTCAAGATCGGCTTCCGCTTGCCGCCGAAGCAATCATGACAACGGATAAATTCCCCAAAATAGCGTGCCGGAAGGGAATTATCGGTTCGAAGGAAATTACCGTGTGCGGTATCGCGAAAGGGGCAGGCATGATAGAACCTCACATGGCAACCATGCTCGCATTTGTTATGACCGATGCAGATATACATACTAATACTCTTAACTCAGTGTTTAAGGAGGCCATAGTCAGGAGTTTTAATGCAATAACCGTTGATGGATGCATGAGCACTAATGATACTGCGATACTATTAGCGAATGGTATTGCCGGAAATACACAGCTTAAATTGTCTTCCGGAAATATATCTTTGTTTAAAGAGATGCTTTTCCATGTCATGTCTTCTCTGTCACGGGATATGGTCAGGGATGGTGAAGGGGCGACAAAAGTTATAGAAATTTTCGTTGATAACGCAAAATCAATTATGGATGCGAAAAAAGTTGCCTATGCCATCGCCAACTCTAACCTGGTGAAAACGGCCTTCTACGGCTGTGATCCCAACTGGGGAAGAATCATTGCTGCTGCCGGATCAGCCGGGGTAAAATTTTCTATTAATGACGTTACACTGTACATTGAAAAAATTCCCGTATTTGCTCATGGATGCGGAATCAGTGGCTGTGAAAAGGAACTTGCAGAGATCATGACCAGGGAAGAGATAAAGGTACATTTAAAACTCGGCATGGGTAATAAAGCGTACAGAGTATGTGCGTCCGATCTCTCTTTTGAATATGTCAGGATTAATGCCCACTATCATACATGAATGTACCCTTTTTTCACTTGCTAATTAAAAAGCTTTATGCTATCAGCCAGCAAATTTCACACATCCTTTGATTGACGGGATGTTGCTTTTTAGGAGCTGTCACGTAATAACTGTTGCGTTAAGGCGCTCGGATTTGGATCAGATTTGGCTGATCTGATTGAGCAAAACCGTAGGAATAGCAGAGCTATTTTGAGGATTTTGCGATTGAGGATCGGGCAAAGATGACCTAAAGATGAGATGCATGAATGTAATAGTCATGCCGTGACAGCTCCTAAGGAAAAGTTCCCCCGTGCAAAATGATAAGGATGGCGGTAAAAACACAAAAGGAGTTAAAATATGGCAAGTATTTCGATGAAATTGTTACTTGAGGCGGGTGTCCACTTCGGTCATCAGACGAACAAGTGGAATCCAAAGATGAAACCTTACATATTCGGAGCGCGCAACGGAATTTACATCATTGACCTCCAGCAAACAGTCGGGATGTTCCAGGCGGCATATGATTTCGTTGCGAACCTGGTGGCAGACGGGAGAGATGTTCTCTTTATAGGAACAAAAAAGCAATCTCAGGAAGCTGTCAAAGAGGAGGCGGAAAGATGCGGGATGCCTTACGTTAATCAGCGATGGTTGGGCGGCATGCTTACCAATTTTAATACCATCAGCAAAAGGATTGAAAGGCTAAACTCACTGCAGAAAATGTTTGCGGATGATAGCATCAAAGCTTTTCCTAAAAAAGAAATTATGAAACTCCAGAAAGAAATGAACAAACTTGAGAAGGTTCTGGGTGGTATAAAAGCAATAAAACGTGTACCGGGAGGTTTGTTTGTTGTTGACCCCAAGAGAGAAAGTATTGCTATCAAGGAAGCGCAGAAACTAAGGATCCCCATTGTAGCGATAGTTGATACTAATTGTGATCCCGATGATATCGATTATGTTATCCCCGGCAATGATGACGCCATCAGGGCGATTAAATTGTTTGCTTCAAAGATTGCAGATGCGGTAGTTGATGGGAAAAAGAGGTTTGAGGAAAATATACAGGCTGATACGGATAAGGAAGTACAGGCCGAAGTTATGGCGGGGAGTGATACCCCCGAATCAGATGTTCCTGAATCGGTGGAAACAAAGAATGGAATAACTGATTTTGATGAAACTTTTGAGAGTGATATAGAGCGGCAGTATAAATAAGTAATTTGTCCAGGAGGTAGGAAAAATTGAGCATTTCATCAGCAATGGTTAAAGAATTAAGAGATAAAACAGGCGCCGGTATAATGGATTGCAAGCAGGCTCTTGCCGTCTCTGATGGTGTTTTTGAACAGGCGATTGATTTTCTAAGAAAAAAAGGTATGTCTGCTGCAACGAAGAGATCATCAAAGGCGGCGAAAGATGGCGTGGTTGCCTCATATATCCATATGGGGGGAAGAATCGGGGTTCTCGTGGAGCTTAATTGCGAAACGGACTTCGTAGCCAAAACGGATAATTTTCAACTTTTGGCGAAGGATCTGACAATGCATATAGCGGCGTCAAATCCTGCATATATAAAGCCGGAGGATATACCACCTGATGTTATGGAGCGGGAGAAGGATATCTATAGAAGTCAGGCCATGGCAGAGAAAAAGCCTGAAAAAATATGGGATAAGATTATAGAAGGAAAGCTTAAGAAATATTATGAAGACGTGTGCCTTTTAAATCAGAAATTCATCAAGGATACAGATATTACCGTTGAGACACTGATCAATAACATGATCGCAAAAACCGGTGAGAATATTATTATCAGAAGATTTGTGCGGTTCCAACTTGGAGAAGAATTGAAGCAATAAAAAATGGATCGACCTGTTTATAAAAGAGTTCTTTTAAAACTAAGTGGCGAAGTTCTTATGGGGAAGAGTTCCTATGGAATAGATATTGACGCAATATCCAGCATTGGTTTGGAAATAAAGGAGGTTGTTGCCCTTGGCGTACAGTTGGGAATAGTTGTTGGCGGGGGCAATATTTTTCGCGGGTTGGAAGCTAATGTCAAAGGTATGGATCGGACTTCGGCAGATTATATGGGAATGCTTGCCACAGTCATAAACAGCATTGCACTCCAGAGCGCCCTCGAACAAATGGGCGTTATCACGAGAGTTCTATCAGCCATAGAAATGAAAGAAGTTGCGGAACCTTATATTCAGAGGCGGGCCGTTCGTCATCTGGAAAAAGGAAGGGTTGTCATATTTGCTGGCGGTACAGGTAATCCATACTTTACTACAGATACGGCTGCTTCTTTAAGGGCAATAGAAATAAAGGCAGACGTTATTTTGAAGGCAACAAAGGTCGACGGTGTCTATGACAAGGATCCGATAAAACATCGTGAAGCGATAATGTTTCAAGAGATTTGTTATAATGATGTGTTAACGAGACACCTAAAAGTTATGGATGCTACTGCCATTTCTCTTTGCAGAGAGAACGCTCTTCCTATCATTGTATTTAACTTACAGAAAACTGGCAATATCAAACGTGTAATTTGTGGAAAATCTGTAGGAACAACTGTCAGGGCATAGAAAATGAAGGAACTCGTATTTGAGGAATTGAAAGACGGCATGGAAAAAGCCATCCGCGCTTTTGAGAAATCCTTGAATAAGGTAAGAACAGGGAGGGCATCACTGTCGCTTCTTGATGGAATAAAAGTAGAGTACTACGGTGTTCCCACACCATTGAATCAGGTGGCGACGCTTTCCATACCGGAGAGCCGCCTGATCGTTATATCACCCTGGGATAGTAGCGTCATAGGGAGTGTTGAAAAAGCTATACAGAAATCTGATCTTGGTGTGACTCCGATGAGTGATGGGAAGTTGATAAGAATTTCTATTCCACCACTGACAGAAGAACGAAGAAGAGACCTGGTAAAGGTTGTAAAAAGACTCGCAGAGGAGTGTAAAATCAACCTGAGAAACGCCAGAAGAGACGCGAATGATAATCTAAAAACCCTGAAGAAAGATAATGATATCTCTGAGGACGAATTCTATGCATATCAAGAGGAAGTCCAGGAGATAACTGATGAATATATCGAAAGAACCGATGGTATCCTTGCTTCCAAGGAAAAAGAGATCATGGAAATATAAATTTAATTCTATGAAAAATAATAAATATATAATGAGGAGCCTTTTGGCTCCTTATTTGTTTTTAACGGCATACGCAAAAACCTTTGCGTGACTTGATATTTATCATAGATTGTGATATTTTAACTTCGCAATAATTATAGGCATATAGAGAAAAGAAAGCTTTTCTTCATGAAAAAAAGTGATCACAAAAAACTTCCCCGGCATATTGCTATCATTATGGATGGCAATGGCAGATGGGCGGAAAAGCATACACTGGGCAGGATATCCGGACACAGAAGGGGTGCGAAATCCGTGAAGCTTACCGTAAAGGCCTGTCGGGAGATGGGCATACAATACCTTACACTGTATGCATTTTCTGTGGAGAATTGGCTTCGACCTCGAGAAGAAGTAGATGCATTAATGGAATTGCTAGGAGAATACCTTCGATCAGAAATACAGGAAATGATGAAATATGATATCCGGTTGACCGCCATTGGTGATATAGACGCATTAAATGTATCTGTAAGAAAAATACTGAAAGAGGTAATGGAAAAGACGGCTCATAACAAGGGAATGGTTCTCAATCTTGCATTAAGCTATGGTGGAAGGGATGAGATTGTTGAGGCCGTGAAGGGTATCGTGGAAGACAGTAGGGACGGCAAAATTATTTCTCAAAACATAACAAAAGAGCTCTTCTCACGGTATTTATATACGAAAGAAATTCCAGATCCGGACCTGCTGATAAGAACGAGTGGAGAATACAGATTGAGTAATTTTTTATTATGGCAGACCGCTTATACTGAGCTATATTTTACTGATGTTCTGTGGCCCGATTTCCGACGGAAGCATCTTATGGAGGCAATCGCTGATTTTCAACGAAGAGAGAGGAGATTTGGATTAACGAGTGACCAGTTACAGAGAGGCGGATCTGATATAGGATGAGTCCTCATATACAAAGATGGATCTCCGGAATTATCGCAGTACCTATCCTTTTTGCCATTATATTCTATGGTTCTGAGGTTGTGTTTACAGGGTTTATTATCGTTATTATTCTCGGAGCTGTAATTGAGTACAACAGGATGGTGTTTAATGAAGAAACCTCGTGGGAGAAATGGGAAGGATTGGGAGTATCTCTCTTGGTTCCTCTTGCTGCATTTTCGGGCGATTTCCGTCTTATACTCGCCGTCATTGCATTTTCCGTCATAAGCCTGTTCTTTTTATTTCTACTCAGGGTAAATACGCACTCTTTTGATACCGCTCCGCTTAGCAGGCTTGTATTTGGTTTTATGTACATACCCTTCATGTTGTCGCATTTCATCTTGTTAAGGAAAGCCGATGACGGGATAGTATGGATCTTCCTTATTCTAGTATTTGCGTTCTCCGGAGACATCGCAGCATATTATGTGGGGAGAGCTGTGGGAAAGAAAAAACTCATTCCTCTGATAAGTCCGGGGAAGACCGTGGAAGGAACGATCGCTTTAATCATAGGGTGTGTTGTGGGATGCCTGTTGTTCCGCTATATATTGTATCCGAAGCTGTCTATTATTCATGCCGTCATAATCGGACTTTTAGGAGGCATTTTAGGACAACTGGGTGATCTCTGCGAATCTATGATAAAAAGGGCTTCTGGGGTTAAAGATTCCGGTTCATTCCTCATTGGCCACGGAGGTTTGATGGACAGGCTGGATTGCCTGATATTTATTGTACCATTTGTATATTACTACAGACTTTTTATAATGGCATGAAGAATATATCTATACTTGGATCAACGGGGTCTATTGGAGTAAATGCATTAGATGTTATAGGGAATAACCCGGATCGATTTAATGTTGTCGCACTTTCAGCATGTAAAAATATTGGCCTTCTCAAGCAACAGATAGAAAAATTCAGGCCCCAAGTAGTATCGGTCATTGATGAAATGTATGCGAGTGAATTGAAAAAAATCATAAATCCTTCGATGGGGACAGGAATTCTGTTCGGAGAGGAAGGGTATCGGGAGGTGGCATCAATAAAGGAAGCGGATATGGTGATTTCCTCCATGGTCGGTTCGGCGGGTCTTCTGCCAACGATGGAAGCTATTGAAGCCGGCAAGGATATTGCCCTTGCGAATAAGGAAGTAATGGTGATGGCAGGGTCGCTGGTTGTTGATAAGGCCCGCGAAAAGAATGTAAAAATATTGCCGGTAGACAGTGAACATAGTGCAATTTTTCAATGTATCACAGGCCATAGGGACGCGGATATAAAACGGATAATTCTTACCGCATCGGGTGGACCATTTTTTCATTTTTCAAATGATGAACTCTCAAAAGCTACACCCGTGCAGGCCTTAAAACACCCATGCTGGCATATGGGAAGGAAAATCACCATTGATTCGGCTACCATGATGAATAAGGGGCTGGAAGTCATTGAGGCAAGATGGTTATTCCATGTTGATATGGATAATATTGAGGTGCACATTCATCCGCAAAGTATCGTCCATTCCATGGTGGAATTTGTCGATGGGTCCCTAATGGCGCAACTCAGTGTTCCGGATATGAGGATTCCGATTTCATACGCTCTTTCTTATCCAGAAAGAATCATCAGCCGGGAGCCTCCCCTTGATTTATTCAAGGTCGGTATATTTGAATTTTTCCGACCCGATGTGGAGAAATTTCCTAACCTTAGACTTGCCTATAACGCGGGAAAAGCAGGCGGTACTTTTCCGGCGGTCATGAACGCGGCAAATGAAGTGGCGGTTGAGGCATTCTTAGGGGAAAATATCAAATTTACGGATATAGCAAAAGTGACCGAAGGGGTTATGTCCTCTCATCAATCGAAAGATTCTCCCAAACTCGGGGAAATTCTGGAAGCAGATCGATGGGCGAGGAGTTTTGCAAAAAAATTCATTGAAAGGATAAATGTTTTATCGTGATAGGCGTAAGCATCATATCTGTTATAGTGTTACTCGGTGTTCTTATTTTCGCACATGAACTCGGCCATTTCCTGGTCGCTAAGTATGCAGGTGTGGGTGTACTAAAATTTTCCCTTGGATTCGGGCCCAGGTTGATAGGCAAAAAGATAGGGGAGACGGAGTATCTCATTTCACTAATACCACTGGGAGGATATGTAAAGCTTCTGGGAGAGTCTCAAGGTGAGGAGCTTTCGGAAGAAGATGAAAAGAGGTCTTTCCTAAAACAACCGGTCACGAAAAGGATAGCCATTGTCGCCGCTGGTCCAATCTTTAATTTTCTGCTCGCCATTGTGATTTTCACCATTGTTTATATGACAGGAGTTCCAACCTTGACCACCTATATTGGCGGTGTTCAGGAGGGCTCTCCGGCGTTTGAGGCTGGCATAAGAGAGGGCGATGTTATTGTCGCGATCGATGGAAAAGAGATTGCGCGATGGGAGAAACTTGCCGAACATATTAGTAAAAGTGACGGAAAAGAATTGTGTATTACGATAAAAAGGAATGAGCAAATAAGGGATGTCTCATTGAAACCAAGGCTGTTAAAGACTCCAAATCTCTTTGGTGAAGAAATCGAATCTTATAAGATGGGCGTCAGTCCTTCATCGCAACATACAGTCACGGAGAGAATGAATCCATTGATGGCATTCTGGACAGGCCTGAAACAGACATGGTTCATAAGTAAATTGACCGTACTGAGTGTTGTTAAGATTTTTGAAGGTGTCATTTCTCCGAAAACTTTAGGAGGACCTATTCTCATCGCCCAAATAGCGGGAACTCAAGTAAAAGAAGGTATTATCCCTTTTGTATTGTTTATGGCTTTATTGAGCATCAATCTTGCGATCCTCAATCTATTTCCGATTCCCATTCTCGACGGAGGGCATCTTTTATTCTATCTTATAGAAATTATAACCGGTAAGGAAATAAATATTAAATGGAGAGAGATGGCCCAGCAAATTGGCTTTGTTCTCCTGATTATCCTCATGATATTTGTTTTTATTATGGATATTGAAAGATTAAATATTAGTTTTGATAAAATATTTTCGCGGTAACCATGTTAATCCTGGCAATCGATACATCTGCAAGAACGGCGAGTATAGCGCTACTGCAAGAAAAGGAGATACTATCTGAGATTACTGTGAATCTGGGTTTAAATCATTCCCTTGTGTTATTGCCTGCATTGCACGATCTATGCACACTGTCACGGATAGAGATAGGAAGTATAGATCTTTATGCATGCACCATTGGGCCGGGATCATTTACAGGATTGCGAGTGGGGACAAGTACCGTAAAGGGGCTTGCCCTGGCGACGGGTAAACCTGTTGTCGGTGTATCAACACTAGATGCGTTGGCCTTTAATCTAGTAGGCTCGAATATGATGGTGTGCCCTATGCTGGATGCGAAAAAAAACCAAGTTTATACGGCGCTCTACAGAAATGAACGAGAAAATATATTGGAAAAAAAAGAACACGAAAGAATTACCGATGTAAAGGATTTTTTACAATATATAAATGATAAGACACTATTCGTGGGCGATGGAGCAATGAAATATGCAAAACTTATTAGTGATGCATTGCCGGGGGAATCGTTTTTCGCATCTCATGCTCATCAGAATGTGAGAGCGGCGACAGTAGGTCTTTTGGGTGAAAAAATGTATTATGAAGGCAATGTATTAAATCCCATTACCTTTACACCGAGATATCTGCGTCCCTCAGAGGCGGAGATGAAGCTGTCACAGCAGTAATCGGGATGAAGATTCGCCACGGCCGGGCATATGAAGTGTTGACAAGTGTCTTTGTTTAATATAGAAATGCAGGGAGGAGGTAGCATACATGGAAGAGGCCGATGAACTCTTAATCAAGAAATATATTCATCAGGATGATGAGCTAAGGAAGTATGTGGAAGATCATGAAAAACTTGAAGCCGATCTTGAGAACTTTAATAAGCGTATTTATCTGACGGCGGAAGAGGAAATAGAAAAGAAGAATTTACAAAAGAAAAAGCTTCGGGGGAAGGAGCAGATTTACAGAATCCTTGCCAGATACCGTAATCCTGCGTTTCAGGGCTCAAGGTAGTCGTGCGATAAAGGAAATGAATCATAACACTATCATAGTCCGTGAAGGCCTTCCATTCATCATACCACTCGGTGCGTTCACAATCGTCCTTGCTTTTTTCGGTTTTAAGGGACTTGCATTCGTATTTTTTATTGCGACAGTTTTTGTGACCTGGTTTTTCAGGAATCCGCAGAGGAAGACACCTGACGATACGAAAGCTGTTATATCCCCGGCAGATGGGGAAATTATAAAGATCGAAGATATTTTAGAAAATGATTTTCTCAAAGCTCCAACGAAGAAAATCAGTATATTTATGAATGTGTTTAACGTTCATGTCAACCGGATACCTTATGCCGGTACAATAGATAGCGTAAACTATAACAGGGGGAGTTTTTTTTCCGCCAATCTGGATAAGGCATCGCTACTTAACGAGAGAAACTCTGTTCTTATTCACACTGAAGACGGAAAGGAAATTCTCACAGTGCAGGTTGCGGGATTGATAGCAAGAAGGATAGAGTGCTGGGTAAAAGAAGGGATGCATGTATTGAAAGGCGAGCGCTTTGGTCTAATCAGATTCGGCTCGCGTTTGGAAGTCTTTCTCCCATCCGATTCGATAATATCCGTAAAAGTTGGCGATAAAGTAAGGGCGGGAGAGACACAGATAGGATGGCTAAGATGAAGAAGAACACCACATTTAAAAAAGAGCGTATGAAAAAAGGAATATATTTATTGCCCAACCTTTTTACAACGGGAAGCCTTTTTTGTGGATTTTATTCTGTAATCGCCTCCATGAAAGGAGAGTATTGGTTTGCGGCAGTGCCTATTCTGATTGCCTTTGTGCTGGACGGTTTGGATGGCAGAATAGCAAGAATGACGAACACGACGAGCAAATTCGGTTCCGAATACGATTCTCTGTCTGACCTCGTGGCTTTCGGAGTAGCACCGGCTATTCTCACGTACACGTGGGCGCTGTCGACATTCGGTAAATGGGGCTGGCTTGCAGCATTTCTTTTCGTGTTTTGTGGAGCGTTCCGGCTGGCAAGATTCAATGTTCAGATAGGCTTAATTGACAGCAAGGTTTTTAATGGACTGCCCATACCGGGAGCCGCCTCTGTAGTTGCCACGGGGGTTTTACTTTTCTACTATCTAGGAGGGAGGGGAAAATTTAACAATCTCTCCATATTAATCATTGTTGTTGCCCTGTCATTGCTGATGATTAGCAGTATCAAATATTACAGCTTTAAAGACCTGAACTTTTTTTCCCGAAAGCCTTTCATGTCTTTTGTGCTTATTGTATTTATCATGATTATAGTTATTGCAGAACCACAGATCATGATGTTTACTTTTGCGTTTGGTTATAGTTTGTCCGGTCCGACATGGATGATCATGAAAGTAGGAAAGCGGATATATACAGAGTTTAAATCTAAGGGATTTCGGTTTCAGATGGATCGGTTGCTGAAAAAATGACAGCACGAACCATTGCCTTAGCAAAAGCTCCACTGAGAGTTTTTCAAAAGTCTCTTAATATCAAAATCAGCAGAGAAGGATAATTTCGTGGCAGCTTATCATCTTGCAGTAGTGGGTGCAACAGGCGCCGTTGGTAATGAGATGGTGAAGATCCTGGAAGAACGACATTTCCCGGTTGGTAAGTTAACCCTTCTTGCTTCGGAACGTTCCATTGGAAAAGAACTGAAATTTAAGGGAGAGCCGCATCCGGTACAGGTGCTAAATGAGAGATCGTTTTCCGGGGTTGATATAGGACTTTTCTCGGCGGGCGGGAGTATCAGTCAGAGATTTGCCCCTATCGCTGCATCTTCTGGATGCGTAGTGATTGATAACACAAGCGCATTCAGGATGGAACATGATATTCCGCTGGTAGTGCCGGAAGTAAATCCCGAAACGATCGCCATGTACAAAAATAGGGGAATTATCGCCAATCCTAACTGTTCGACAATACAGATGGTTGTCGCCCTCAAGCCGATTCATGATGCAGCGAAGATTAAGAGGGTTGTTGTCTCGACGTATCAGGCAGTTTCGGGGACAGGCAAAAAAGCCATAGAGGAACTGATTGAGCAAACGAAAGCGCTTTTAAGTAGCCGTGAACCGGAGGTAAAGGTTTATCCCCATAGAATTGCATTCAACTGCTTGCCTCATATAGATGTCTTTATGGACAACGGCTACACAAAAGAAGAAATGAAAATGGTGAATGAAACCAAAAAAATTCTCAATGATCCATCTATTGCCGTGACGGCCACTACTGTGAGAGTTCCAGTTTTATACGGGCATTCGGAATCCGTAAATATAGAAACGAAAGTAAAGATTACCGCAGAGCAGGTGAGAAAAATACTTACGCAGGCGCCTGGAATAATAGTCTTGGATGATGTAAGTGTCAACAAGTATCCTCTCCCTATTGATGCGGCTGGGAAAGATGAGACATTCGTAGGCAGGATCAGGGAAGATGAATCAATAGAAAATGGCATCAACATGTGGATCGTGTCGGACAATGTGAGGAAAGGCGCCGCGCTGAATGCTATACAAATAGCTGAAATTCTTATCAGAGACTACCTATGAGAATTATTGGAGGTGATGCGAAGGGGAGACGTATCTATTCACCAAAAAGAAATCAAATAAGGCCAACCTCTGACGGCATCAAGGAATCGCTTTTCAATATACTTCAGGAAGTTTCTGATAAGTCATTCCTTGATCTTTTTGCAGGCAGTGGAAATGTGGGGCTGGAAGCTCTCAGCAGGGGCGCCGCGAAAGTTGTGTTTGTAGAAAAAAGCCCTGTAATGATAAGCGCAATAAAGAGGAACCTGCGGGAATTAGGTTTTATCGGCAGATATGAAATTTTGGCGACAGAGGTAGTAAAGGGTATGCGGCAACTCCAGAAGAGAGGGGAACATTTTAATTTCCTGTTTGCTGATCCGCCATACGAAAAAGGATTTATCAGGGAAATTTTCCAATGTCTCGGTGGAGGGGACATGATTTCTTCCAATGGTGTTGTTATTATCCAGCATTCTATAAGAGAAGATATACAGGGAACGTTAAAAGGTAATTTTACGTTGACAGATCAAAGAAGATATGGTGATACGCTCATCTCTTTTTTAAAAAGAACTGAAAGAGAAAAAGGAATGCATATATGAAGAAAGTAGCTGTGTATCCTGGTTCGTTTGATCCCATTACCAACGGCCATATCGACCTTATCAAAAGAGGATCGAGGATGTTTGACGAGATCATTGTCCTCATTGCATATAATCCGAACAAACCAGCCCATCTCTTTTCTGTAGAAGAGAGGATGGAAATGATCACAGAAGTCATCAAAGATTATGAGATGGTGCATGTTGACAGCTATGCCGGGCTCCTTGTTGATTATGTCAAGAAATCCGGTGCAAATATCATATTGAGGGGTTTAAGAGCGCTCTCTGATTTTGAATATGAATTTCAGCTTGCCCTCATAAATCGGAGGCTGAACAGGGATGTAGAAACTGTGTTTCTTATGACCAGTTACGAATGGTTTTTTACAAGTTCTCAGATAATCAAGGAAGCGGCCAGTCTGGGAGGCTCCGTACAGGGACTCGTACCGGATATTGTCTGTAGGAAGTTGAAGGAAAAATACGCTAAGTAAGAGACAGGAAATCATGAAACTATCATCAAGAATATCAGCAATTAAGCCGTCACCGACACTGGCAATTACGGTCAAGGCCAATGCATTACAGGCAGAGGGCAGGAATATAATCGGATTTGGCGCCGGGGAACCTGATTTTGACACTCCTGTACACATCAAAATGGCAGCCATAAAAGCAATAGAACAGGGGTTTACCAAATATACGGCTGTTGATGGGATTGTCGAATTGAAAGATGCGATCATTCGGAAGTTGTCTGAGGACAATCAATTGAGTTACAACAGATCACAGATCGTTGTTTCATGCGGGGCGAAACATTCCCTCTATAACCTTACACAGGTTCTTTTTGAAGAAGGCGATGAGGTTATAATACCCTCTCCCTACTGGGTTTCTTATCTGGATATGGTCATTCTCTCAGGCGCGACGCCAGTTATTGTCAAGACTACTGAACAACAGGGGTTTAAAATGCTGCCGCAGCAGTTGGCATCCGCGGTCACCAGGAGAACAAAGGCAATTATTATCAACAGCCCGTCGAATCCGGCGGGTGTTGTATACACCTCTTCGGAACTGCGAACTCTATCTGAGGTCATAATCGGAAAAGATATGCTGATCATATCAGATGATGTCTATGAAAAAATCATTTACGACGGCAAGGTATTTACAAACATTGCATCCCTCAGTGAAGAGTTGAAAAATATGACGGTGGTAGTAAACGGGGTTTCAAAAGCATATTCCATGACTGGCTGGAGAATTGGATATGCAGCCGGTCCGGAAGAGGTTATCGAAGCGGTCACGAAACTCCAGAGCCAGAATACCTCAAATCCTACATCAATCGCTCAAAAAGCAGCGGTAGAGGCGTTAAACGGGCCTCAAGAGAGCGTAGCAGAAATGGTTGAGGAATTCAAAATACGAAGAGACTCAATCGTGACGATGCTGAATGACATTCCGGGCATTACCTGCATGCTTCCACAGGGGGCTTTTTACGTTTTCCCCGACGTATCAGCTTTATTTGGACGCTCATACCGGGGGATGATTATATCCAATTCATCTGATTTTGCGGCATATCTCCTTGATGCAGCCAACGTAGCTGTTGTTCCAGGGGTTGATTTTGGTCATGACAATCATATACGTCTTTCGTATGCCACATCTTTGAGGAATATCGAAGAAGGGCT
>Ga0153915_10000593_pt1 | contig 33629 bp, 25 predicted proteins | sample Opewatmetagenome_2_FD_107003 | JGI IMG/M metagenome (GOLD analysis project Ga0153915, IMG submission 107003) | Freshwater wetland microbial communities from Ohio, USA - Open water 3 Core 3 Depth 3 metaG | ecosystem: Environmental > Aquatic > Freshwater > Wetlands | place: USA: Ohio, Lake Erie... | reverse complement strand
TGACGGACGAAATGGTCCAGAAATATATAGCAGAGCAAGAAGGAGAGCCGGTCGTGGACGATAGTCGATTTGTAATCGACAATTCTCCAAACCTACCGCCTTCCAGGCGGTAGTTGTTTAGTATCGCCAGCTGGAAACATCCGCTCCGCGGGGGGCCGTTTTGATCATGTGAGCGGCCATCTGCGGGGCGAAGCGCTGGTTGATGGTCAACATCGAAAGCGGGAGTGAAAGCCCCGTCCCGCCGCACCAGCAGTGGGCGTGGCGGTCTCCGTATTCGACGGACCCGCCATAATAGGGGTCTCTTGTGCCCCTGAGAAAATCTTCCATCAGGTAGACCGCGTTGTCCAGGTACCAGTTGTCCATGGTGCCGACATAAATATGGATTTTTCCGGCCAGCTTGGGCCCCAGCGTCTTCCAGTCGCGCTCCAGGATGCATCGAAGATCGTAATGTTCGCGCCAATACTCGGCCACGGAATGATCGATCAGGCCGGTCCGCTTGTCCCAGATGGGCTTCGGGTATCCGTTTTCGCCGACGGGCCCGAAAACCGCCTGCCAGATATCGTATTGATAGCCCGAACGGCTGTTCGTGCCCAGGGCGAGCTCCAGGTGGTTCATCTCCTCGTTGGTGGACAGGACTTCGCCGATTCCGTTCCGGAATCCCGGCCGCGGCGTGCGCTTCCAGCGGGCGTCAAGATAATAGGCGTTTTTGTCCTCGTAGACATTGACGAGCGAATAGGCCCGAAAATCGATCGGGTCGGGGCAGAAAGTCCATGTCCCGTTGTATTCATCGGGGTAAAAGACCTGAGCCGCCAGAGACTCCCAGCCTCCGGTCGAACCGCCGTAGAGCGTTCGCGCCCAACCCTGGCCGATCCCTCGATAATTCTTTTCGATGTAGGGGAGGAGCTCGTATGTGATCGCATCGCCGTAAGGCCCCAGATTGGCGGAATTCACCGCGTAGGAATCATCGAAATATGGATTGGCGTGCTGGATGGTCACGAGGATCATCCTGGGAAAGCGGGGCCCCGTCCAGTCCTTGTAAAACTGATAGCTGGCGCCGTCATATTCGCGATAATACTCTTCCCAAACCCCCGAGGCGCCGGTGCTTTCCGGTTCGGCCTTGGGCTCGGGCGGAGTCTCGCGAAATCCCACCAGGGTATCGAACCTGCGTTCGAAATGTCCCTGATAGATCATCAACGGGTACCGGGCGGCGGGATGATCCTCAAAGCCCTGGGGCAAGAGAATGATCGCTCCGAGAAACATCGGGCGTCCCCAGAATTCGGTCAGAAGCTTGCTCTGGATCTTTATGTGCTTGATATATTTCGTGTCTTTTTCTTCGGGCAAGGGCGGAATGATCTTGTCCAGGACGATGTCGATCCGTTCATTCTTGCGGGGATCGATGCGGATCTTCCTGGGTTCGGAGTAGAGGTTGTCGGGCGCGATGTTCCATTTCTGCCCTTCGCCTCGATCCATGGGGAGCTTGACCGTGTGCCCGTCGGCCCGGCGAAAAGTCTCGTACCTGTGAAGCAGGGCCTGAACGAAGTACTCTCCCGGCGGAAGTTCGGAGATGCTTTTCAACGGATAGCCGAAAGCGTCGCCGTTGAAAATCGCCGCGTCCCCCGGTTTCAGCCCCTCCACGTCAAGGCCGAAGATCAGCTGGGCATCCGTGGCGCGGGAGCTGATCTGAAATCTCGGCTCCCGGCCGCCGTTGTCGGAAATCATGAGCAGCATCCGCCCGTCCAGCGGCCCCTGGGCCAGTTCCTTTGGATAGGAAACGCCGATCCGGAGCCCTTCTTCGTTGTTCCGGGGACTTGTCCGGCAAGCCCCCGCAAGCACTATGATCATCATGGCGGCCAACGACGCCGTCCATGCCCTCGGAGCTCTTTCGCCTTTCATTTGGTCCTCCTCGAATGGACTTGCCTAAACGGAAAAATAGCACGGTCGTACATATCTCGGCCAAGATACCACCTCCGAAGTCAGGATTTCAAGCATGGAAACTTTCGCCCGGCCGGATTCGTATGAGGAGATATGACCCGGACATTTCCGCCCGCTTTTGTGATAAAATCCGCCGCAAAGGGAGAACCCGCATGAAAAAGACCGCCCTGCTTTTCGCCGCCGGCGTGCTCATCCTCAACGGCGCCCTCTTCGGCGCGCTGAGCCGCCAGGTCGTCGCCTACGACATCCAGGCCCGCCTCCTGCCCGAGACGAAAACGGTCGAGGGGCATGAGATTCTGACCTGGACCAACGACTCTTCGAACCCCGTCTCCGAGCTTCGTTTCCACCTCTACATGAACGCCTTCCGGAACAACCGATCGACGTTCATGAAGGAAAGCGGCGGTTCCCACCGCGGCTTCAAGGTGGACGAGAAGAATTGGGGCCGGATCACGGTCAGGAAGATCGCCGTCCGGGACGGCGCCGATCTGACCGGCGCCGTGTCCTTCGTCCAGCCCGACGACGACAACGCCGACGACCGGACCGTCATGTCCGTGGCCCTGCCCGCGCCGGTCGAGCCTCAGGGGAAGATCACTCTGGTCATCGATTTCGAGACGAAACTGCCGAAGGTCTTCGCCCGCTCGGGCTTCGTCGGCGATTTCTTCATGGTCGGCCAGTGGTTCCCCAAGATCGGCGTCCTCTGGAACGGCGCCTGGAACTGCCACCAGTACCACGCCAGCTCCGAGTTCTTCGCCGACTACGGCGCGTTCCGGGTGGCCATCACCGCCCCCGAGCGTTTTGTCGTCGGCGCGACCGGCAGGCGCGTCGGCGAGACGAAGAACGCCGACGGCACGAAGACCTACGTCCACGTCCAGGAAGACGTCCATGATTTTGCCTGGACGGCCTGCCCGGAATTCGTCGAGTTCCGCGAGAAATTCGCGCTGGCCGAGCCGCATGTCGAAACGGAGATGATCCTGCTCGTCCACCGCGCCCACGTCGCGCAGAAGGAGCGCTACGCGCGGGCTCTCCGCAACGGCCTCGAGTTCTACAGCAAGAGCTACGGCGCCTATCCCTATGAAACGATCACGCTCGTCGACCCGGCCCCGGGCGGCATGGGGGCGGGCGGCATGGAATACCCGACGCTGTTCACGGCCGACACGACGAGCTACATGCCGGCCGGCCTGCGGATGCCGGAGTTGGTCACGATCCACGAATTCGGCCACGGCTTCTGGTACGGCATCGTCGGCTCCAACGAGTTCGAGGAGGCCTGGCTCGACGAGGGCATCAACTCCTATTCGGAAGCCAAGGCCATGGACAAGTACTACGGCGCCGACCGCTCGATACTCGACTTTCCCGGCCTCAAGATCGGCGAGATCCCCTACCAGCGGATGAGCGTGATCGGCTCCGGGCGGTTCGATCCGATCGTCAAGTTCTCCTGGAAATACGTCAGCGGCTCGAGCTACAGCAGCAACGTCTACCAGAAAGCCTCGCTGATGCTCCAGACCCTCGAGCGCCGCCTGGGCGAGGACGTCATGGCCCGGATCATGAAGACGTACTACGAGCGCTGGAAATTCCGCCACCCGACGACGAAGGATTTCGTCAGCGTCGCCGAAGAGGTCAGCGGCCGGGATCTCGCCTGGTTCTTCGGCCAGGTCCTTTCCAGCCCTGATCGGCTCGATTACGGGATCATCGCCCTCAAGGCGCCGGAGATCGGCGACCCCGAGGGCGTCTTCGATGCCAAGCCCGCCGACAAGGCGGAGAAGGCGGCCCGGCCCGCCGCGCCGAAGCAGTACCGGAACGAGGTCCTCGTCGGCCGTTTCGGCGAATGGATCTTTCCGCAGGAGATCCTGGTCGCGTTCTCCGACGGCAGCCGGGTCAGGGAGACCTGGGACGGCCGCGACCGCTGGAAGCGCTTCGTCTACGTCAAACCCGTGAAGGTCGTCTCCGCCGAGGTCGACCCCGGCCACAAGGACCTTCTCGACGGGAACTTCACCAACAACAGCATGACGCTCGAGCCGAAGCGCGGCGCCGTCACGAAGTACGCCCTGGGTTTCGTGGGCTGGTTCCAGGCCCTGCTGTCGCTCGTTTCGCTGTGAAAAGGAATGATGCCATGAATATCCTCACCTGCTATAAAAAGGGGACCGGAGAGGCCACGGCCCGGCCGAAGATCGTCCTCCTCCTGTGGGCGGCCAACGCCGTCTTCGCCGTCCTGGCCTATATGCTCTTCTCGAACATTCTCGCCTCGGCCCTGGGCCGGAGCGGGGCGGCCGCGGGGCTGATGAAAGCGCCCGACATGAACGTCCTCTTCGAGATCCTGATGGGCCCGGGACGGCCGTGGGGCGTTCTGCAAGCGGCGCTGTTCACGCTCGTCCTGTTCTATTTCCTCGTCTCCATCTTCCTCCAGGGCGGGATGCTGGCGGGGCTCGTCGACGGCAGTCTGGACGACCGCTCCGGCCGCGTCTTCTTTTCCGGCGGGGCGCAGTACTACGGAAAATTCCTCCGCCTGGCCGTCTGTTCCCTCGTTCTCTGGGTGCCCGCGGCCATTTTCTTCGGCCTCGTCAGCGCGCTCATGAAAGCCCTGACCAGGGATTCGACGCACGAGCAGTTCGCGTTTTGCCTGACGCTTGTCCGGGTCGCCCTGGCCGTCTTCCTCCTCTTCCTCATCAAGATGATCATGGACTACGCCCGCATCCGGATCGTCACCGGCAAGACGAACAAGGCCTTCCGCTCCCTGCTCGACTCCCTCCGGTTTGTCTGCGGCCGTCCCGGGCTGACGCTCGGCCTGTATTATCTGCTCGGCCTGACCGGCCTGGTCCTCTTCGCCGCGTGGCGGCTCGTCATCCACGCGGTCCCGGTGACCACCACGGCGGCCGTCTGGGGTGTTTTCCTGCTGACGCAGATTTACATCTTCAGCCGCGCCTGGCTCCAGCTGGCCTACCAGTCGGGCCAGCTGGTCAACTACCGGACGCACACGCCGCCCCAAGCTTAGAACAAAGCGGCGGAAATCCCCGCAAGGGGAAGAAGGCGGGGAGGGAGGAGGACTTCCGTCCGCCGGATTTCGCCGGCCCGGGCCGTCAGGCTCTTGCGGCCGGCACGTGCCGGTCGTCGACGCGCTTCGTCAGCCCGGTCTTGTCGAAATGCTCCAGGATGGCCTGGGCGTACTTTCGCGACAGGTTGAGCCGGTCCCTGAGCTCGGCGATCGTGACGCTGCCGTGACGCTCGACGAGCCCGAGCACGGCCTCCCGGGCCGCGTCCAGGGCTTCCCGCTGGTAGGTGACCTTGGCTCCCAGCCGGACGATCCTGCCCTCCCGGATCAACGCGTCCAGGATCTTCTTGAACGCGGACGGATTCAGCCCCAGCCTTCGCTGCACATCTTCCTCGAGGGGCGCGGCGAACCGGGCCCGGCGGAAGACGGCCTCGATCTCCTCGCCCGCCTTCAAGTCGGCGGAATTCATGCGGGCCTCGTGCCCGACGAGCCCGAGCCGGGCATTCCCGGCGACGACGACGCCCGCCCGGCGGAGGTCGTCGATGATGAGTCTCAAGGTCCGGGCCTCGCCGCCGCGCTTGAGGAAAGCGGCCCGGACGTCCGCGAAGGGCATGTCCGGCCGCTCCGGATAGGCCTCAAAATACTTCCGCACGTCGGCCTCGATCTTTTCTTTTTGGCCCGCATACATCTTCTGATGGAGATAAATCTCCGGTTTTTCGGGGCCGATCATGACCAGCCGCCCGTCGGCCAGAAGCTCCCGGACGGCCGGCTCGATCTCGGCCTCGCTCCGGCCGAGCCTGAGGGCGGCTTCCCCGGCGCTCAGGGGCGAGCCCGCCGCCTGGAGAAAGACCTCCTCGGCCGCGTCCCGGGCCCGGCCGCCGAGGCGCTTCATCCCCTCGATGTCGCGGTCGCTGAACCGCCTGTGCTTCTTCGGCCCGGCGTCGAGGACCGTGCCGCCGCCGATGGTCGCGAGAGGGGAGAAGGTGCGGACGACGAACCTGTCGCCCGGGAGGGCCACGGCCGGCCTTTCCAGGATGAGCTGGACCATGGCCGAGCCGCCGGGCTCGATCTTCCGCCCTTCGATCAAGGCGAGCCGGGCGATGACCTCGTCCGTGCCGATGTGGAGCCGGACCCTGTCCCGGTGCTTGACCTCCTTCTCCGCGCTGCGCAGCACATCGAGGCGCGCGTCGAGCCGGACCGTGGGAACGAGCGAGCCCTCGGCCGCCGCGACCTGGCCGCGCCGCAGGTCCTCCTTTTTCAGGTCCTGGAGGTTGAGCGCCGTCCGCCGGCCGATCGCCGAGAAATCCATTTTCTTGCCGTGGACCTGGATGCCGCGGACCCGCGACTTGAGGCCCTCGGGAAAGATTTCGATCCGGTCGCCCGCCGCCACCCGGCCGCCGAGCACGGTGCCGGCGACGACGGTGCCGAAGCCCTGGATGATGAAGACGCGGTCGATGGGCATGCGGAAGATGCCGTTGTCCGGGCGCGGCTCGACCCGGCGGCCGAGGCCGCGGAGGACGTCTCTGATTTCGCCCAGCCCCGCGCCCGTGACGGCCGATGTCGGAACGATGGGCGCCCCCTCGAGGAATGAGCCGCCGACGAAGCTCCGGACCTCGGCCTTGAGCGCGGCCAGCCGGGCCTCGTCCACGAGGTCGCTCTTGGTCAGCGCGACCGCGCCCAGCCGGACGCCGAGAAGCCGGAGGATGTCGAAATGCTCCCGGGTCTGGACGGAGATCCCCTCGTCGGCGGCGATGATGAACAGGGCGGCGTCGATCTGGCTGGCCCCGGCGGCCATGGTCTTGATGAACTTTTCGTGGCCGGGAACGTCGATGAAGACGATCTGCTTCTCGCCGGCCGGGTCGTCGAGAAAGACGAAGCCGAGCTCGATCGTCAGGCCGCGCTCTTTTTCCTCGGGCAGGGTGTCGGGGTCGGTGCCGGTCAGGGCCTTGACCAGGGCGCTCTTGCCGTGGTCGATGTGGCCGGCGGTGCCGACGATGACGTGCTCTTTATCCGGCATGGGCTTTCGATCCCGGCGCGTCCTTCGTCAGGATGATCCGGCCGGGGCCTCGACGCGTCACCCGGCCGATGACGGCCGCCCGCCGGACGCCCCTCCTCCTGAGGCCGGCGAGGAGCGAGGCGGCGCGGGACTTCCGGACGGCCATGAGCAGGCCTCCCGAGGTCTGGGGATCGTAGAGGAGCGTTTCCAGGTCTTCGCCGGCGCCGGGCCGCGCCGTGACGAAGGCCGACGCGTATTCGCGGTTGCGCTCGACGGCCCCCGAGATGACGCCGTCGCGGATGAGGTCCATGACGCCGGTGAAGACGGGGATGGCCCCGCCCCAGATTTCGAGCTCAACGCGGCTCTGGGCGGCGATCTCGCTCAGGTGGCCGGCCAGCCCGAAGCCCGTGATGTCGGTCGCGGTCGTGACCCGCGCCGCCGCCATGGCCGCGGCCGCGGCCCGGTTGAGCTCCGTCATGGAGCGCTCGGCCTCGGCCAAACCGTCGGCCGGGGCGCGCCCGATCTGGCGGGCGAAGCTCAGCGTCCCGGTGCCGAGGGGCTTGGTCAGGACGAGGAGGTTGCCCGGCCTGGCCTGGCCGTTGACGGTCATCCTGTCCGGGCGGACGACGCCGGTCACGGCGAAGCCGAATTTGATCTCCTTGTCCTTGATGCTGTGGCCGCCGAGAAGGGCGACGCCGGCCTCGCGGAGCTTGTCGATGCCGCCCTGGAGCATCTTGTTCATGATCCGCGGGCTCAACCGCTCGATGGGGAAGGCGATGATCGACAGGGCCGTCAGCGGCCGTCCGCCCATGGCGTAGATGTCGCTGACGGAGTTGGCGGCGGCGATCTGGCCGAAGACGTAGGGATCGTCGACGACAGGCGTGAAGACGTCGACCGACTGGACGAGAGCCGTCCGGGCGTTGAGCTTGAAGACCCCGGCGTCGTCGCAGGTGTCGGCGCCGACCAGGACCCGCGGATCGAAGATCCGGGGCAGGCCGGAGAGGGCCTTTTTCAGGTCTTCCTGGCTGATCTTGGAGGCGCAGCCGGCGTTCTCGACGAGCGAGGTCAGGGGGACGTCATCGAGGGCGTCCTTTTCGCGCTCGCCCGAGCACAGGCAGACGTTCTTCCGCTTGAAGAGATCGCAGGGGCAGGGCTGCTTGGGGCTGCAGATGCAGTGGCCGAGCCGGATCGACCGGCCCATGATGCGCCGGCGCTTCTTGTAATCGATCATATTGAATCCTATAAGTTTAATCGGGTCCTGTCCCGGTGCGTCTCTTCCGTCCTCACGTCGCTCGGAGATACCCGCCTTTTGATATGGACTCCATAGCACGCTTCACTTTGTCCAGGCTTCCCTTGATCTTTGTAGGGCGTTGCCCAGGTCATTCTAGACATCCCTTCGCTTTCCAGCGCCAGAGCGCCCGAGCTCCGTTGCGGGCGGAAGGGACTGGCACCGTGCCACCCGTCCCCTCATTTTTATCTGCCCATTTGATAAGCATTAGCCCAATAATTCTTTAAGCGCCCGGACGACGATTTCGTCCTCGCCCGGCTGGATGGTGCGGAAATCGAAGACGACGGCGTCCTTGGCGATGCGGACGAAAATGGGCGGGTCGAAACGGCGGAGCTTGGCCGCCAGGGCGTCGGTCGAAAGCGACGGGGAGGCGACGGCCAGAACCTTGGTCGGGATGGTTTGGACGGGAACGGCGCCGCTGCCGACCTGGGACTCGCCGTCCTCGACCGAGATCCGGACATCGGCGGGCAGCGCCTTCTTCAGCGTGTCGGCTGATTTCCCGGCCCTCCGGCCGAGCTCCTCCGGCGTCCCGCCGAGCATGCGGTAGATCGGGTGGCGCTCCCGGAGGCTCTCGGGGGAGAGGAAGAGCTTGAGGGTGGCCTCGAGGGCGGCCAGGCTGAGCTTGCCGCAGCGGAAGGCCCGGGCCAGCGGGTTCTTCCTGATTTTCCCGATCCAATCGGCCCGGCCGACGATGATCCCCGACTGCGGGCCGCCGATGAGCTTGTCGCCGCTGAAGCAGGCGACGTCGGCCCCGGCACGGACGGACGCCTGGACCATGGGCTCGGCGGCGAGCCCGAAGGCCTCGAGATCGACGAGGGCGCCGCTGCCCAGGTCGTCGACGACCGGGACGCCTTTCCGGCGGCCGAGCTCGGCCAACTCCTCGATCCCCGGCTCGCCGGCAAAACCGACGATCCTGTAGTTGCTGTGGTGGACGCGGAGGATGGCGCCGGTCGCCTCGCCGACGGCCTCCTCGTAGTCGCGGAGATGGGTCTTGTTCGTCGCCCCGACCTCCCTCAGGACGGCGCCGCTCGTCTTCATGACGTCGGGCATCCGGAAGGAGCCGCCGATCTCGACCAGCTGGCCGCGGGAGACGATGACTTCCTTGCCCCGGGCGAGCGTGTTCAGGATGAGAACCGTGGCCGCGGCGTTGTTGTTGGCGACGGTCGCCGCCTCGGCGCCGGTCAGCTCGCGGAGAAGGCCTTCGACGTGCCGGTCGCGCGACGTCCGCCGGCCGGTCTCGAGATCGAGGGCCAGGGTCGAGTAGCCGCGGGCGACGCGCTCGAGGGCGGCCGCCGCCTCGGCGGGCAGGACGGCCCGGCCCAGGCCCGAATGCATGATCACGCCGGTGGCGTTGACGGCGGCGCCGAGCGACGGCCGGAACTGATGCTCGAGCCGTCTTTCCAATCCGGCGAGCAGGGCGGCCGGGGCGAGGTCCGGGGGTGCGGAGACCGAAGTCGACCGTCCGATGGCGTCCCGGGTTTCCTCGAGGAGCAGGCGGCCGGCGGCGGCGACGGCGCCGTGCCCGTAGCGGCGGACCAGAGCTTCGCCCGCCGGGTCGCGGAGCAGGACGTCGAGCGACGGAATTTGCCTGAGAAGCGATTCGTTCATAGGGACCTCATTCCGGCCTTCCGCCGCGTGTCCGGCCCGGGCGCTACTTCACGGCCGTCCTGAACGGGATTTTGCCGAAGATCTCGGGGTGGAGGTCGCGGCACGGCTTGCCGGCGTCGACGACGGGGACGGAAAATTCGAACCGCACGTCCTTCGGCGGCAGGCACGAGCCGTTGTCGCAGGCCTGGTAACTCAGGGTGCCCCTGAGGACAAGGTCGCCGGCGAGGAGGTCCTTGCCCACCTTGATCACGGCGCCGAGGACGGCCTCGCCCTCGTAGACGATGAGATCAGCCTGGGAGTAGGCGAAGCGGCCGCGGTGGCCGGCAGGATAGACGGTCTCGATGAACCCGGCCCCCTGGCTCTCGTCGAAGGCGAGCGTCGTCGGCACCAGGAATTCGTCGGCCGGCAGGTCGTTGTTGATGTGATAGCCCGGCCGGATCTTGAGGATGACGGCGACCTTGACCGTCTCGCCCGGCCGGACGCCGTCGCGCGAGAGAAGCGTCTTGACCTCGACGATCTGATCGTCGGGAAGCGGAGGCGCAGCGGCGCCGGCGGCGGGCATGAGCCAGAGAGCCGCGAGAACGGCCGCGGGGAAGGCCAACGCGTTTCGAGAAAGGAGTTTCATGGCGGCGAACCTCATCTGCCCTCCATTAGAATATGGGGCGACGGCCTTGTCAAGGCGGAGTCATCCTAAAAGCCCTATTTCCGCCGTTCCTTGCCGCCGACGGCGCCCTTGACGCCCTCCTCGAACGGCTCGGTCAGGATGGGGACGACCCAGCCTTCCGGACTCTCGGCGAAGGTCTCCATGTCTTCCTTGACGGCGACGGGATACTTGAGCATGTCGTACTGCGCGTCGAGCCGGGCCGCGAGCCGCCCGTCCTTCGGATAGGGGAAGGCGATCCAGGCGTTCCGCTCGTAATAGACGCTGCCCGCCTTGACCGGCAGCATGCGCGTCTGGTTGTTGGTCGCGAAGGAGTAGACGAGGCCGCGGGAGACGTAATACCAGGGACCGTTCTCGATGTAGATGAAAGGCTGCTCGAGCGAGGCCCGGCCGCCGTTGAGGCTGGGCGTCGCCAGGTCGAGGAAGAGGCCGGCGAAGCCGACGCCCCTGGCCTCGTCGAAAAGGCTGACCCAGGGCGTGTCCGGTTTCAGCACGGCGACGTGGTCCGGGTGCATCTTCGTCGTCGCCAGGTCCAGGATCTCGGCCTTCCCGTCGCGGGGAAAGGCGACCTTGGTGAAGACGTTCTTGTTGAAGACGAACTCGCCGTTGCGCAGGGCCATGACGAACATGTCGTCCGTGATCTCCATGACGGATTCCACCGTGACCACGGGCGAGCCGGCGTAGAAATGGTACGTCAGCCCGATGTTGACGCCCCTGGGGAAGGGCAGGCTGCCCTTCATGTTGAGCGAATAGAAGACCGGCCCCGAGACCTCGTCGGTCTTGGGGTCCGTCCAGTCGGAGCTGTGGTACCAGGTGTGCGGCGGCGAGAAGACGTCGGGATTCCACTGGATGGCGCCGTTGGTCTCGAGCTTGTGCTCGAGCTTGATGCCGGTCGTCTTCTCGACGATCTCGGTGATGGCCCCGCTCGTCTCCTGGAGGACGATGCTGTAGAACCGGTTGTCGATCGTCCGGCTGAGCTTCGGCCCCTTCTTCACGACGAGATCGCTCTTGACGGCCGGCCGGGGGGAGCGGGGGTTGTTGAAGAAGACGAGATAGGTGGCCTTCGTCCGGGGCTTGAGGTCGGCCAGGAAGGCGACGCTCAGGGACGTCGTCGGATGGTAGCGGACGACGGGCTTGCCGGTCTTGGCGTCCTTCTCCTCGATGCCCAGGATTTTCGGATCGTTCCAGGCGACGACGTCGTACACCTGGCTCGGGATCTCCCGGTAAACGATGTCGCCGTCCCCGGCCTCGGCCCGGACCACCCGAATTTCATTGGGCGTCCGGAAATAGTTGCTCAGGATGCCGATCGTCGCGTGGACGGGATAGGCCGTCCGCTCGATGCCGTTCTCCTCCGACAGGACGAGCGAGACGTAATTTTGCCAGGCCGGATTCCAGTAACCCGGGCCGGCCGGCGACGTGCCCGACCAGGCGAGGGATTGCGGCTTGCCCGACTTGATGTCTTCCAGGGTGACAGCGACGGTGTAGGCGGTTTTGGCCTGCCAGCCGCAGCGGGCCTTGATCTCGAACGGCCGGTCCATCCTGATCTCGTTGGCGTTCAGCTCCCGGCCGCCCTGGAAGGCGACGAAGTCCCGGCAGCGGGCCTTGTTGATCTCGACCCGGACGACCCGGCAGGCGGCGCCCGCCGCCGCCCCCGCGGGCGGCGTGAACATCGCCGTTATCGAGTACCAGGGCTCGCCGTCGACGGGATAGCCGAACGGGCCCCGCGCCTCCGCGGCTCCGGCCGACGCGGCCGACAATCCGATGAGGACGGCAGAGGCCACGATGAGCAGGCGGAGTTTCTTGTTCATTGTCCCTCCCAATCGATCTTGTTGATGACTCGCGACAACAGTACGGCCGCGGCCGCGCCGGCCGCGATATAGGCGGCGCCCCGGCCCCAATCCGCGAAGACGAGCCGGCCGACGCCGAAAAGGGAACAGAGGATCAAGACCAGGGCCAGGCCCCAGCCGAGGAACGGCCAGGCCTGGAGCTTGTAGGATCGGCCGTTGAGCCGGGCGACCGGGCCCCAGAAGCCTCCCGGCCGGACTCTCCTGTAAAAGGAGAGGAGCTTGTCCCGGTCGTCCGGCGGGGTCAGGAAGGTCACGGCGATCCAGACGACCGTCGTGACGGCGACGATCAGGATGATGTCGACGCCCCAGGCGTCGACCTTGAAGCCCGCCCGCTCCAGCGCCGAGGACAGGGCCGCGACCAGCGGCGAGCCCGGGAACTTCCGGAGATAGACGGCCGTGGCCGCGGAGGCGCCCAGGGCCGAGATCTCCGACCAGGCGCTGACCCTCCACCAGTACCAGCGGAGGAGCAGGACGAGGCCGATGCCTGCCGACAGCTCCATGAGGACCTGCCAGCCCATCTTGACGCTGCCGAGGATCAGGGAAACGCCGGCGCCGAGGAGCGAGACGGCGACGACCAGCAGCCGCGAGACCATCACGTAATGCTTTTCGCTCGCGTCCCTGCGGATGAAGGGCCGGTAAAAATCGTTGAGCAGGAAGGAGCCGGAGAGATTGACGATGGACTCGATCGTGGACATGAAGGCGGCGAAGAGCGAGGCGATGACGATGCCCTTGATCCCCCTGGGCAGAAAGGCGATCATTTTCGGGTAGGCGGCCTCCTGGACGCCGGCCGGGGCGCCGGCCAGGGCCGGGAAGAGGGCCAGGGCCGCCAGGGCCGTCAGGATCCACGGCCACGGCCGGATGACGTAGTGGGCGATATTGAACCACAGCGTGCCGAGGACGGCATGCCTGGGATTTCTGGCCGCCAGCATCCGCTGGGCGCTCCAGCCGCCGCCGCCGGGCTCCGCGCCCGGGTAATAGACGGCCCACCACTGGACGAAAATAGCGACGAAGAAGGCGAGGGGCAAGGCCTGGCCGAGGGGCGGAAAGACGGACAGGTAATCCTTGCCGGTCCGCGCCGAGACGGCCGTCGCGGCCGCCGTGATGGCTCCGATCCCGCCGGCCTTTTCGACCGATACGACCGCCAGGATGATCGAGCCGAGCATGGCCACGCCGAACAGCAGCATGTCCGTGGCCACGACGCCCCAGAGCCCGGAGAGCGCCGTGTAAATGACCGTCAGGCCGAGGCAGACGACCATGGCGGTCGTCGCGCTCGTCTGGAAAACCGCCTGGATGATCTTGACCATGGCCAGGGTCACCCAGCCGAAGGTGATGCAGGAGATGGGCACGCCGAGATAGAGGGCCTTGAAGCCGCGCAGGAACTTGGCCGGCCGGCCCGAGTAGCGGATGTCGATGAACTCGACCTCGGTCATGACCCCGGCCCGGCGCCAGAGATGGGCGAAGAAGAGGATGGTCAGGGCCCCGCCGAGCATGAAGTTCCACCAGAACCAGTTGCCGGAGACGCCGTCCTTCATGACGATGCCGGTGACGGCCAGCGGCGTGTCGGCGGAGAAGGATGTCGCCACCATCGACGTGCCGAGGAGCCACCAGGGCAGGCTCCGGCCGCCGAGGAAGTATTCGGAGATGCTCCGGCCGGCCTTTTTCGAGTAATACAGGCCGATGCCGATGGACAGGACGAAGTACCAGGCGATGAAGAGCCAATCGGCGAAACCGAGCATCACTGCTTCGCCCTGCCGATGAGAGTGCCGACGAGGAAGAAGATCGCCGCCGCGAGGAAGACCGTGACCCGCTCAGCCGCGGTCCGGCAGAAGAGGATGCCGAAGACGGCCAGGGGAACGGCCACGCCCCAGAAGCCGAGGGCCATGGGCCGGTATTCTTTCTTCATGGAACCTCGTCTTTTCTTAGTGAATTCGCGGCGAAATGTCAACCGACTTTTCGCCGTGGCGGCGGGGGAGAGAGGCCGCGGGCCCGGCGGAGGCGCGGGAGCGGCGCGGACCGGGCGGGCCGTTTCGCCGCGCTCAGTCGGCGGAGGGCGGGATGGCGAAGACGGGCAGGGGACTGCGGGCGATCACTTTTTCCGTCGTGCTGCCCAGCAGAAAGCGGGCGACCTTGCCGACATTCGTCGACATGACGATCAAGTCATACTTGTGCGTGTCCGCGTACTCGACGATTCCGTCGGACGCATAGATCGCCTTGACGACATCCTCGGTCATGTCGATGTCCTCATGCTCCTTGGCGCGGCGGGATTTGAGTTTCGCCAGGACGGTCTTGAAAAGCTCGTCGGTCAGGCGGAAATCGTGCCCGAAAAGCTCCATCACGTAGAGGAAAGCCAGAGAGCCATTGAAGGCCTTGGCCAGCTTCCAGGCGCAGTCGCGCTCGATCTCCTCCCGGCCGGAAAAATCGGTCGGCACGAGGATCTTCCGGACCGACGGCCCGCCGGGCCTCTTCTTCGTGACCAGGACGGGAACGGCGGAGGCGCGCAGGACCTGGTTCGCGACGCTGCCGATCGCCGAGCGGGCGGCGCCGGAAAGGCCCGTCCGGCCGATGACGACGAGGTCGGCTTTCTCCGCGGCGGCGGCCTCGCAGATGGCCTTCGCGGCCGAGCCCTTGCGGACGAGGACGTTGTCGAACCTGATGCCCTGGGCCCGGCTGATGTCCACGATCTTGGCTTCGGCGGTGGCCTGGGCCCTCTCGATCCGTCCCGTGAGCTCGGCTTCGGCGGCAGGCAGGGACTCGTAGAGGACGGGGGAGAAGTCCGGGACGACATGGAGCGCCGACAGCTTGGCGCTGAACGTCGAGGCGAACAGGCCCGCGTGCAGAAGGGCGTCCCGCGATTCGTCCGAATAGTCCGTGGCCCAAAGGATGTGGTTGATGAATGACATGACCCTGACCTCCCATCTCATCTGAGATTCCCCCAACCCCCCCGGGCGGGGGATCCGTCTACAGTTTACGCGAGACGAAGAAAAAAATGAAGTCCTGAAAAAACGCTTGACAAACGGCGCTAAGTGTATTATATACATAGTACAGCGATACGGAGGTCAAGCCGTGATCAGGGTCGATACGACAAGCTTCGTTCCCATCTATGAGCAGATCAAGACGGAGATCGTCAGGCTCGTCGCCGCCGGCGTCCTCAAGCCGGATGCGCCCCTGCCGTCCATCCGGGACCTGGCGACCGAGATTCTCGTCAACCCCAACACAGTGGCCCGCGCCTACCGGGAGCTCGAGCGGGAGGGCCTGATCTCGACCCGGCAGGGCAGCGGATCGTTCGTGTCCGCCGACGCCCGGGCAGACGTGGACGAGGAGAGGAAGGCCCACCTGGGCCGGATCTTCGACGCGTCCATCGCCGAGGCCGGGACGTTCGGCCTGGGGCCCGAGGACATCCTGAAGCTTTTCAAGGAAAGATTGCGGGTTGCGGGCGGCGGGGGGCGAAAAGGAGGCCGGCATGAGTGAGCTGCTGCGGATCGAGCGGCTGTCCAAGAATTTCGGGCGCCGGAGCGTCCTCCGGGATTTCCATCTCACGATCGAAAGCGGCCGCGTCTACGGCCTGCTCGGCCGGAGCGGGGAGGGCAAGACGACCCTGGCCAGGATCCTGATGGGCGTCATCCCCGCCGACGGCGGGACGATTCATTACAAAAGCCGCCGGATCACGTTCGGAGCGAGCGATTACAAGCGGGAGTTCGGCTACGTTCCCGAGGACCCGTTCTTCTACGATGGGCTGACCGTCCGCGGCCTGCTCGCTCTCAACGCCAGGTTCTATCCCCGCTGGGACGCGAAGCGGGCGGCCGCCGATCTCGAGCGCTTCGGCCTCGAGCCGAAGGCGAAGATCGCGACCCTCTCCCGGGGGACGAAGCTCAAACTGGAGCTGGTCGCGGCCTTGGCCGCGGCGCCGGAGCTCCTCATCCTGGACGATCCGACCTCGGGCCTGGACGTTCCGACGCGCCGCGATTTCCTCCGGGACATCATCCGCGAGCTGGCGGCCTCGGGCACGACCATCCTGTTCGCGACCCACCTCGTCCACGAGCTCGAGCGCGTTGTCGAGCGGCTCCTCATCCTCCACGGCGGGTGCCTGATCCTGGACGAGGATTTCGACGCGGTCAAGGGGCGGCACCAGGCGAGCCTCGAGGACATCTTCACGAGCCTGGTCAGCGGAGACGGAAAGTAGACGGGAGGTCCCATGTATCGAGCGCTGTTTTTCAAGGAGTGGAAGGACAAGCTGAGCCTGTGGGCTTTCGGCGCCGGTCTTCTGGTTTTCGCCTTGCTGGCCGCCGCGGGATGGCCGGGCGCGAAAGACCACCGGGACCTCGTCGCCGGCGTCATCCTGGTCCTGTATTTCCCGGCCATGGGCCTGCTCCTGGGCGCCTCGGCGTTCGAGGCGGAGTTCCGGAACGACGCCTGGGCCTATCTTCTCTCGCGGCCGGTCGGCAAGGGGGGGGTCTGGACCGTCAAGTATCTCGCGCTTCTTTCCATGCTGGCCGCTCTCTGGCTCGTTTTCGCCGGCTTCATGGGAACCGTCCCGGGCCTTCGCGCGATCGTCCAGGGCCTGCGGCTTCCGGTCGCCTTCCGGGCGGAGATCAGCTTCCTGCCCTGGAGCCTTCTCCTCTCGCTGTTGTTCTTCACGGCGGGATTTTCGCTGTCCTTCCTGTCGCGCAAGGGATCGACCGTCCTTTTCGCCGCCCTCCTCGCCGGCCTGGCCCTGGCCTTCGTCGCTTACGGAGAAGCGACCGTCGTCCTGGGCTTTCTCCGCGATGAATGGTTCGACGAGGCCCAATGGCTGCATGCTTTCCGCTGGGGCCTGGCGTTCATGGGCGCGGCCCTGGCCGCGGCCTCGATCCTGACCTTCGTCCGGGCCGATTTTTCCCAGCCGAGGAAGAAGGCCGCGGCCTTCGCCAAGCACGCGGTTCCTCTCCTCGTCGCGGCCGTGCTTATCACTGCGGTCTGGACGGCGCTCCTGCCCCGGGCGGGGCAAATGAGCATCTCGCTCAGCCGCGGCGCCGGCGGAGAGGCGTATATCGACGCTTTTCCCGGTGGGCTTTATGTTTATGAACCTGCCCGGGACAAGGTCCGCCGGATCGCGCCGTCCGGATTTCTCAACTGGCTTACCGGCCTGAGCTCCTCCTCGTTCAACGCCGGAAAGAAGATCCTCTTTTCGAAAATCGAGCGCGGCAAGAGCCCATACGGAGCCGTGAACCTCTGGATCATGGATGCCGACGGCTCGGACAAACGGCGGCTCCTGGGCGCGGGGCTGCCCCCGGCCGATCCGAGATCCCGATTGAGCGCGAGCAGCTATGTCCTTTCGAGGGACACCGGGCGTATCGCATTCCTCGACGAGGAGGCTCGTGATAAGCCCGTCAAGGGGCGGCCGCCGCTATGGTCCATGAACGCCGACGGCACCGGACTCGTGAATCACCCCCTGGACTCCGCCGTCTTCGAGAACAGGAAAGAATACCGCCTCTTCCTTTTACCGTGGACGGCGGCCGGAGACGGGATTCTGCTTTGTCAGTGGTCGAGCGACTCGGCCAAACCGTCGAAGATGTGGCTCGCCGATCTCAAGAGCGGGAAATTCCGGATCCTGTTGGAGTCTTTCGGGCTGGGCTGGGCGATCGCCCCCTCGCCGGACGGCCGATGGCTCGCCGTTGCGATGAAGACGATGGAAGGTTCTGTTCCGCACCTGGCTGTGGCCATCATCGATCTGAACACTCTGGAGATCAGGAGAATCGACGTCCCGGGAGAGCGCAACATAAGCCGGCCGCGATGGAACCCGGACAGCGGCCGGCTGGCTTTCTTCGTTCGCCGTGAATCTCCGAAAGGGAGCGGCGCCTACGTCCTGACGGTCGTTTCCGTGCCGGACGGCAAGATACTGTCGGCGAAAGAGATGACGGCGGTAGAGAGCACGGGCGATCTTTACGGCCTCGATTGGCTGAGGGACGGGAACCGGCTCGTTTTCAGCGATCCTCGAGGCGATCGATGCCTGAAGATTCTCGCTTCGGATCTCGGCGAGGAGAAAAGAATTCCTTTCCCGGTCACGCCGTCCGGGGCGCAGACGCCTTTCGCCATTATGACTTCGGGAGACACGGTCCTGGCCGTCGATACGAACGCGAACAGGCTCTGGCGCCTCGATCTCAGGACGGAGCGCTGGAAAAAGATCTATTGACCGCCGCCGCTGCGGCGGGGCCGCGCGCCTTTCGCGGTCAGACTTTCTGCCAGTCGGGCTTGTGCTCGTAGACCCAGGTGTAATAATCGGCCATCTTGAGCTCCGAGGCCGCGTCCTTGTCGAGGACGAGCACGGCCCGCGGGTGGAGCTGGAGGGCCGAGCCCGGGACTGAGGCCGTCAGCGGCCCCTCGACGGCGAGGGCGATCGCCCTGGCCTTCTTTTTCCCGAAGGCCAGGAGCAGGCACATCCGGCTGTCGAGGATGGTGCCGATGCCCATCGTCAGGACGTGGGATGGGACGTTGTCATGGCCGCCGAAGGCCGCCGCCGCGTCGAGCCGGGTCTGGTCGGTCAGCGTCTTGATCCGCGTTCGCGAGGCGAGCGACGACGTCGGCTCGTTGAAGCCGAGGTGGCCGTTGGTGCCGATGCCGAGGATCTGAATGTCGATGCCGCCCGCGGACTTGACGGCCTCCTCGTACTTCCGGCAGACGGCCGGGATGTCCGGCGTCATGCCGTCCGGGATGTGGATCTGGCCGTGCGGGATGTTGATCTGGCTGAAGAGGTGGGCCCACATGTAGCTGTGGTACGACGACGGATGGGCGGCGGGAATGCCGACGTACTCGTCGAGGTTGAAGGTCGAGACGCCGCGGAAATCCAGGCCTTCCTCGCGGTGCATCCGGACGAGATTCTTGTAGAGCTGCAGCGGCGTGTTGCCGGTGGCGAAGCCCAGGACGGTGTGGGGCTTGCTGCGGACGAGCCGGGCGACGATGCGGGCCGCGACCTGGCTGGCCTGCGAACTGTCGGGCTGGATGATGATCTCCATCGGAGGCCTCCTCGATGACGGGTCAGGGCCGGACCCAAAATTTTCCGATCTTGTCGGCGACGTCCCGGCGGAACTTGTCGACATGAGCCAGGACGAAATCGGCGACGTCCAGGGAATCGTCCTGGACGAGCGGCGTGAGATTCATGGCGAACCAGAGCTGGCCGGCCTGGTCCGTCTCGTGGGACTGGAAGTAGGTGGCGTTGGCGTGGCGCCGGCCGATCGTGGCCAGGTCGTAGCTCTTGCCGCCGGCGACCTGCGAGTCGTAGACGCCGATGAGGGCTCTGGCCAGGCCCTCACGCGCGCCGACATCCATGGCCACTTTGTCCTCGTCGGCCATCCAGTCCAGGCCCCGCCAGACCTCGCATCCCAGGACGGCCTTGGGCCGGTCCCCGGCGGCGAGCTCGCGCGCCGCGGCCAGGAGCGTGAGGACGGCGGCGACGTGCGTCTCGTGCTTGTCGGCCGGGTTGTGCGTGTAGACGATCTCGGGCCGGACGGCCTTCAGGATCTTGACCAGGTCGTCCTTGACGCCGCCGGACTTGACGTCCTTGACGGCGGAGCTCGGGTGATTGAGCTGGATGAGGGCCGCGTAGTTGCCGATGACGGCCGCCTTCTCCTGCTCCCGCCTCCGGAGGGCGGCCATCTCGGCGTCCGAGTAGCCGGCGTAGGCGCCCGCCCGCGGACTGCCGCCGCCGTTGGTGCAGATCACGGCACCGAAGGCGCAGTCGCGGCTGCCGAAGCACTGCTCGATGCCGTGGAAGGCCATCAGCTCCAGGTCGTCCTGGTGGGCGCCGACGCCGAGATGGGTGATCCGGCGGAGCGCCTTGTCGGGAGACTGCCCGTCCGGAACGAAAATCGAAGCCTCGGGATTATGGAATTTCATGCTCATGATCGGTCTCCTTCGACCGGCCTCTCAGCCGTTCCGGGGCAGGCTGGCCGCGGCCACCGCCTGTCCCACGCGCCGGCTCCTTTCGTCGAGAAGGTGGAGGCGGACCCGGGAAGCCGTGTCCGGGAACTCCGTCCTCAGGACCTCGCCGGCTTTGGCCATGATGATCGTTCCGGCCGCGCCCGACATGACGCGGCCCAGAACGAGCAGGTTGCGGAGGTTGTAGAAGGTTTCGTACCAGGGGACCGTGTAGCCGAGATAGATCCCGATCGCCTCGAAAACGCGGACGGCCCGTTCGTCGCCCCGCTCGACGAGGCGCTGGATCTCCTTCAGGCGGTCCGGCAGCCTGACCTCGGCCGGGAAGGCGAAGCCCGCGGCCAGGGCCAGCTTGTCGACGGCCTGCTGGGAAAAATAATTGGCCCCGACGCCGCCCGCCTTCGACCACTCGTCCACGGCCGCGCCGGGATTGGCGTCGACCGGGGCGAAGGCCAGCTCGTCGAGCCAGCCCGGCAGGTGGCCCTCCGTGTCCAGGAAGCCGGCGGCCTCGCTCGAGCCCATGGCGACGCCGAGAACGGCCCGCTCGCCGAGCGAGAGCATGCCGGCCAGGGCCGTGACCTCGCCGTCGTTGATGACCTCGAAGGGGACGCCCCATTCGTCGCGGATCTTCAGGAAGAGGGGCTTGATCCTGGCGTCGAAGATGTCTTCGGGGACGGATCGGAAGAGCGAGGCGATCCGGACCTGGTTGCGGATGTAGATGCCGGCCGAGCTGCCGCCGATGGCGTCCACGCGGGGCAGGTGCGAGGCGGCCTTCTGCAGCCCCTCGCGGATGAGCCGGCCGTGGTATTCGGGGTCGGCCTGCTCGCCGGGAGTCCAGGGGATCTCCTCGCTGTAGAGAGGAACGCCGTCCTTGACCGCGGCGATCTTGTAATCGCTGGCCCCGAGGTCGAAGCCGACGCGGCAGCCGTCGAGATGGCCGCCCAGCGAGAGCCGGCTTTCGCGGGCCGAGGGAAATTCTCCGGGGCCGACCAGAACGACCTCGAACGGCCTCTCGTAGACGCCGCTCATGAGTCCGACGTCGAAGGCCCTCGACCCGGTTTCGGCGTAGGCCGCCCGGATCGCGGCGCCGATCGCCGCCGGGCCCTCGAAATAAATCCGCCAGCCGCCCCTCGACCAGAGCAGGAACTTGACCATCCAGCCGATGACGAGAGCGGAGGCCTCGGCCAGTCTCTTATCGTCGGCGGCCTCGGTCTCGAACGTCGAGATGAGGCCGTCCTCGCGCTCGATCGCGATCCGGACGGGGACGGCGCCGGAGGCGGCAACCGCGGCCCTATAGCTTCGGAGAGCGAGCGCCATCGGCCGGAAGCCGGGATCGAAGGGGGGGATGACGCGGGGAGGGACGTCCAGAATGCTGGGGAGTTTCGTTGTCGTGGGCATGGTCTCTATCGTCCTTCAGAACGAGCCATTATAGCACGCCGTTCCCGTTTTTCCCTTTTATTCGGGCTTGTACTTGACCTCGACCGGGACGTGGAGCTTCAGGGCTGTTTCACCGGCCCGGGCGGCCCAACTGCGGTCCGCCGGAGAGGCGGCCGTCACGATGCCGCGGCCCCAGCCGCCGATCGTCCAGAACGTCTGCTTCCGGCCCGGAACGGCGTGGAGCTTGATGGACCGCTCGGCCCCGCTCTCGTCGAGGCCGGCGAACGCCGAGGGGCCGAAAAGGACGGCCAGGCCGATGTCGCCGGCCGCGCCGGCGCCGCGGCCCCAGGCGGCCAGGAAGCCCTTGTCCTTGTCGAAGGTCACGGCTTCTTTCTCGAGCTTCTGGACTCCGGCGCTGAAAACGGCCGGGGCGCCGCTCTTCGACGTGACGACGACATCCTGGCGGGAAAAGACGTTGTCGGCGAAGGCCGAGAAGAGGGCGACGACGCCGTATTCGTTCGAGCCCGAGCGGATGCCGGAATACTGGACCTTGACCAGCGCCCGGAGGGGCCCGGACGCGAGCACCGTCTTCTGGATCTGGAGGCCGCCGGCCGCCGCGCTCCCCGCCAGCGGAATGCGCGTCGCCCCGTCCCACAGGCTGAGGCCGCCGAGGCCCGACGGGCCGGCGCCCGCGAGGACGTCGAGACCCCATTCCTGGGGCGTTAAATCGTTCGTGCGCAGCTTGGCCAGGACCAGCCCGGCGTAGAGCTTGCCGAGGACCTCGATCCGGCCGTCGACGAACTTGAAGGCCGCCAGGTTGGATTCCCAGCCGAGGAACGCGCCGGCCTGGCCCGTGCCGAGGCGGGCGGAGGTCTTGGGCGCTGTGACCATCAGCTGCAGGCTGCCCTTGGGCGAATAATAGCACTTGAGCCGGGTCGTGGACGAAGGGGGCAGGGTCCGGACGAGGACGATCTCCTCGTGATACCGGTCCTTGTTCAGGTCGTCGGCCTGGGTCAGCACCAGCTGGTATTCCCGGCCGATCTCCTCGAAGACGGCGTAGTTGTAGGTGTTGAAATCCGGGGCGAAGGCCCGCAGGGCCTCCACGTCGAGGACGATGGGCTGGTTCTCGAGGGCGAGCGGGCTCGGGTTCCGGATTTCGATGACGAACATCTTCTTGAAGCCGAGGCTCTTCGGGTCCTGGGGCTGGCCCCAGGCCGTCGCGAGGCAGAGCAGGGCCAGGGCGGCCGCGCCTATCCATTTCGCCGGAGATGAGGTCTTCTGAGACATGTCGGAGGTCTCCTTTCCGTGGAGGTTTCGGGGCTATTCTATCCCAAACGGGTCCGCAAGAAAAACGGCCGCGGCCGGAGGGACGGCGGCGGTCAGGTGATGAGGCGGGTCTTGAAGCCGCGGCCGAGGACGTCGTACGTGTCGCTGATGATGACGAAGGCCTCGGGATCGGTGGCCCGGACGAACTGCCGCAGGTCCGTCAGCTGTTTCCGGTGGATGACCGTCAGGATGATCTCGCCCTCGCGGTTCAGGTAGAGGGACCGCGAGCGGAGGGCCGTGCCGCTCCGGTCGAGCTTGTAGAGGATGAAGTCGGCGATCTCGTCGGTCCGGGACGAGGTGATGATGACCAGCTTGGAGACGCTCCAGCCCTCGAGGACCATGTCGACGACCTTGGTCGACAGGAAGAGGACGATGAAGCCGTAGAGGGGCGCCTCGAGGTTGCGGAAGGCCAGCCCGGAGGCCGAGATGATGAAAAAGTCCGTGATCATCATGCCGAAGCCGAGCGAAATCCCGAAGTACTTGCTGAGGATCATGCCGGTGATGTCCGAGCCGCCGGTCGAGGCCCGGCCGCGGAAGACGAGCCCCAGGCCGATGCCGAGCATGATGCCGCCGTAGATCGAGGCCAAGATGTCGCTCTGCGTCGCCGAGCGGATCTTGAGGACCTCGTTGAAGAAGTCGATCAGGACGGAGGAGAGGATCATGCCGAAGAGGCTGCCGACGACATATTTCTTGCCCATGGTCCGCAGGCCGAGGAGGAAGATGGGAACGTTGAGGACGATGATCAGGATGCCGACGGGCACGTGCAGGAAATAGTTGATGATGATGGAGATGCCGGAGACGCCGCCGGGCACGAAATGATGGGGGATGAGGAACAGCGAGTACGCCAGACCCATCAGGGAACAGCCGGCGACGATCAGCAGGCCGTCGGCGACGTGGGACCGGATGTCTCGTGTGTCTTTGGCCATGGGATTCTCTCCATACCCGGGGTTTGCCTTATTGTACACCAGTCGCGGGAATAATCAATGCTCGTGAAACGGGTCCTGTCCTTGAAATGGCCGCATTGATTCTCCCGCCGCAAGTGTGGTATTGAACATGCAAAGGAGGCGGAATGGCCGTCATCACGACATTCGGGGAAATCATGCTCAGGCTTTCGCCTCCGGATCGGGAGCTCCTCTTCCAGTCGCCGCGGCTCGCCGCCTTTTTCGGCGGGGGAGAGGCCAATGTCGCCGTCTCCCTGGCCCTCCTCGGCCACGACGTCCGCTACGTCTCCGCGGTTGCCGGGAACGAGATCGGCGAGGCGGCGCTGCGCGAGCTCCGCAAATGGGGCGTCGACACGAAATACGTTCTCCGGCGGGGACGCCGCCTGGGAATCTACTTCGCCGAGACAGGGGCGAACCAGCGGGCCTCGAAAGTCGTTTACGACAGGGAGGCGTCCGCCGTCGCGGAGGCCAAGCCCGGCGACTTCGATTGGCCGCTGATTCTCGCCGGCGCCGGCTGGTTCCACGTCACGGGCATCACGCCGGCCCTGAGCGCGACGGCCGCGGACCTGACCCTGGAGTCGGTCAAGGTTGCCCGGGCGGCCAAGGCCCGGGTTTCGGTCGACCTGAATTACCGGGCCAAGCTCTGGAAATACGGCCGGACCGCGCCGGAGGTCATGGCCGAGGTCGTGAAGTGCGCCGATCTCGTCATCGGCAACGAAGAGGACTGCCAGAAGGCGCTGGGCATCGGCGCGGTGTCGGGTATCGCGGTCGGCAAGCTGGCCGCGAAGGACTACGAGCGGCTGACGGCCGAGGTCATGAACATCTTCCCCAACCTGAGCCGCGTCGCCCTCAGCCTGCGGGAGAGCCACGGGGCCAGCCATAACGGCTGGTCGGCCGTGATGAGGACGCGGACCGGGTTCCTGGCCGGGCCGTCGTACGACATCCGCGACATCGTGGACAGGATCGGCTCTGGCGACGCCTTCGCCGCCGGCCTCATCCACGGGCTGGAGACCCGGCCGACGGAGGAGGAAGCGTTGGCCTTCGCCGTCGCGGCCTCCTGCCTGAAGCATTCGATTCCCGGCGATTTCAACCTGGCGACGGAGAAGGACATCCTGGCCCTGGCGGCCGGGGACGCGTCCGGCCGCGTCAGGAGATAGGGGAACAGGGGAGGCGCAGATGGAAAGGGATATCGCGTCGGAGGCCATTCTGGCGGCCAAGGTCATCGCCGTCATCCGCATGTCCGATGCGGCCAGGATCTTCGAGGTCACGGAGGCGCTCGGAAAGGGCGGGGTGAAGATCCTCGAAATCACCATGACCGTGCCCGGCGCCCTGGAGGTCATCCAGAAGCTGGCCGCCGCCAAGCCCGAGGGGGTGCTCGTCGGGGCGGGCACGGTCTTCGACGCCGACACCGCCGCGGCGGCGATCTGGTCGGGGGCGGACTTCGTCGTCTCGCCGATCGCCGATCCCGGGATGATCGCGGCCTGCCGGACGCATAACACCTTCGTCGCGCCGGGGGCCTTCACGCCCTCGGAAATCGCCGCGGCCTGGGACAGGGGGGCCGATGTCGTCAAGGTCTTTCCGGCGACGCCGCTCGGCCCGCAGTTCTTCCGCGACATGCGGGGGCCCTTCCCGCAGATCAAACTCATGCCGACCGGCGGCGTCACCGTCGAAAACGCGCGGAGCTTCATCGAGGCCGGCGCGTTCGCCGTCGGCCTCGGCACGGCCCTCGTCGACAAGAAGGCCGTCGCGGCGGGAGATTGGGACGCCCTGACGGACAGGGCCCGCCGGCTCGTCGATTCCCTCGCGGGCATCTGACGATACCCCGGGCGATTTGATTTTCCGGAGCGGTCTGCTATAATGAGGTCACGCTTTGTTTAGCTGGCTGTGCAAAGCAATTATAAGGATACCCTCCTTCAAATCCCCTTAACTTGATTTCCCCAACCCCCGACAGCCAGCTTTCTCCCCCTCGAGCGGTCTTCCCGGCGGATGCGCGCCGGGCGATTCCACTCATTTGACAATCCGCGGCGGCTCCTTTATAACCGGATTTCCATCATGAACGAAAATCCGGGAAGGGCTTCCTCGCCGGGAGCCGGCCCTGTCACTTTCTGGAACCGGGACTTCCTGCTGGGGAATATCGGCTTCTTCTGCCTGTATATGGCGGTCTCGCTGTTTTTCCTCCTGCCGGTTTTCCTCAAGCAGTTCGGACCCCGCCAGAGCCGCGTCGGGCTGATCATGGGAATTTTCAGCGTCGTGGCGATCGCCGTGCGTCCCCTGTTCGGCCGGATGATCGATCTCCGCGGCGGCAGGCCGATCGCCCTGGCCGGCATCGTCGTCCTCCTCGCCGGCGTGCCCTTCTTCCATTTCGTCCGCGACGCCGGCTGGCTCCCGTTGGCCCTGCGGGCCTTCACGGGCGTCGGCTGGGGGATGAGCATGTCGGCCGTGATCGCCATGTGCTCCGACCTTGCCCCGGCGGACAAGCTGGCCCGCTCCATGGGGATCATCGGCGTCGCCGGCCTCGTGGCCAACGCCCTCGGCCCGCTCGCGGCCGAGGAGATCAGCGCCCGCTTCGGCTTCGGCGGCGTCTTCGACGCGGCCCTGCTCTGTCTCGTCGCGGCCTTCCTCTGCATCCGGGCCGTCAGGCCCGGCGCGCGCCCGCGGGAAGAAGAGGAGCGGGGAGGAGGATTCCGCGATCTCGCCCGGGTGCCGCTCGCCGTCATGCTCATCATCTCGGCCATGCCGGTCCTCCACGGCGCCATCCGGGGCGCCATCATCTACTTCATCGCGATTTTCGGCAAGTCGATCGGCTTCGATCGCGTGGGGGCGTTTTTCCTGGTCTTTTCGCTGGCGGCCATCCTGACGCGCTTCGGGTTGGGCGACATCTCCGACCGCTTCGGCCGCAAGGCGGTCATCCTGCCCGCGGCCCTGATCATCGCCGTCAACCTGTTCTTCATCTCCCGCATCCAGGGCCGGACGCTGCTCATCGCGACGGGCTTTCTCGGCGGCATCGGCCAGGGGCTGATCTTCCCCGCCCTCAGCACCTACATCATCGATTTCATGGGCCGCAGGAACAAGGGACTGGCCATCAGCCTGTACAATTCGCTGTTCGACGTGGGCATGGGCCTGGGCTCGCCCTTTTTCGGCTGGATATCGGACATCTTTGGATACCGGCGGATGTACGTTTTCGCCGGCGTCCTGCTTCTCGCCGCGACGGCCGTCTTCATGGGGAAGGCGCCGGTCACGGAAAAACAGCACGTCGGGGAGGTGCCGTATGTGTCAGGGTGACAGGGACATCGGCGGAATCATCGCGGCCCGGCGGACCGTCCGCCGGTTCAAACAGGAGCCGGTCTCGCGCGTTCTTTTGGAGAGGCTCGTTGACGCCGGGCGGCTGGCGCCGTCGGCGGCCAACAGGCAGCCGCTCGAGTTCATCGTCGTCGACGACGGGCCGACATGCCGCCGGATTTTCGGCTGTCTGAAGTGGGCGGCCTACATCGCGCCCCAGGGCACGCCGAAGCCGGGGGAAGAGCCGGCCGCCTACGTCGTGACGCTTGTCAACACGGGAGTCCGCGAGAAGATGTACGAATACGACGTCGGCGCGGCCATGGAGAACATGATCCTGACGGCGCTCGGGGAGGGCGTGGCAAGCTGCTGGCTCCTGTCGATCGACAGGGACGCCCTGAGGGACATCCTCGGCGTTCCCGGCGGTTACCGCATCGACAGCGTCCTGGCCCTCGGCTACCCGGCCGAGGAGCCGGTCGTCGAGGATTACGCGGATTCCCAGAAGTATTGGCAGGACGCCGGCGGCCGTCTCCACGTGCCGAAAAGGACGCGGGCTTCGGTCCTCCACCTCAATCACTTTTAAATCGGGGACACAATACTCATTTCCGAATTTCTTTCGGACGGATAAGATCCAGTCTCCCTTCTATTTCTGCCCTCCAGCCTTCTTGGGGGGGGCAGAACGACTGCCGGAGGAAATGGAAAATCGGAAATGAGTATTGTGTCCCCGAATTATTGCCCGGCGACGGTCATCTCCGCGACCTTGATCGTCGGTCCGGTCACGGAGCTGAAGAATTCGAGGTCGTCGCCCACGGCCTCGATGCCCTGGAGAATCCGTCCCAGGTTCCCCGAGATGGTGATCTCCGAGACGGGATAGGCGATCTCCCCGTCCTCGACCCACAGCCCGAAGGCGCCGCGCGAGATGTCGCCGTTGACGGAGTTCAGCCCGTGGCCCAGGGCGCGGATGAGGATGAGGCCTTTCTTCGTGCCGGCGATGATCGCCCGGGGGGAGGTTTTTCCCGGCTCGAGGTAGAAATTGTTGGGACCGACGCCGCTCCCGTCCGCGTTTCCCGTGGATTCGAGCCCCAGCTTCCTGGCCGCGTACGTGTTGCAGAGATAATTCCGCAGGATGCCTTTCTCGACGACCTGTGTCCGGCGCGACGGCAGGCCATCCGAGTCGAAGGGCCGGGTGCCGAGCCTGCCGGCCAGCAGACCGTCGTCGACAACCGTGACCAGGCCGTTCGCGATGCGCCTGCCGAGCTGGCCGGCCAGAAAGGAGGCCTTCTGGTAGACGGCCGTCCCCGTGACGCAGCCGAACAGGAAGCCCATGAGCCACGATGTCTGCGTCGGCTCGAAGATGACCGGCACGTTCTGCGTCCCGATCTTCCGCGGCTTGAGCTGGCGGACGGTCCGCTCGACGGCCTTGCGGGCCACTTCCTCCGGCGTCGCCAGGTCCTGGAAATGGCGCTTGGCCGAGAACCACGAGTCCTCGACCTTGTCGTCCGTGCCGCCCGCCTGGAGCCCGACGCTCAGCTCGCAGTCGGTCTGCTCGTACTCGCCGACGAAACCGTTCGAGTTGGCCAGGACCGAGCGCGTCTCGCTCGTGCCGAAATTCGCCCCGTAGGAATTCGTGATCCGCTTGTCGGCCAGGGCGATGCGCTCGGTTTCGCGGGCGAGGCGGATCTTCGTCTTCGAATCGAGGCTCGCGACCGCCGGGTCGAAGAGGTCGAGCGCCGCGGGGTCGATGGACGTCTTCGCCAGCGGGGCCAGGCCGGAGCAGGCGTCGGGGCTGGCCAGCTCGGCCCGCCGCACGGCGTTCCTGACCAGGCGGCGCAGCGTCTCCGGCGCCAGGTCCGAGGAGCTGGCGTAGGCCGTCCGCTTGTCCTTGATCACCCTCAGCCCGCAGGAGCGCGAGCCGGCTTCGACCAGATGCTCGATCCGGCCCCGCCTGACGTCGACGTCGAAATCGCGGCCGTCGACGACCGAGACCTCGGCCTCGTCCGCCCCGCACTTCCGGGCGAAATCGACAAGCCATCCGGCCAGGACCCGGAGGTCGGACGGCGCGGCGGCGGCGCCCGCGGCGGCCGCGCGCTTCATGCCCGGCCTCCCACGGTCATCCTCGAGATCTTGAGGGTGGGGCAGCCGTCCGTGACGGGAACGTCCTGGCCTTCCTTGCTGCAGGTCCCGGTCTGGAGGCCGAACTCGAGGTCCGAGCCGGCCATCTCGAGCCGCCGCAGGACGTCGATGTTCGTCCCGATGAGCGTCGCCTGTTTGACCGGGGCCGTCAGCTTCCCGTCCTCGATGAGATAGCCGAGACTGACCGAGAAAGTGAACTTGCCCGAGTCCTCGACCTGTCCGCCCGAAAGGCTGGCGACGTAGAAGCCCTTCCGGACCGATTTGACGATCTCCTCGGGGGCGTGCTCGCCGCGGGCGATATAGGTGTTGGCCATCCGGGGGACGGGGGCGTGGCTGAAATCCTGCCGGCGGCCGTGGCCCGTCAGGGGGCGGCCCATCAGCCCGGCCGAGAGCCTGTCCTGGAGGAGGCCCCGCACGACCCCCTTGTCGATGAGCAGGGTGCGACGCGGCACGGTCCCCTCGTCGTCGACGTTGTATGAGCCGCGGAAGGCGGGGATGGTCGGGTCGTCGTAGATCGTGACCAGGTCGGAGCCGACCTTTTTTCCCATCTTGTTCCAGAAGATCGACGTCCTTTTCCGGTTGAAATCGGCCTCGAGAAGATGGCCGACGGCCTCGTGGATGAGGACGCCGCTGTGGCCGGGGGCGAGGACGATGGGCATCTCGCCGGCCGGCGCGTCGACGGCCTCGAGCAGGAGGAGGGCCTCGCGGGCGGCCTGCTCGCCGATCGCCCGGGGCGTCAGGACGTTCCTGAAATACTCGAGCCCGACGCGTCCGCCGCCGCCCCAGTAGCCGAGCTCGCGCCGGCCGGCCTTCTCCGAAATGGCGACGCAGACGAGCTTGACCATCGGCCGCGTGTCGCGGACGAAGAGCCCGTCGGAGTTGAGCAGGGCGACGTGGGAAAGGCTGTCCTGGAAATAGGCCTTGACCTTGGCGATCCGCCCGTCGGACTTCTGCGCGGCCTCGTAAGCCTCGCGGACCAGGGCGATCTTCTTCCGGAGGCCGGCCTTGTCCGCCGGCGCCGACACCCTGTAGACGCTGGCCGGGAGGCGCTTCTCCCGGGGACGGCGCGGCGCGGCCTTGGCCTTGCCCGAGGCGATGGCCGCGGCGGTCCGGGCCGCGCCCTCGATTTTTTCGAGGCGGAGGTCGCTCGTGTAGCCGAACCCCGTCCTGTCGCCGGAGAGGACGCGGATGCCGAGGCCGAGGTCGACGCTCTCGGCCGTTTCCTTGATGATGTCCTCCTCCATGTTGACGAAGTCGTAGGCCCGGTGCTCCATGTAGATCTCGGCGAAATCGCCGCCGCTCGACAAGGCCAGGCCGAGGACCTTGCGCAGATCGGCCGGGTCGAGATGGAAGTGGTCGACGTAGGGCAGGGGAGAGTCCTGAGCTCTGAAAGCGTCGGTGGAGGGGTTTGTCTTCGGGGCGCCCATTTCGCTTCCCATTCTGGCATAATTCCGGGGGTGAGGCAAACGGCCGCGGCCGGGTCCGCCGCCGGTTTGCCCGCTCGCCGAAAACAACGATATCGCCGGCGGGGGCCGCGTCGTCCTTTGACATTCCGCGGCGCGTTTGCTAAGTTCGTTCAGTCGCTCACGGCCGGGAAAGAACGTCAAGGCCTTCGGAGCCGTGACGAGGTCCGACCCCAAAGGGGAACCGTTGGGCGGAGCAAACCGTATTAAAGGGATATCAAGGAGAATAAGGAAATCGGCCATGAAGAAGATGAGAATCCTTTGCGTCGTCGCTTCGTTCATCCTGCTGGCCGCGTTCGCGGTGTCGGCCGCCCAGGACAAGGCCGCGGAAAAGCCGGCCGCTCCTGCCGCCGGACCGCACGCCATGACCCTCCAGGACATCCTGGCCTGGAAATCGATCGGCACAACCGAGCTCTCCCCGGACGGGAGATGGTTCATGTACAAGCTCAGTCCCGTCGAGGGGGAAAGCGAGATCGTCATCCGCCGGACGGAAGGCGCCAAGGAATACCGTTTTCCCATCGGGGAGGCGCCCCGGTACGGCGCTTTCGGACGGACGGGTTTTTCGGCGGACTCGCGCTGGGCCGCCTTCCTGGCCTTTCCCGGTTCCAAGGAGATGAAAGCCCTGCGCAAGGACAAAAAGAGGGTCACGACCACGGCCGTCCTGGTCAACCTGATCACGGGCGAGAAAACGGAATTCGATAAGGTCCGGAGCCTCTCTTTTTCGGGAGAGAATCCGGGCTTTCTGGCCCTCCACCGCTACGCGCCGGAAAGCCAGGAAAAAGAAAAGGACAAGTGGACGGGCTCCGACCTCGTCCTCGGGGAACTCGCCGGCGGCCGGGAGATCAACATCGGCAACGTCGCCGAGTTCGCCTTCGACAAGAACGGCACGCGGCTGGCCCTGGTCATCGACGCCCAGGGCCAGGCCGGCAACGGCGTCCAGATGAGGGACATGGCCTCGGGCGTTGTCCTCTCCCTCGAAAACGACAAGGCCGTCTACAAGTCTCTGACCTGGACCGAGAAGGGCGAGGCCTTCGCCGTCCTCAAGGGCAAGGAGGACAAGGCCTGCGAAGACAAGCTCTGGAGCGTCATCGGCTTCGACGGCTTCTCCGGCGCCAGGCAGCCGCGCAAGACGGTCTACGACCCGTCCGGGGACAAGGCTTTCCCCGCGGGCATGACGGTCAGCCCCAACCGGGCTCCCGAGTGGACCGAGAGGCTCGATGCCATCCTGTTCGGGATCCAGGAAGCCGGGAAAAAGAAGGACGTCGACAAAAAGGACGCCGGAAAGGAGGGGCCGCCGGTCGCGCCGGAAAAGGCGGCCGAAGAGGCCGACGAGGACGTCCCCGACCTGGTCATCTGGCACGGCAAGGACAGCCGGCTTCAATCCCAGCAGCAGGTCGAGGAGAAGGAGGACAAGGACTTCAGCTATCTGGCCGAATACCGGCTTGGGGAGAAGAAGTTCATCCGCCTGGCCGACGACCGCCTCCGCGAGATCGAGCCGGCGCCGAAGGGGCGCTTCGCCGTCGGCCTCGACGTTCGGGCCTACGAGCTCGACGCGAACCTCGACGGCCGGTCCTATAAGGACGTCTACGTCGTCGACATGAAGACCGGCGCACGGATGCTGGCCCTCGAGAAATGCCGTTATTATTTCTGGCCCCTCTACGACGGCCTCCATTTCCTCTATTACGACGACGGCCATTTCCATGCCTACGACATGTCGGCGGGCCGTTCGGTCAACATCACCAGGGACGTCCCCGCCTCGTTCGTCGACGAGGCCGACGACCACAACGTCGTCAAGCCGCCCGATTATCCGGTCGGCTGGACGAAGGACGGCCTTCACGCCCTCCTCTCGGACGGCTGGGACATCTGGAGCGTGCCCGTCGGCGGCGCCGGCAAGGCGGTCAACCTGACCGGGAACGGCGCCAGGGACAAGATCCGCTACCGCCGCCTCCAGCTCGATCCCGAGGAAAAGGCCGTCGACCTCGGCGAGCCGCAGTACTTCGCGGCCTACGGCGAATGGACGAAGAAGGCCGGCCTGGCCCGGCTGGCCAAGGGTCAGCCGGCGCCGGCGATGTTGCTCTGGGACGACGCCGGCTTCGGCGGCCTGGCCAAGGCCAAAAAGGCGGACGTCTATGTCTACACGCGCGACTCGTACAAGGACTTCCCCGATTATTACGTGACGGACGCCCTGCTCGGGAACGGGCGGAAGATCACCGAGGCCGATCCCCAGCAGAAGGACGTCCTCTGGTCCAGCGGGCAGATCCTGCTCGATTACACCAGTGCCAAGGGCGACAAGCTCCAGGGCGCTCTTTTCCTGCCGGCCAACTACGAGAAGGGCAGGCGCTATCCGACGATCGTCTACTACTACGAGAAGATGTCGCAGCAGCTCAACCGCTATTCTCAGCCGTCGGCCAACGGCTTCAACAAGTCCTTCTACACGAGCAACGGCTACGCCGTCCTCTACCCGGACATCACCTACAAGATCAACGACCCGGGCCTGTCCGCGGCCTGGTGCGTCCTGCCGGCCATCGACGCCGCCGCGGCGGCGGGCGTCGTCGACCGCTCCAGGGTCGGGCTCCAGGGGCATTCCTGGGGCGGCTATGAGACGGCCTTCCTTGTCACCCAGGCCGAGTTCGCCGCGGCCGTGGCCGGCGCCCCGCTGACCAACATGATCAGCATGTACAGCTCCATCTACTTCAACTCCGGTTCGGCCAACCAGCCCATCTTCGAGTCGAGTCAGGGCCGGTTCAAGGGCGGCTACTGGGACAACCTCGAAGCCTACACCCGGAACTCCCCAGTGTACTACGCCGAGCGGGTGAAAACTCCGCTCATCATCCTTCATAACGATAAGGACGGCGCCGTCGTCTGGAACCAGGGGGTCGAGTATTTCAAT
>Ga0153915_10000592_pt1 | contig 33631 bp, 34 predicted proteins | sample Opewatmetagenome_2_FD_107003 | JGI IMG/M metagenome (GOLD analysis project Ga0153915, IMG submission 107003) | Freshwater wetland microbial communities from Ohio, USA - Open water 3 Core 3 Depth 3 metaG | ecosystem: Environmental > Aquatic > Freshwater > Wetlands | place: USA: Ohio, Lake Erie... | reverse complement strand
TACTGGGGACCTGAACAGCTCGAACCATACATCTCTTTGAGGCTGGCTCCACACATTCCGGCTTTGAGGAGCACGACCCCAGTGCCGTTTCTGGGAGGACAAAGACTCCTGTGTTCAACTTTGTCCAACTTACAATGAACGGTACGTGAAGTTCTGGCAAGAAGGTAGGTGGCTCTGACGCATCTGATCAGAGTTACTCCATAGATTATTAACACAGCCTGAAACAGCAGTGGCGAACCAGCACGAAAGAGAAGGTGGTGAACACTGTCATCAAGAATCTCCTCATGAGGAGCCTTGTCAGACTCTCCAGAAGGCCGAAGGTGAAGGTTTCCCTTGAAAGACTAGAAGGTCTTGTCGTAGACATTGGCGCTGGTGGAGAGGGTATCATGGCCAAGACATGCGGAAAGGAAACCGTGTGTGTGGATATCAGTAAGAGAGAGATTGATGAGGCTAGGTCCAGAGGCGCAGTCGCCAATTGGGTCTTATGTGACGCTCGCGCCATGCCTTTCGGAAGTGGCCTTTTTGACGTAGCCACATTCTTCTTTTCGCTCATGTACATGAAGACGCTCGAGAGAAAGCATGCCGTCATGATAGAGGCTAAGAGGGTTCTCAAACCGGAAGGATCGCTGTACTTGTGGGATGCGATCATTCGTGAGAAACCAGATCCATACATCGTGTTTGTAGAAGCCAGTCTACCGGGTGAAGAAAGGGTATATACAGGATATGGAGTGAGAGGAGAAAAGAAAGAGCAGGCTCCGGAACTCATTAACCAGTTAGCCCTTGAAGCGGGGTTCAGAGATGCCCGAACGGAATCACACGAATGCTGGTTCACATCACGGTTTCAATGAATACGAATACGTTTGATGGTGGACCTGAGAGAAGGGAGAGGTCCTCCTGATGTCTAGACTCCCACGCGTAGCAGTGGCAATCGACAGATAGCCAAGGTCCGAGTTCGATCACTCCTATGTGGTATTGGTCGGTTTTGTGAGAAGCAGTGACAGCCCAACGTATACCCAGAGAACTGGAAGAACGATGAGCGGTAGCACGTGCCACCAGATTGTGAAGAGCGCTTCACCGAACACATTGTCCCACTCAATCACCCAAGTGTGAATCTCTACACGTACCGTGGCCGGCTCTGTTCCACTTGGGTTGTACAGATTCGCTGTCCAGTTCGCAATGACGAACAGGCTCGTATATCGATAGGGAAGCCGGAAATAGCCATTCCATGAGAAGTTCTCGGCCGTGTACTTGGCATCGGGCAGATTCTCATCCAAGAAATAGAATGTAGCATTGCCAACTGACGGACTAGTAAGGGCCTCTAAGTAGATAAGCGTGTTCCAGTTCGAGACTGTCCCAAGCTTCTGAGTTTCTCCTGGTTCGACCTGAACGTATTCGTCGTATGGCCAGTCCCCATCCGGGAAGGAGTATCCTATGTCACCCTGTTCGTAGGAAATCATGTCACAGGTGAGAGGTACCTGTATGGCCAGCAGGACCGACGCGGAGATCACAATTACAAGTCTGCGTGTCCGCCTCTTGTTGACCCAGCCGGTTCTGCTATTGAGGCAATAAAGAACAATCACCTCCAAGATGACTGTGCTGTGAAAGAGGGCAGGAGCTACTGTCAACATTGTTGAATCTCCACTTCTTCCGGGTCTTGGAAGCCTCCGCCCTTTGCGACATGTTGCTCAGATGGGCTCTTCTATCCAACGAAGTCTGATGAGTAGTTAAGCCTTCTGACCACACAATCCGTAGATTGTGGTAGTGGGGTCTCTTGTGCCATTGAATCTTCTCGCCGACGGGGCAGGTGGACGAGCCGAGGTACAGATTCGGAGAGTCGCTAGGTACCCCATCAAATCAAGCTTCTTGTGTAAATGACCCACCATGTATCTCTCGCAGTGCCGCTAGGCTCCGGCTGCTGCGCTCGCTCTGATGCTCATAGATGAAGTGAGGATGGAGATCGGTGTTTGACCACAGGCAGCCCCAGAGGCAGCACAAGATACAATAATGGAGGCTCAGACAGTCCTCGTCCTTCAAGTGAGATGGGGCACGATGAGCGGAACGAAAAAGCCGGACTGGGTCCTGGTCGTTGATATCATCACGGGCATCACACATCTTGCTCACCCGGATGAAAAGCAGAAGGGCTGCCTTGTGACAGCGTGTGGTCTTTCCGAATTCTATATGGGTCGTGGTCGGTACATGAGGGTTGAAGACAAATCCGATGGGTATGAAGGAGCCGGTGAACCGACGTGCGAGGAATGTTTTGGTGAATTCGAATACGGCGACACGGTGAGGAAGATTCTCGACGACTTTGACAAGTCCCGATGATAGTCCATCATTGTGGTGCGCAGGACACTCGAGGGCCGCATCTGCAGTCTGGCATGAGAGCTACGTCTGCCCTTGGCTTTCTCATGCGGCAGAGATTCTACAGTCCAGCAGCAAGAGCCAGTATGAGATTTACATCCTCTTGAGTAGAAAGTGCTCCCTAGCCGGGTCTGGATATGCATCAGAAACCATGAAGGTCCTGAACCCGAGTTTGTCAAAGAAACCAAGCGACTGGAACGAGAAGCACCACGTCAAGCATGATGCGCAGCCGACTTCCTTTGCAAGGCTCTCAGCACTGGCAAGCAAGTCGTGCCCATAGCCTTGGCCGCGATATCTCTCACCCACCCAGAGCTGTCTGTACCGTCCTGCCCCGAACAATCCCATAGCACCTATTGAGCAACAAGCGTTTCGCCTAGTTTCTTGTCTAGCGTCCTCTCCAGTTCGAGGACAATCTGCGCGACTCTCTTGCCGTATGAGTTCAGTTCGTAGTATGAATACGATCCTTCGTCAGTCCTCTGGAATATGTTGACAATCAGTCCCGCAGAATCTAGGAATTCGAGGTCTCTGGACAGAGTGGCATTGCTGCCAACCCTTGCCTCCCCTCTCAGTGCCGTGAATGACTTTTTTCCTTCGTACAGCTGAATCAGTACTCTGCGGAGCCTCTCATTCTCGAACAGGTGAAGTATTACATCTCTAGCGTCCATCCTCTGTCCGTTCTCCTTTGTTATGTAGGGTTTCTCAGATTCCGGTTTCTGCTGCAGACTGTCAGTCTGTTTCTGGACACCGCAGTGTGTGGGGCGTGTGATTGCATGTAGTGTGTATCCGGCCTTCTCGTGTATGCATTGTCACGCGGCGCGCATGATTACGCGTATGTTACTAAGTAGTATTTATAAATCTAAGTATCATGTATGCTACTTGCGAAGAGAAACGCGTCAGAGTCGTTCGTATCATCTGCCATGAGGCCCTTTGACTGTCCGCCCAACATGTTCCCCTCCAAAGTCCGGGTTGAGCACCAACATTCGTGTCCGTGCTTAAATATCAATGACAATCGTTCAATGAATATGACGAATCGTGGGAGAGGGACATCCGCCAGAGAAGAGTGGGATGCAGAGGCCACCAGTTTCAGTGCCAAGCTCAAGAAGCACCTGCCAGATGTGTGCGTGCTTCTCCTCGGGCCAGGCTATCCGCCAGATCAGCTTGAAACGAGAAAGAGCCTAGCCAACCGCCTGAGGGGAGCCGGTTGTCAGGTATTCATAATGGAGGAGTTGGGGCCTGTCACTGCTATCGATATCAACACCAAGTTCGAGGGAATACTGGATAGGATCAATCCCGATGTGATTGTAGCTCTCTTCACAAAGCAGGGCTCTCCACATGCCGTGATTTTCGAGGTCGGGTTCCTGTGTGGACACCTGGGCATCGAGAACGCCCTGAAGAAACTGAGGTTCTGTATCGACCGGAAACTGAGGAAGGTTGATGTCCTTCCAAGGTACTTTGACTATCTGATGGCAAAGGCGGAGTACTATGAGTTCTGTGACGGCATAGAGGGGCGCACGTTGTATGACAGAGTCTTTAGCATCATTCAGGATGAGGTCGTGCGGAAGCACAAGATCTGAATAAACACACCAACAGAAACGCATCTCTTCAGAGAATCAGATGGCGGCAGACGGTCAATCTGAAGGACCAATATCAGATTTCTCAATCTTGCTGGTGAGCGATGGGCGAGTCCTCACTCTGAAGACGAGTACTAGCAATGTTGACGAGGAGCGATTGTTGGCGGTCCAAGAAGCAGGCGGGCTAGCCAAGGTCAGCTGCCATATCGCTTCCTAGTTACCAAGATGTTCAGACTCAAAGAAGCTGTCCTCATGGCTTCTGTTCCACATAGGCCCATACGAAATGTGACGTATGACCTTGGTTCCTGACCATCTTGACCCAGAGCAGAGTCATGTGCTCCAGATGCAGAGCCTGATTGAGAGGACCAGTGTCTTTTGCTTCAAAACCGACGTCGGCAATCAGGTTCGAAGCCACTGCCTTGGCACCGGAATCATTGCCAGCCATTAACATCACGGGTCGTCGGCCTGAACCGTCCTGCGGGACCTGAACGAGGTTCTCATACCCATAGATGTTGAAGGCTTTGACTACATGTGCATCTGGCACCAATTCCTGGACAAACTCAGAGCCTGAGCGTTCGCTCTTCAGAGCGTGGGTGAATCCTGGACCGATTGGATTGGTGCAGTCGATCAGGAGTTTGCCACCGAAGCGCACACCAGAGATGGCACTCGACACGGCATCAAAAGGAACCGCAAGTACGACCGCATCGACCTGATTCACCGCTTCCTGCACACCTGCACGCTTCCAGTCTGGATGTGCCCTCAGAGCTTCCTCGACGCTTGGTGAATCCTTTCTGTCACTAGCCAGCCAGATCTCATGACCCGCCTTGCTCCAGTGCTCCGCCAGAGCTCTGCCGACATGACCGATTCCAATCAGCGCGATTCTCATGGTTGCTCTCTTCTCAATGACCTGTTTCGTTCTCTTTGCTTTCTGGGACATCGGAATCAGCTCCTCATTTAACTATGGTGAACTACTGCATTTTCTAATAAACCTTGACATCGGTCACAGGCTATGACGTACCTGTCGCGAGCCTCGCTGTTAGCCGCTGTTGTCATTTGGCTCGAAAGAGCCGGACCAAGTCATCGAGTTCCATGTACTGGTGGCACAGCTGGCTGGCAGATATCTCATCTGTACGTGGATCTTGATTTCATGATTCATCGAGATCACAAGATAAGTCATGGCGGGCTGTCGAGTTTGGCGATCAATTCCGTTTCTAGGCAGAGCGCCACTGTCTTGACTGGCAGAGTAAGGCTCAAGACACTCTGTGGTGTTCCATTTCAAGAGAAGGGTTGAATCTATTGAAGCTGGTAGTGATAAACGTCGGGTTGAGCGGCGGGATGAGAGGGTTGGTGTTTCCCGACAGAAGCTTCGTGTTCTTTCCGATTCCTGCGGTTGGTTGGAATTGCAGGCGGTTGCCGACGTATGCAGAATTGCGGGTGCGCGACTACACTCGTTCAAAGTACGCAAACCTCTGGGAGTTCAGAAATGCAAGTCTTTCAGATCTGATACCTGAACTGGCCCGGATGAGGGCTCACAACGATCCAGACTTCAAGTTTCGAACCTATGGGCACGTGAAACGAGGATATGGATACGAACCACTACTCGAATCGCTACAACAAGGCGACATTCTTCTCTTCTTGGCTACCCTTGACTACAGGAGTATTGACAAGTCTCTTCGCAATCCACAAGTAAACCCTGAATGGGGTGGATACATTGTGGGCGCGTTTGAGATCGAACGGTGGTTCACTCAAGAGGGCTTCGAGCATGCACCAGACGAAGATCAGGCTCGCTTCAGGTCGAATCCGCATTTCTACTGCAAGAGTCCGGCTGATCTTTGGATTGCCGGCAAGGAGGACACGCTGGGTCTGTTCAAGAAGGCGGTCCCACTGAGTTCACCCATAGAAAGCCAACATTGTCTTCCACTATTGAGTGAGAACTTCCGAACATGGTCTGGAAAGAGGGCTGGAATGGGTGGTTGGCATCGTCATGCGGTTACCTGCAAGAAGCACGCTTCTCGAGTCTGGAACGAGATAAGGACTCAAGGTGACTCGGATGATTGAGCCGTTTCGAATGCAAGCAGAGAGAGATGGTGACCAGGGATGGATTTGAATGACCAATTCGGGGTTTCACTCTGAAGTTCCTATTGAGCTGGGGGCATGAGCCCTACGGGATTGACGGTGGCCTGCAAGAGGCAGATGAGCGCATCTGTGGATATGTGGTGCTCCGACGAGAAGGCAAGTGAGTCCGATGCATCTGGTCAGAAGTCAGCATCATAATGCTGGCGGCGTCCAAGCCTAGAAGCGACGCACAATACATTCTAGTACGTTCCAGTACTATGAAGAGTCGATGAGGTTTCTAAGGGCGCGCCAAGGGGAGCAGCCTCAGTCTGTTCGGCTCTGCAAGTGGTGTGGAAAACCTATTGAGATATTTCGCTGGAAGGACGGCCGAAACTTCTACTGCTCATCAAGATGTCTTTCGGCCGGATTGTTTCCGGCGTGGGTTTTTGGCTCTGTTTTCCTTACGCCCTTCTTGATAGCCACTATCACGGTTCCTGATGCGGTGTTCTATCTTGTCTGGGTGGGTACTGGTGGCGGGGAATGGGTCTATCCGATTGAGGACATCTCGCCTCTTGTTTCATTCATGGTGTGGGGCACAATTGCAGTGATATGTGTCTCCTCGGTCTTCTTCCTGTATATGGCCTTTAGCGGGTGGAGAACTCGCAGAGAGATTCGTCTTGAGCAGGACGCGGAGAGTCCTGTTCTGTAGTTTCTTGGTCATACCTACGCTCACAATGGTCCCTAGTATGAAACCTTCCTGCTTCCGAGCCGTTGCAGCGACACGTATAGAAGAACAGCCAGAGAGACAAAGACAAAGTCCAGCCTAAGACTAGCCCCAAGTTCGAATGAAAAGGCAATCGTGAGGAATCCGGTTGCATCAAATAGACCATGGATAAAGGCGGGAACCAGTAGGTTTCCTCCAGAAAGGTAGTACGAAACGGCCATTGCCATGCCGAAGGAAATCAGTTGAGTGAACATGATCACTGATACGATACCGTAGTCAAGCGCATAGTACAGGTGAACTGCTGCGAAGAGGATTGATGATAGAAATGCCAACGACAGCCAGTGACGATTGCCGAACATGTTGAGTAATCCACCATAGATGAAACCTCGAAAGAGAAACTCCTCTGCTGGGCCCACAACAATGAAAGAGAGCCACACTAGGAGCCAAGCATTCTCAGGTGTGGTGTTCAGTACAGGATCTGGATTTTGTAGAAGATTGAGAGAGGATGGGTCAAATAGGATAAGCAGGATCACTAGCACCAGCGATATCAGATAGCCCAGGGCAGTAAAGCCGCCATAGGAAGCAAACCCATACTTCACCGCTGCATACATCTTATTCAGAGATCGATGCAGAATCTGACGACCCCAGAGATAGCCGATGACAACTATCGGGACTCCATACACCAACAGCATGTCAAACACGAGACCCATGCTTGGTAGTATGTACTGGGCGTATATTGCAGCATATATCACAACCAGCCCCAACAGGTATCTCGCTCCCGGAAGGCGATGTTCTTTCTCTTCAGATGATTCCTCCACTCTCTCTTGCTTCTGCTCCTCAGCTACCTCTACCGGTTTGGAAATCTCGGGCGCCTCTTTTCGTGTGGGGGCCTCAGGATCTTTTTCTGGTGTGGGCTCCTCAGGTGTTTCTGCAGGTTTGGGAACTTCAGGCGCTTCCTCTTTTGTGGAGACCTCGGCTTCCTCTACAGCTTTGGCGGGTTCAGGTTCCTCCACAGGTTTGAGGGCCTCAGGTGCTTCTTCTGGCGTGGGAGCCTCGGGTTCTTCCTCTGGTGTCGGAATCTCGAGGGCCTCTTCTGGCGTGGAAACCTCCGGCACTTCTTCCGGCATGGCGGCCTCGGGTGTTTTCTCTGGTGTGGGCTCCTCAGGTCCCTCGACAGGTTTGATAATCTCAGGCGCCTCTTCTGGTGCAGGCGCCTCAGGTGTTTCTACAGGCTTGATGACCTCAGGTGCTTCCACAGCTTCGGAGGACGCCGGTACCTCTACGGGTTTGGAAACCTCAGGTGCTTCCTCTGACGTGGGACCCCCAACTGTTTCCACAGGTTTGAGGGTCTCAGGAACCTCTTCTGGTGTGGCAACCTCGCATGTTTCTAGAACCTCGGGAATCTCGGGTGTTTCTACTGCTTCGGGGGTTTCGGGCACTTCCTCTGGTCTGAGCGCCTCGGGTGTTTCTACAGTTCTAGACACCTCAGGTGTCAACGGTTTCACCGCGGCACGAGGAAGTCCGCCTGCTAGGCTCACAGAGTCATCTTCCGCTACCAGGATTCCTGCCCGCTGAAGGAGTTCAACAAACGTGTTGCCGCCCATTACAGCATTGGTAGTACTCTTCGACTTCTTGGCTTCCTCAAGGACCCGGTCGAACATTTCACCTCTTGAGACCTTTCCTCTATTACGCACGAACTCAATCAGAGGCTGTACCTGCTTCCACTCAAGAATCAGTTTCTTCATCAGACTGTTGAATTCCTCCTGAAGCGGGGATTCTGCGGCACGGGCCACTTCCTGCCCGGCTTCGGTGAGGCGATTCGATTGGCCCTCTTTCACCAAAACCCCGAGCTGTATCAGGAATGAACTCTGATTGCATACTACCTTCGCTCTACTCGCGATCTTAGCACCGGTTTCTATCCGTTCTGCGACCTGCTCTGCCTTCAGAGGTCTTGCATATCCCTGTGCCCGATTCCAGGCGCGTATGACATTGATGAGGCCCTCAAGAGACACGCCATATGGTATCGCCATGGCCCCTGCTTTTGCCACCACTCTTCTCTTCACACCCGTTGTCAGTTGCTAAATCCTGACTCAAGAGCTAGGCAGGTCGCTATAAGAGTCTTTCATCACCTAGTCATACTAGATATTCGAGTGAGAGTGGGTCCGACTTGGTGGTTCCTCTTCAGTTGCACGCGTTCTCCCCATCTGACAGCGGCGAAATCCGACAAGGGTTTTATCTCTGAAGAGCAGTCCCGCTACAGTATCGTAGACGCTTTTGGGGTATGACACAGTGGCTGAAGCTCTGGAGAACGCCAAGCGGAAACGAGCCTATCGGCTGATGATGCACGCACGCAGGCTGTCAAGACGGAAAGGAATGATGATACTGGCTCTGTCGTTCATCGTATTGGTATCGCTACCCTTGGCCGAGTGTAGATCCTCGACGTACGGAGCTGTGCTGGCTCAGCAACCATCTATCGTGTTTGTACGTACTGTTCAAGTAACGCCGGATGAACAGTTCCTGACTGGCAGCTTTGCTCGCATCAACTACGTTCCCGCAACTGACCGTTTTGTTGTTTCATTTGGAACGAAAGCCAGCCTAGTACCGAACACATCTCTGGGAGCTGGATACGCCTACAAAGAGTACAATCTGGAAATGCAGGAAACCGGAAAGACTGGCGTCCTCGAATGGTACGTCAATTCGAGTGAGGCAGGCGATTCAGGCTCATTCATGGTGGACAGCACATATTACTATGTCTTCATATCACAGAACGCGGGCGACCCCTACGGCTGGCGAATAGTCAAATACGACGCCTTCAACTGGACGCGACTGAAAGAAATCTATGTCACACTTCCTGAACCGAATGAGGGAAACACCGATCCGATGGTTGCCTACATCAACGGGAAGCTTGATGTCAGTGGCCAATACAGCCCCTCGGGAATCTGGCAACTAGGGAATTGGACTCGTCACCACTTCTTCACTGCCGACCTCGAGCCTCTGGGAAACATCACCCTTGATGACACTCCACATATCTGCGGGTCCTCCATCCTCTTTGTGGACGGCATCTACTACTACGTGTCGGCCAACTCCTATTTTGGTGGCTTGGTGTTGATGAGGTACGATAGCGACTGGAACTTCCTTGGGAACAAGAGCCTGATACCACATGCCCATTGGTCGCAAGGGATGGTCTTTGATGGGGAGCGTTTCTATGTAGCCTACTTGGACACGAGCACGAGAAGTAGTCCAACCTTCTTCCCAGTCTACCCGAATGTGCACCTCGCAGTATTCGACCGCGACTGGAACATCATACATGACTTACCAATCACGGATTTCGTCTACATGGGTGACAAGAAGGCAGGAAGACCATGGGTGATGCTCCATGGGGACCTCCTGTACGTTTCGTACGATGTAGACACGGTGAACATGACGACACAAGATGAGGAGTTGAAGTGGCAGGCCTACGTGACAATCTTTGAGATCTCACAGGTGACGCAAGGAGAGATTCTGTCATGGCCAGTCTTGGCAGCAGGAATCGTTGTTGTTGCCGTGGTAGCAGCTGCATATTTCGTCCTGAAGAAACGTTAACGAAGGACCAGATTAGGAAAGGGCAGTACTAGCGGGCTCTGTACTCTTCGAGGAAGAACAACAAAGCAAGGAAGCTCGAAAGACTGGCAATCGCCGCAGTCAGTGGGAAAACCGCTGCAATGCCACCGATAATGAGGCCTGTTCCGGTTGTTTCCACAAGGGCCTTGTCTTTGGATTGCTCTCTCATCTCTCTGAGCGAGTATCCTCCTGCCACTAGAGTCAAAGCTGTCATGCTGGTTCCACAGACTGCCATTCCGGTTCGTAGAATGACCAGAGTCCGGTCCAAGTCAACAAAGATCATTGGGACTAGGAGTACCTGTATCACAGCAGTCACGAAAGTCAACCAAATGATTGATAATGGGAACGCCTGCCCATACCTTCTATGTAGACCCAAGAAGCCCAATCCCAACAAAGAATACCAGAGCGCCCAGGAAACTGCATGAACCGACATCCAAAGAGGTGATTGGCTCAGAGTCGACGAGATGTAGATGGCACTGCGACTGGTTGGTGCGACTACACCGAATGCGCTGCCTGCAGCTCCAGCAATGAATAGCAGTCCACTGCCAGTGTCATGATGCTCCGGTCCTGCTTCCACATCTCCCACCGCAAGAGTCGCGCTGTTGGCATCGAAGCATCGATAAGACACATTTATCCATTGTTCCTGTCTGAGTCGTGTCTTGCATGCTCGGCACACTTGCGGTTGGATATCAAAGGGAAAGAAGTGCCAGCGGGCGGCCTATTCTGAAGACCGATTCACGGGTGCTTCAGATGCCTGTCATTGGGGAGTCGGCGTTCATATGACAGAAGAGAGCGAGGGACAGAGTGCCATGGATAGCGAATATTCATATCCCTCCAGATACAGCACATCTTGATGATGGTGTCTTGAGGGAAGGAGATAATCGTTCTGTGGGAGATAATGTATTGGTTGAAACTGATAACTGACTGAAGAAATCTCCATATGTTGTTGTCGTTCTCAGGATTCTCCTGACACCTGCATTTTTCTATGCATTCGTATGGGGCCTTACTGAGATTGCAGTCTTTCTCTATCTCGCAGCATTCACCTCTGATATTGTAGACGGCCGCTTGGGGAAGTGGCAAAAGATAACCCCGTCATCGCCTCTCGAAGCCTATCTTGACCCAATAGCCGATTTTGCGTTCGTCCTCGTGTCTTTCTATGCATTCTCTCTCAGACAGTTCTACCCGTCGTGGATCTTGTTCGTATTTGTCTTCATGTTTCTGTTTTTCATCATCTCGTCGAATAAGAGAGAGCCCCTCTATGACCCTCTGGGAAAATACTATGGAACATTTCTTCTGACAGCGATTGGAATCACTCTCCTCTTTCCAATGGAGGTAGTCTTCAATGACGTTCTGCTACTAATCATTGCATATACAGTTGGCTTGATCATCTATCGGACAGTCTATCTCTGGAATAGTCGTAGGGAAAGCATGCGGTGGTTATCAGAATACTGAATTGAATGAGAACAATCTCCTTCTAGGAACACCTATGGTTCATTGAGAATCGAAGAAACAAGCTAGTCCAAATACGAGAATGTAACACTCATTGAAGAACTGAAGGCAAGACATGCGGCAGTGTGGAGCAAATACCATGAACAAAAAGCGAATCTGTGGCCTGATCTGCGTAATCTTCATTGCAGGAATGACTACCACTTCACTGCTTGTCATCGCCCTGAATGGCCGTGAGATTGTCCAAGATGTGGTAGTTCAGAATCCAGATGGGTCAAAAGGCACTGTGTTTGTTGTATTCCGACCAGGACTAACAGGTTTCAATCAGGATATTGTAAATGAATACATACGTGGCCTAATAGCATCGGATTGGCGAGTGGAAGTGACCACAAGTTCACTGCAGACTCCAACGAATGTGACAACATATGACTTGATTGTGCTAGGAAGTCCAGTCAACGGAGCAAAACCACATGAGTCGATGCTAGCATATCTCGCACGTGCTGACTTCGAAGGAAAACCGGTTGTACTAATCCTTACGTCTGGGTTTGTAGGAGGACCTGGACTTGGCGTTTTCGAGAATGCAACCACCGATGCAAATGGAGTGGTCATTAGTGAAATGCAGTTCCAGATCTTCGAAGCGGATGCAAGAAGCAGAGCTTACGCTGCTGGAACTGAGATCTCATTAGGAACATAGTCTGAATGGTCTGTGCATGGAATCGCAACAAACGAACAGACGGCTGAGATGGGAGTGGGGGGTCGAAAACCAAGCAACACCTCTGCCAAGAACTGCTGCGTTCGCCCGTCCTCTGTTCTTAAGTGCGTTTGTTTCCTTCAGATGACAGACTCGTGAGTCTGGCTAAGGAGGCAGAGAGAATGAGTTCTGTCAGCGACAGAATGGTCTTGGGCATGGTTGTCGTGGTCATCGTTGTCTTCGCGGGTGTTGGCACATGGTGGTACGTTTCGGTGGCAGGACCCACCACAACAACCACAACCACGACGACCACACCAACACTGCCCAACAATCCGTATTCCATCGCGATAGTGTTCGCAACAGGTGGTCTTGGAGACAAATCGTTCAATGACGAATGTGTGAAGGGTGCAAACGATGCCAGTGCCGCCTTCGACATGAACTTCACCTACGTCGAGCCTGTCGCAATATCTGAGTACGAAGGCTTCATTCGAGATTACTGTCAGCACCCTCAGTTTGCTGACCCGTATGAGTTGATAATATGCATAGGGTTCGACCAGATGGATGCCTTGGCTAACGTCTGTAAGGAGTTTCCGAACCAGAGGTTCGCTATTGTCGACATGTACATGGACCCGGTCGTGTACAACAACACCGCGTCCGTCGTTTTCAACGAGAACGAGGGGTCCGCACTTGTCGGTGCCATGGCTGGGCTCGTGAGTACGACACACAAGATCGGCTTTGTGGGTGGTATGGACATCCCGCTGGTCAACAAGTACGCCGGTGGCTATGTCTGGGGTGCCAACAGGAGCAGCCCTGGAATCAACTTCACCATAGCCTACACTGGCGACTGGGTCAACACGGCTGCAGGCAAGGCTCTCGGTGATGCTATGTATACAGCTGGGTACGACATCATCTTCGCTGTAGCTGGCCGCTCAGGGATGGGAGTAATAGAGAGCGTCGTGACAACTAACGGGACCAAGCCCTACCCTGTCTGGGCGATTGGTTCTGACAGCCCACAGATGTATCTTGGTCTGAACGTTGTGGGCGACCGCACTGTGGTCCTGACCTCGATGCTGAAGAGGGTCGACGTGGCCGTCTACCGGCAGTTCGAACAAGTATTCCTCGATACTTGGACGGCTGGTATCAAGATCGGGTCTGTCGCCAATGGGCTTGTGGGATACGAGCTGAACACGACAATAGTTGACCTCGATGCGAGCGTGTACAACGCTATCTTTGCACTCGAGAACCAGATTGCAGCAGGTACCGTAATCGTCCCTGACTACAAGTACTGGTTGGGCTAGGACAGTAGCTTCTCCCTTGCTGTCCTCTCCGAGGCTCTAGTGGTCTGTACAGTGGTCATGACGCTGGTCCTCATCACAGACAAGTACCGTCCAGCGTCTAGAGTGTTCGGAGCAAGCGGCGTATGATTCATGTATCTAATAGGATGGACTATGAACGGAACAGAGAGGAAGCGGAAGCGAGAGACAGATCTGAACAATCGATCTCAGGGTCATAAGCCCCGCGGCTATGATGATTCCTGCCCATATGGAGCGGCAATACAGAGGACAACCGCACAGGCCGTCATTATCTGAATAGCATGAAGCAGATGCTCTCTCAGAAGAGTCATAACGGATGCCTCGGCTTTCGATAGAAATCCCGGCTCAGGTTTTTCGTCTATTCGACCTTCTTCGACGATTCATCCATTGTTTCTTGAACCATTCAACTTCGGTGCTCAAGGTTATCTCAGATGCACGAGGATTTGTAAGATTGTGATCCGCGCCCTCCACAATGACCAAATCCTTCGGCTCACCAGCAAGCTCATAGAGGCGCCTTACTCCTGCCAAGTCAATTTCTACATCATCAGTACCATGTACAACCAGTAATGGGCGTGGTGATATCTTGGAGATCTCGTTCATGGGATTATGTACCTTGGCATCTTCCACCATTCTGTGAAACATTCCTGCCCGAATCTCTGGGTCCTCGACGCCGTGAATCTGAGTGAAATCTATTTCAACAATCTGATCAGCAGAGGGACGAACCAATGGCGACTGAGAGAACCAGAGCGTGTCATAGACTGGTGCTCGCAGGCAGAGCGCTTTGACGCGCTTATCCTCAGCAGCGGCACAGACTGCAACTGCTGCACCAAAGCTTTCACCGTACACTCCGGACCATGATTTGGCTGTCAGGTCCGACTTCAGCAGGTGTGAGATGGCCGCCCTGGCATCTTTGACCTCGCCCGCAAGAGAGAATATTCCATCACTCCGCCTGAAGCCCCTGAAGTCAAAAGTCAAAACTGCGAAACCAGCCTCGGCAAGCCTTGTTGCGAGACCGCTGACTTGGTCAGGTCGACCTGGAATTCCATGGAACTTGCAGATACCTGGGAAGGGTCCGTCTCCACTTGGAATGACGAAGTTTCCTCTGACCGTCGCTCCTTCTGAGGTGAACTCGGTGGGAATAACCTCAACCATACTTCATTGGCACTTCCGTGGTTTTATAAAAGATTCCCAGAGATTCTTGCGCAAAGAGAGTCTGTGCTTCCACAGTCCTCAGGTTGATTGCCGACTTGAACGTGACTTGTGGGCTTGCGCGGCCTCTCATGGTGCATTGTCCAAAGGGCGTAGAACCAGAGGGTCACAATGGCAATGGATGGGTAGTTATGAGGCGAAACGACTGAATCCTGCAGCAGGGAGCCCGAATCCTCTACTGGTTCCCTGAAGATTGAGATGGAAACGTCGATACTTTCATTCTGACTAGGATTATGCACATTGGCAGTCCAATTCGCGATCACAAATGGGCAAGAGTAAAGGTACGGTAATCTGAAACACACGATGGCATAGGAGTAGTTACCAAGTTGTCGCATCACTTGCGGGCTGTTCTCATCTCTGATGTACAACGTGGCGTTGACGGGGGCGGTCTCGATCCGTATGTATAGGTCCATCACTGTGTGCCAGTTTGATATTGACTTGGTCTGGTAGGTTCCTCCGGGCAGGATGACTACGGATTCATCGTGTCGGAAATCGCCCCAAGAACCGCCCTTAAAGCCGATCTCACCTTGATAGTAAGACTGGAGGTCATAGACAAGTCCTGCCTGTAAGGCCAAAAGGATTGAAGTGCAGACCATTAGTACAAGCCTGCCACTGCCTTTCTTCCTCACCCAACCTGTGCGCGCATTGAGCGACGCAAGAATCAGCAGTTCGAAGACAATCAAGAGTATCTCGTCGAGAAACAGCACACTGATAGCCACATTCATCTCCTCATCTCGAATCTTGCCGAACCGTGACGCATCTCTCCGAAACGGTCCATTTCTCACAACAGTCCCCTGCCCAGAACAGGATCTGACGGTCTACTGAGCCCTCCGAACGCACGACCCATGGACTTGGATGATATGCTCCTCCTGTGTCATTGAATCTTCCGGTAGACGACGCAGAAAGACCGGCCAAGGTACGGGTGTGGAGAGTCGTCAGGCGCCCCGTCAAATCAGGCTTCTTGTGTGAGTGACCCACCATTTATTGCCCGCAATACGCCTAAGCAGCAACCACCGTCCTTGCTCTGGTGCATAAAGTATGGCCTGTCAAGTTAAGCGCAAGGTAGTGAACAGTCATCTTGAATTGGACCGGGGGCTACGATTGACTTGGTAATCACGTGAGAGACAATCACAGGAGAAACAACCATGAGAAGAATCGTCATGTTGAATCGCATCTCTATCGACGGCTTTTTCGCCGGGCCGAATGGAGAGATCGATTGGTTTGTGCCTGATCCCGATGTTGACAAAGCTGTGCATAATCTCGAAGTTGACAAAGCGACGCACGAGATGATGCATCTTGATACGATTCTATTTGGCCGCGTGACCTACGAGATGTTTGAGAGACACTGGCCGAAGGTCGCGGCGGATCCAATGGCTCCCAAGGAAGCTCGGGCCACGGCCGATGAGTTAAGTCACATGACCAAGGTGGTGTTTTCAAACACACTGAAGGAAGTCACTTGGAAGAATTCAAGGCTAGTTAAGGGCAATGTCCCAGAAGAAGTGAGGAAGCTAAAACAAGGTAGAGGTCCGGGCATGATAATATTCGGCAGTGGTACGATTGTGCAGCAACTTGCGGCTGAAAGATTGATTGACGAATACTTGATTATTGTAACGCCGGTCATATTAGGGACAGGCAAACCCCTATTCAGAGACGTCAAGAGATTCAACCTGAGGCTTCTGGAAACAAGGGCCTTCCAATCCGGAAATGTCTTGCTTCATTATGAAACCGACAAAGAGGAGATGCGGTAGCAGGGGTCGATTTGAACGACCAATCTCAGGGTCATGGAGCCAGCGGGATTGGATGCTTTTGAGAACTGTGGCGGCAATCGCTGAGCCACACAAGAACGCAGATAAGGTCTGACCGTGGTTGCAGAGTTGGATCGAGGCGACAGGCAATCAATCTAGAGCAATACTTCGAGAAGATTCCTTTCCATGCCCCAGTCAAATTCAGCAAGAGGCTTCTTCCGAATCTCCCGTCAGGCTTCAAACCCACCATCAGGGGCGATCCGCGAATTGGCATGTTGGGACAGTACAGATGTGGCTCTCTTCATGCATACGACTTCAAGGACTACTGGCTGATCCATAAGGACCGGTGGAACCCGGAAACTCATCTGTGGGAGCATATGGTTGAGGATGCACCGCAGTGGCTAGCTGCGGCCGCTGTCGCTGGTGTGCTTGCGGGGTCTGCACTGATTGGTCTTCTCTATCGTGGCAGGAGAAACGCACGACGGCAGGCTCCGGTTTAACCACCTACAAATCTGACAGCTCTACTGCCGAACCCTTTATGCAATAGTAGTCCCAACGTAGGCTCATCGTCCTGGTTATTGCGCAATGTGAGCACAGACAGCCCTTTCGTTCGAGGCCCCTGTCCTTTCTCCCCAAGGCGCAGTAGACAGCAGTAATCTCTCCGATATCAGTATTTGTCGAACACTTGTCGCATTGACAGAGATGTAGTACTTGTACTGCACTCTTCTTCTGATCGGCTTCAGACATGCCACCCATCAGAGCTTTGTACTTTGCCTCGAAAGAATCCGTCGCCCATGTTTCGATGTCTGCCATTCATTTCACCGATACTCTGTTCAGGAAGTACGAATCAAGACAGACTCTCTAATGAGGATTATGAGTTCCAAATATGATGGGCCTTTTCGGCGACTGCAGGTTTCCCTCGACCCAGCTCTGTCGTTCACCTGTGCGATAGCTAATCCGGCACCGGGAATGAAACTTAATTGCCAGAGATGTGTTCTAGAGCACACCCAGATAAGGAGTGCAAGCATGTCACGAAAGGTCCTACTCATCTGCGGCATCCTCTCTTCGCTACTCTATGTCGGTACTGACATAATCGGAGGGCTATCATACGAGGGCTATGACTTCGCCTCTCAATATATCAGTGAGCTGGGCGCTATCGGTGCTCCCTCAAGGTCGCTGGTCGTTCCGCTTTACCTCATGCATGATGTGCTTGTGATTGCGTTCGCATCAGGCGTCTGGGTAGCAGCTAGTCGAAAGCCCGTCCTGCGCTTCACGGGAGGCCTGCTGGCGGGATATGCGGTAGTCGGCTTGGTGGGGGTGTTGTTCTTTCCAATGCACCCAATTGGGGCCGAGGCAACGCTCACTGACACCATACATCAGATCATCGCGGCTGTGACTGTGCTCTTCATTCTGCTGATGATAGGATTCGCAGCTACTGCATTCGGAAAGCAGTTCCGCCTCTACTCGATTGGGACGGTCTTGATGTATCTCGTGTTGGGTATTTTGCCCTTCCTCGGCGTGGCCCAAGTTGAGGCAGGACAGCCTACGCCGTGGGTAGGGCTTGTGGAGCGCATTATGGTCTATGGCTACATGCTATGGGCTGCGGTGCTCGCCATTGTCCTCTGGCGTGTGGAAAAAAGCCAGGCTCAGTTAACGGCAGCAATGCCCAACTAGGGTCTGGGCGGTCTAAGACGTGCTTCTGAAATGAAGGCGCAGCTCTACTGGATGACTCCTTTCCAAACAGCTCCACACTGGCACTCATTCGAGTCCAAAGCCAGACTGCATGAGTTCCAAGAGTCTGGCAGTAAACCTCGTCGCGGGGGCACCAAGAGACACCTCTTCATCGAACATCACAGTCATGCTGAGGTATTCGCCAATGTCTGCTGTGTTAGCTAAATCCCTTGGTCTGCTAGCGATTCCACCCAATGCGAACACGACTGGGTGCAGACCGACTGGAATGGCCCATCCCCCGCCCCTCCCGAACATGCCCACTGCTGTGACAGCGACAGTGCCCAAGAAGCGCTTCTTCATGAATGGGTCCGAATTGATCTTCCACCAGAAAGGCTTCCTCAGGAGGCCTGGCAGGCGGAGAAAGACGCGGACTGACCTAGGAAGTTCTTCACCAAATCCGACGGGTGCACTGGGGCTTTGTGCTCGGCGAATCTCATCATGAATCTGCCTGAAGCTCTTCTCATTCGCCTTCCTCACAGTGTATGGGATGGCGGCCCTCACTGATTCCATCTGCCGTTCTATGATCAGGCCAACGTCGACGTCATCGAAGACAATGAGCTTCTTTTTCCCTTTCTTGAAGGCTTGGACTTCTTTATGCTCGCTGACGGCTTGAGCAACACACTTTGTCACCCAAGCTGTGAAGGACAGCTTCTCCCCGGTCTTCGCTTCATTCTCTGAGATGAACCTGCGGGCCTTGGTCACATCGACCTCAACCAGTCCATAGATACGGTGTTTTGGTGCGACGTTATTGAGAAGTTCTACGGGCCAGATGGATCTGCGGGTTATTTCCCTGAAAGAAACAGCACCTGCCGGCTCTTCGGGCTTCACATCTGAGTCCTGCCTTCGCGAAGTCATAAACAATGAACCTCATTCTCAATCATGAGAACATCAGAAGTGCGAGAGCACTTTGTCCCTTCTGCGAACACCAAAGTTCCTAGTCTTGGAAATCAGGTTCCCGCGTTATTTATAATATACGGTGGGTTCTCATGATTCTGAGCGACGACGAGCACTCCGATTGGATTCAGGCTCGAAGTGCCGCGGTGAAGCGAACGCAGTCCAAGGTGAACTGAAATGACCAAGAGCAGTGCGATATCAGGTTTTGTCAAGCCGGGTTTCGAAGATGTGCAGGAAGCCTTTGCTCAGAACTTCGAGCGCCGCAATGAGCTTGGTGCCGCCTGTTGTGTCTACCACCAGGGGGAGAAGGTAGTCGACCTATGGGGCGGCGTCAGGAACGAGGCCACTGGAGAGCCTTGGGAAGAGGACACCATGGTGATCGTGTGGTCGACCACGAAGGGAATGGCCGGTCTGACCATGGCGCTTGCTCATTCACGGGGGCTGTTTGACTACGACGAGCGTGTTTCAAAGTACTGGCCCGAGTTTGCCCAGCAGGGCAAGGACAAGATCACCATCCGGGAACTGCTGGCACACCAGGCGGGTCTCTTCTATTTCGAGGAACAGGGTGACAGGGACATCTTAGCAGACCTCGACCGCCTGGCGGTAGTCCTAGCGCGGCAGAAACCGGCTTGGGAGCCAGGAACGCAGCAGGGTTACCACGCCATTACCCTTGGATACTTCCAAAGCGAAATCTTGCGTCGGGTCGACCCCAAAGGCCGCAGCATAGGGCAGTACTTTCAGGATGAGATTGCCACTCCGCTCGGGCTCGACTTCTACATTCGACTTCCCGAAGAGATTCCGGATACTAGGCTGGCCACCCTCCGAGCAGCAAACGTCGGCTTTTCGGCTATGCGCGGCATGCCAGTATCCTTGGTTCTCGCGGTGATGAACCCGCGTTCGGCGTTCCGCAGGGCGCTGTTGGGGAGTGAGCATTCCTTGGACAAAGACCATGTCTATGCCAGGAATTTCGAAGTCCCATCGGGAGGGGGTGTAGGAACGGCTCGCGCCCTTGCTCATGCATACAGCGTCTTTGCGACGGGCGGAAAAGAGCTTGGGCTGAGAGAGGAAACACTCCGGCAGCTAATGACACCACCTGTCGCACCACTGCACGGATTCCGAGATCGGCTCCTGAAAGTAGAGATACCATTTTCACTCGGCTTCATGAAGCCCTCTCCGAAGAACCCCTACGGTTCTCCTAGCTCGTTCGGGATGGCAGGGACAGGAGGTTCATTTGGATTTGCCGACCCGCAAGCCGAGATAGGATACGGGTATGTCCTCAACGGGATGGGCACCGCTCTTACGGACCCAAGGAACGTTGCTCTGCACACGGCAATGTATCGCTCAATCGGCGAGACAGACCCGTACCACAGGGCCAGGTAGGACGCGCCTGGAATAGGGACGGTGCAGACGGAATCATCATACAGTATCAGCATACCTGCTGTCCCTCTGGCCTGAACGTCAGATAAGCAAGCGCTGAAGGAAACCTATAAGAGAATTCGATAGAGGGCGAGGTCATAGTGTAGGCTTCGAGTGTGGTGTACGAGGTGCGGGACCGTCGAAATCTGGATGAAATGGGTTATTACGACTACGCAGCAACAATGGGCATACCGTACTTCCATTGGGGTGGTCTAGGTGCGTCTGACCGGATTACCGAGTTGCTCGAAATAGACAACAACACCCGGGTGCTCGTTGTGGGTTGCGGTACCGGATACAGTGCGTGCAGGATTGCGATGAACACCGGCTGCCATCTGATAGGAGTGGACATCTCGCCCAGCATGGTCGAGAAGGCCCGGAAGAGAGTCGCCGAGTGGAGCGTCGAAGACCGCGTCGAGTTTCAGCAAGGGGATGCGTACAATCTGGACTTCGGTGATGCTGAGTTTGATGTGTTGATGACCGAGTTCGTGTCGGTCTTTCTGGAGAAGCCCCGTGCCTTTCACGAGTTCGCAAGGGTTCTCCGTCCCGGCGGAAAGCTCGGAGTGAATGAGCTCTTCCTCGCAGACGAGATACCCCCAGAGGTGAAACCGAAGATTGAGAGAGTACTGGAAGGGTTCGAACAGGCAGTTGGACTACCGCTGAAGATTCCCACGATGTCTCAATGGAAGACGTACTTCGCTGAGGCGGGTCTGGAGAATACAGGCCAGGAGATAGTGGACTACAAATATAGAATCCGTGAAATCGAGGATGTAGTAGGAGGAACTTGGAAACTGCTCCGAATGATTGGTCGAGTCGCATGGGACATGGCGAGAAACGGCAAATTCCGACGACGAATGATGCCTATAGGACGACTGAAGGATGTTTTGATGCGGAATCGTGAAACAAAAGGTTACGCAGGAGCCGTCCTCTGCGTCGGCACGAAGCCTGCATGAGCGAATTGGTCTGCTGACGCTTGCATCGGCGCCTCGGGTCCCTGTTTATAGCGCCGAAGTGTGTTTGGACAATGAGTGTGTGATTACATTGTCAAAGAGAGTGGCAGACACGGTAGTGGCAACCGTCGTTCCTCTAGTGCTACTCTTGGAAACAACTGTCTCTGTAGGTCTTGCAACTCTTCTGGGGACAGGCATCTCACTGGTTGTTGTCATCCTACTGGCCGCGGTATTTCTTGTTTTGCTCTCTAGATTGCACAGACAAGTCATATCTGGGCGGCGTGTCATCGAGAAAGGCGTAGGTTGCTGGTCTGGCTTGGCATACCTGATCGCCGCATTCGTGAGCCTTGTTCTTGGACCACAACGCTCCTTTCCCTTTGTCGAGTGGCCTCTGGCTTGGAACGTCTGGGTAATATCCACATCGAGCTTGTTTGTCGCGGGTGCTCTGGCCTTCCAAGTAGAAGCGACGATTGCCAAGGAGGCTCATCGGGTTGAGGAATCACCACCTCTTGTCTAGAGGACCTAGGCCGAGGAACGGATTGCTGAGCCCGGCGTTGGTGCACCACAGATGTTTGTCCTGACTCGGCCATGCCAGCATGAATGGTACGGGGAAAAGGAGCAACTGGTCCTCTCTCACTAGACTCCGGGAATCCTGATACGTTCATAGATGCGGTTCAACAACAATGTGATGAAACTTACCAAGACCAGGAATATGACCGCAGTAATGAAATACACTAGGAGTGCCTCATACGTACGTGCAACTACCAGTGTGGCTGCACTTAGAAATTCAGGAACGCCCACAATGTAGGCGACACTGGTATATATAGGAAGATAGACTGCTTCATTCGACCATGCAGGTATCGCGCGTCTGAGGCTTTGCGGCAGTGCTATGTATCTGATTTCCTGACGCTTAGTCATGCCAATTGACTGAGCTGCAAGTGTTTGACCAGCAGATAGAGACGAAAGAGCACCACGGAAGTACTCCGCCTGGTATGCTGCACTATTTAGGCCTAAGGCAAGCGCACACAGCAGAATTCTAGTGTTCAGAACAACACGTTCAATTCCGTAAATGTCAGGAACTATGATCTGCCACGACGTGTATTCGGCCGGTATGCTAAGTGCATAGGGGAGTATAGTGATAAGAAGAATCTGGGCCAGCAGGGGTGTGCCTCTCATAATCTCAATGAATCCTGTAGATATCCTAGTCACTATGGGACCCCCATAGTGTCGAGAAATGGCCAATACTATTCCGAGACCCAGTCCCAGAAAGAGAGCAAACAAATACAGCCCCATTGTCATGGAAAAACCACTGACCAAGTCAGGATAGTATTCTCCTATCCCCACCATTTCGAAGAAACAGGTCGGTGGTGCCGTTCTCAATTGAATTCCTCCGGCTACTCAGGTTTTCTCAGTCTCGCTCTGTCCATACAAGACTTCCAACTTTCTGAGGAAGTGTTTTGCTCTCTCAGATTGGGCATCCTGGAAGAAATGTTGGGGCGTACCTTTCTCAACGACAACGCCCTTATCCATGAAGATCATTTCACTTGAAACAGCACGCGCAAATCCCATTTCGTGCGTCACGACGACCATGGTTGTTCCTTCCTGGGCAAGATCGAGCATGACTTGCAGCACTTCGCCAATCAACTCTGGGTCAAGTGCAGAAGTTGGCTCATCAAACAAGATCACTTCGGGATTCATTGCTATTGACCGGGCAATTCCCACACGTTGTTGTTGTCCTCCACTGAGCTGAGCTGGATAGTGATGGCTCCAGTTACTCATGTGGACTTTCTCTAGAGCCCTGTGTGCCGCGTCATTTGCCTCTTCCTTTGTCATGCCAAGCACCAAGCGAGGTCCTATACTGACGTTGTCTATTGCCTTCAGATGTGCAAAGAGATTGAAGTTCTGGAAAACAAAGCCAATACGGGTCCGCAATTTACAGAGATCTGCCTTACTGTCCATCAAGCTTTGCCCGCAAAGGAATACCTCTCCTTTGTCGGGAGGGGTCAGCATGTTGATGACTCTTAAGAGAGTGCTCTTGCCCGATCCACTCGGTCCAAAGATCACCTTCACCTCTCCTTTCTGCACATCAAAGGATATCCCTTTTAGCACCTCAAGTGTGTCATACGCTTTCCATATGTCTCGTACTTCTAGGACTGCTACCATTATCTGCCGCCGCCTAGTCCAAGACTTCTGAGTTTCGAAGTCATACTCTCCCCGACGTATTTTGTGACAGGATAGGTAAAGAGGAAATAGATGATTGAAGTCACAGTGATGATTCCAAGAAAGAGTGCTGGATAGGTCCAGCTAAATGCCATGCCATGATATATCAGTTCAGGAACGCCGATTGCGCTAACCAATGACGTGTCTTTGATGACGACTGCATATTCATTTGTCCACCCCGGTACGGAGAGTCGCAGTGCCTGTGGCAGGATAATCTTCCGAGTTGCTTGATAGTCAGTCATTCCTAATGATCGCGCGGCCATCATCTGACCGGGATCGACAGACATTATCGCGCCACGGAATATCTCAGACTGATATGCTGCACTCCTTAAGGCAAGGGCAAAAATGGAAGCAGTGAATAATGCATTGAACAGAGAGCCTGTCCATAAGAAGAGCCTCAACAATCCAATAGCAAATATGAAGAGAAGGACAAGCAGAGGAATCCCTCGGAATATCTTCTCATAGCCTGATGAGATCCATCGCAGTTCAATCGGACCATATACACGCATCAAGGCAAGTCCAATCCCTACCAAGAATCCAATCAACAAAGAAAGAAATGTGAGAGCAAGAGCCGTAGGGAGGCCTCTAGTCATAATCAGTATTAGGATCTCGAATAATCCCTGCGACTCTTGCACTCACTTTCACCCAAACCACTTTGCAATTAGGGCATCCACTGTTCCGTCTGCGAATCCCAGAGCAATGGCACTGTTTACTGCTGCAGCAAGCCTGTCGCTACCATACCGTATGTAGAACGCTGTTGGCGGAGCTGGCACTGTGAATATTATCTTGATAGCATAGACAGTGCTGTACAAACCAACAATCGGCTCGTCCACATACACCGCCTCAAGAGCGCCTGACTCCAAATCTTGGAACAATGTTTCAGTAAGAGGATATCTATGTAGATCTGTTTCGCTCAAGATGGCTGACAGTTCTTCGTCCTCAACTGTTCCTGTTTGAACTCCCACGTCGTGTCCGACGAGATCGGTGAGGTTGCCGATGGCGAGTGTTGAATTGGCCTTGACAACAATGACTTCGTTTGTCCTAATGTACCATGTCGTCGGTTGAAGAACCGCATTACGCGCTGGAGTTATGAAGGTCGCTGAAGCGATCATATCGATTGTACCTGCCTGACATGCGCCTATCAGAGCACCGAAGTCCATGTCAATCCATTCAACAGTCACGTTAAGGTAATCAGCCACAAGCTCAGCAAGGTCAATATCGAACCCGTACAATGTACTTGTGGTCGTGTTGAACATCTCGAATGGCGGCCATCCTGAGTTTGTTCCGACAATGATCGTACCACGCGCCTTGATTCTGTCGTAATCATCAGTCGGTGGAATCAATGTCGGTGCAAAGAAGCCTGCCCCAAAGCCGATAATCAGTCCGACTATCAGCGCGAGAGCCATCATTCCGGTTGATCCGCTTGATCCAGCCAATATTCTAACCTCCTTTGGTTTGAATCCGAAGATTCAGGAAATTCGTTGTGCAGACCCTCTGAAATAGATTCCCTTTTTTGGGCCGAGAGAACAGAATCGAATGCCGGCAGGCTACTTGACTGTTGTAGCATCCAATGCACAAGTACTGACGCGAGATGGTTCTCAGAAAACTGGGCAACTAGTACCTGCGTTCGGCACAATGTCTTGCGCCGCTGGAACCTCTTATATACAATCTTCTTGGGACTGCTGATGGGTATCGATAGTGGGAAACGGAATCAGCATACAGACTCATTTGCTGAGCAAGATGTTTGGATCCATTCAGGCTGTCAAGGACCTGAGTCTCACAGTGATGGAGGGCAGTCGTTTCGGGCTCTTGGGCCCGAATGGTGCCGGGAAGACAACGACCGTAAGAATCCTCTCGGGACTCCTCAGACAGAGTAGCGGCACAGCTACTGTGTGCGGGTTCGATGTGAGCAAGAATCGGAACAGAGTGAAAGAGGCGACAGGACTTCTGCCCGAGTCCCCGGGTCTCTACTCAAAGCTATCTGCTGTCGAGTTCCTTGAGTTCGTTGGAGCTCTGAGGAGAAAGGGCGGCGAAGAACTCCACAGGAGGATCGACTCGCTTCTTGGCATTCTTGGTCTTGAGAGCCGTCAGAACGACCTTCTCGAGTCATACTCATCGGGCATGAAACAGAAGGTGCTGGTGGCATCAACACTTCTGCATGAGCCGAGGCTGGTATTCCTAGATGAACCGACTTCGCGGCTCGATCCAGCGGCTGGCGTGCTGGTGCGCGACTTGATCCTCGCGCTGGCAGAGGAAACCAATACGACGTTCTTCATGTGTACTCATATGACTAGATTCGCAGAAGACAGCTGCGACATCATAGGCATACTGAATGAAGGCTCACTGACTACAATTGGCCCGCCCAGTGAGATAGTTCAGCAGGTCGGAGCGAAGAACCTTGAAGATGCATACTTGAGGGTTGTTGGCGGAGAAGTGGATCGGTCGAAGCTCCTTAGCTGGAGGAAGTGAGCTTGAGGGGTCGGTGGTGGGCTATCGCAAAGGCAGAGTTCCTTGTCAGGACCTCTAGACTGCATCGTGCCCGCTGGATCCTGTATCTGCTCCTTGTCGGGGCAGTCCTCCTCTGGGCGTTAGCCATCCTTCCCCTGGTATTCTCACTCCTCCTGTCGAGGTTCGGTGATGCCTTCTGGCTACTCGTGTCGACTTCTCTTCCCGGATTCATGCGATCAATAATGCTCCCGGTTTGGCTGTTTGTACTGATCATTCCACTCTCGAACAGTCTTGACAATGTCAAGACGGACCAGTGGGAAATACTGTTCAGCAGTGGTGTGCAGACTCGCGATGTTCTCCTTGGTTCCTTCTTGGGCAAGCTGCCGGTCACAGGGCTTCTTGTTGCTGTCCTTGCGCCGCTAGTTGTCTATCCCTTCGCCTATGCATATGGTGTGTCAGTACTCGGCCAAGTCTTGATGATCACTGTCCTGATACTGTTCTCAGTTTCGACCATCTGGCTCTCGAATGTCCTGAGCACGGCGCTGCATGCAAAGATAGGCGAGTCTCCAAGAGGTGATGACATCGGGAAGGCACTGAGCTGGGGAGTAGTGCCAATTGTGGCAGTCCCGGCATTCTGCGTCATGTATTGGATGGGAAGCACTGCCCAGATGATGGGAACAGAGGCATCGGTATTGTTCCCTTCAACATGGTGTGCAGATGTTCTTACTTGGGTTGCAGTCTACACCGGAAACCTCCCGGCATCATCTATGATGAACCTTGAAGCATATTGGCTCTCATTGAGTCCAATGGCCGACATCGTTCTCCTCCTGCTCTTCACCGTTCTCTTGTTCGTTGGAGGCTTCCGAGCGGCTGACTCAGTATTTGCCTATGGTGCTGGCCCAAGGTTCAAGAAGATTGCTCAGGCTGGTCCGGACAATATCGTCCTGAAATTCTTCAGGCGTCTTCTTGGCCAGAACTTCGGCACGGTCTTAGTGACATCTATCAAGGACTACACTAGGAAACTTCAGAATGTAGCCAAGATAGCATACGGTTTCTTCCTCTCAGTTCTGATGGCCCTAGTGATGGCGTTCGGACCACTTGGAGGCCCAGTCGGAAACCGGGTGTGGCTGCCAGTCATCACCCCCATCATCATGGGTATGATGCTCGGCATGCTAGCAGGGGTGATCTTTGGAGGAGTCGGTCTCTTTGACAGTAGAAACCAGCTTTGGATAGTGAAGAGCACTCCTTCAGGGGTGAGGACGTTTATCACCGCACGAGTCGTTTCATACATGTTGATTGCCATCCCCTATGCATTCGTCCCCTCTCTAATTGCAGGTGGGCTACTGAACTTGTCACTATCTGATACCTTCTCTGCGATGCTCTACGTATACACTGTCGCTTTGGGATGTCTGTGGGTAGGCATCGGCATCACTGCCCTCAATCCCTCATATGACAGTAGTTCTAGTAGCGCCTTCACCGTGAACACTGTCGTGACAATCGTCATCTCAATGATCACAATCATTGCCTCAATGCTCCTCGGGGCTGTGGCTGCCATCAGAGAGGGCGCTTTCCAGCTTGCCTTAGTTCTTGGGAGCGTGCCTTGTTTCACGGTCGGACTGGTCATCGCTGTTCTCGGCACAATGAGACTCAACTACTCAGAGTTAGCGTGAAGATGAAGCGAGGTTTTGATTGGCACTCTCCTGCAAGAGATTGTGTCTACCTCTGTGGCCTGTCCGAGATGTGACACTAACTTGGACCTGTCCAGTATCGGCAAGGACAGAGTCTATGTGTTTGGTTGCTGTGGAGTCACTGGGACCGTCGGTCATCGGTAGTTCAAAGGAAAACCATAGGAAGATGGTAGCGAGGGGTCGATCTGAACGACCGATCCCAGGATTGCCAGCTCACTTTTCTTCTGTCGTTCGCTCTCACACCTTTCTCTTTCTAAGGCCAATCGCCAAGATGATGACAACGATGACTGCCCCGACACCGGCAACCACAAGCAGTATCATTGGGTCAAACCCTGTTGTAGTTGACGCCTGCACAGTGACAATCACTGCATCAGTTGCAAAGTACCCATTGACATCCAACACCATGATGGTGTAGCTGTACGTCCCAGCAGTGAGACCGTCCACACTCACCGTGATGTCAGAGCCATCCCAGTCACTAGAGGCTATCAAAGAATCATTTCTGTACACTTCATATCGGTCTGGATGGAGGCACGAAGGGGTCCAATTGATTGAGTGACCAGTGCTGCCTTCTTCATACTCCATATCCGTTGGGTGGTTGATGGACGGCTCAATACTGGACGGGAACCTGTCCACACTGCCCGCGGTTCCAGGGATAGGATAGACGCCCGTACCGTTGTAGTCGCTCCAGTAGTTACCCAATGACACATCATCATCCCATTTGTTGGCCGATCCACGATCCCGAGCATTCGCCACACCGTTTGGTCCGATCACATTAAGGAAAATGACATCCCCTGAAGAATTCGGGCCCAGAAGAACACCATATTCTGAGTTGCCGGTCGCAGTATTGTCGGTCAGCGTACTGTCACCATACAACCACTTTTCCAGATAGAAACCGTTCACCGCGTTGCCGTTTGCGGTGTTGTCGCTCAGCACATTGCCACCATGGATGTATAGAACGAAGCCGTCGATTGCATTACCAGTCGCAGTGTTGTTGGTCAGCATGCTACTGCCACAATGATTCAGATAGAAACCGTTCCCTGAGTTGCCGGTCGCATTGTTGCCTGCAAGCGTGCAGAGGGCCGTACAAAAGTCCAGATAGAAACCACTCCCTGAGTTACCGGTCGCAGTGTTGTTGGTCAGTGTAGGAAAGCCGGAATAATACAGATAGAAACCACTCTCTGAGTTGCCCCTTGCATTGTTGCCGGTCAGCTTGCACTTTAGGGAGTCGTTCAGGTGGAAACCAGACAAGTGTGACTGAACAATGCAGCCTGAGATCGAGCAATAGTCCCCGCCATCGATGTATATCCCATCATTCAAGGATGTGTCCGGAGACGATATGAAACAGTCTCTGATCTCGAAGCGGACAGTCACGCTTGAGATGTTGATGCACACCTCTGTGGACGTTATATTGAGCCCCTCTATCACGTATGGGGCCGCCTCGGTTCCGTTTCCGGGCCATCCTTGGTCCGCAAAGTCGACATCAGAGGCTATGTTGATGGGCGTATGTGGGGCCAAGATTCCAGCGGTCACAGCTGTGTGCGTCGTTTCACCATTGACTGCACCTTGGCCATCCTTCTCTGTCGAGTACGCAGGCCCGGACGAGAATGTCAGGAAAGTCACAAGTAGAACCATAATGACAAATGGTGCGGCTCTCACGTTCAATCCCCTCGGGAAACCGCTTGTCAATAATGAAGCTCATCCATATATCTTCTGCGTGATTCATCAACTGACCGGCCATGGGGTCCATAGTTTCCATACTCATTTCACTTGGTGACCCCTCTCCTCCATGACCGGACCGAGTCTTAGAAAATCTCGTCTGTGAACTAGGTTCACGAATGGCCGCAGGAAGCGATAGTTGGAAAGAAGATGGTAGCGGGGGTCGATTTGAACGACGGATCTCAGGGTATGCAACAGCTGCGTAGAAGTTGGACAATCCTGGACACTTTCGAGTGGGGGCTTAAATAGCTCGAATCAGACGTTTCTTTGAGGCTGACTCGGCACATTCCAGCCCCAAGGAGTACGACCCCAGTGCCGTTTCTGGGAGGACTAAGACTCCTGTGTCCAACTTTGTCCAACTCACAATGAACGGTTTCACTCCTAAGCTCGCAATAAGCCAAGCGTATGAGTTCTTGGGGACATTATAATCACTGGTGACGGATAGAATCGAACAAACCTTGCTTCGCATGCATCAACCAAAGAGATCAGGAAGGATATGCAGTGAACCGGAGATGATAAGTAGATGGCATTGCGAGTCGAAGGTTTAGTACAGGATCCATTCATGAAGCCAGGTGAAACGAAGAATGTCAGAGGGTTCGACCACGAGTGATAAGACTCCAGACAGTGTGAGCGCGACAATGCTGGCCACACGTGGTCTTGGGGCACGCATCATTCTTTTCGTACTGCTATTCGTGACGAGCATCTTGGTCTATACGATTGCTGGGTACAACTACTTCATGGACGCCACTGCGAGGCTGATAGCCAAGATAATCGTGCCTACTGGTCTTTTTGTTGTAGCACTCGTTCTCTACCGAAGAGCTCCACGAATCTACTCCAGAATAGCATACTCATTCACCGCAGTAGCCCTCGGATTTCTGTTTGCCTGGCTCTTCGGCGGCTGGTACGAACTGATTCCGGGTCTTACAGTCGATTCTCCAACGGGATCTGCAGTTGCGAAGTTCGCCGAAACGTTGCCGATTGTGTTGACTGTCATTGTATTGATGCTGGCGGCCAAAGACAGTCTTCACTCGCTCTATCTGACAGGCGGGAAGCCGGTGAAGGGGCTTCTACTTGGATTCGTGGCTGTTCCTGTAGAACTGGTGCATTTCGCTGTAATGGGTGGCTTCGCCATAAGCGTAGGAATCGACATACTGGTTGGTTGGATTCCATGGATGCTCATATTCGCATTCTCAAACAGCTTCATGGAGGAGCTGATTATCCGTGGACTTTTTCTTAGAAAGTATGAGGTTCTGTTCGGACCCAGAGCGTCCCTTGTTTTCACATCCCTTGTCTTCTCGGCTTTCCATGCACCACTGCTGCCACTCATGGGACCTGTTGCGCTCGTGACTCTGCTCTTGATTGCATTGGTCTACGGCCTTCTATGGGGGTACACAATCCAGAAGTCGGACAGTATCTGGGGAGCTGTGCTCTCTCACGCAATTGCAGACATGCTCGCCTTCATCGCAGTATTCGGTGCTCTGTAGTCCTAATCGCGCGAAGTAGTGGCTCATCGGGCTCGGCCGTAGAATGCGGAACCTGCGAACGTGTCGACTACCGGCACGGTTCTGAGTATCCCCGATAGAAGTCGCACCTACAAACGGCAGGCGACGATTCTGGAAGTTCAGCGCTGTGCGTCTGAGCGTTCTCGATACTTGCCGAAGAAGAGTGGTAGCGGGTGGTCAATTTGAGCGGTCAATCTCAGGTCATGACCTCTGCTGGATACTTGCCGCAGAAGCCTCGATATGCGAACCTATATGTCACATTGGGTTCCAATCAGTATCTGGAGAATCACGGGATGTCGGAGGACCTGAGAGAGACCGCCCTCAACGTCTACACAGCCATCTTTGAGAGGCGCGATTCTGTCGAGGTCGACGGAGCGACCTACTTGATCAAGAAGACCTCGAAGAGCAAGCTGAGATCTGTTGAGATAGATGGGCTGACTTTCATTGAGCAGAACCCCAATAAGGAATCACGATGGGCTCAACTGGCAAAAGAGGGCCATCAGATCATATGGGTGATGAGAGGGCGCCAGTACATCGCTCGTGTAATGGATGGGAGATTCCTCGACTTGGGAAGAGGATAGTCCTGCTACTGAGAAACAGCTCCAGAGAATCTGCAAAGATGTGATAAGAAGAGGCAGCGGGCCGTCAGAGCCTTGGCAGCACACGCTCTTTCAGAATCCTAATTGTATTGAGTCCATTGCGTCGCAAGTCGCCAACGAATGGGAGGCAGAGATTCACTATGTCCGCAAGATTCCTGAATTTGGACAGGCTCTCAACTACGACATCCGGAGGTCCAGCTATCTCTTGAGCGCAAGCGTGCTCTAGCCATGCCTGCTTCATTGGTTCTGTGAGCTTCTTCTCTAGCCACTCTTGTTTCAGGACTGTTTCTTTCTTATTCTGAAAATCGTCCTCATCTTCTCCGAGAACAACAGCCGTCTTTCCTACTGACCATCTCATCTCATCAAAGTCACGCCCAACCTTTTCACACATGGTCTTCATGCGTTCCTTTTTCTGAGCATAGTCTGCTGGCGACGCATCCACGTAATCCAATCCGTCTGCATATCTCGCTGCTGTTTCTTCTATCATAGGTGCTTTGAGAGTCTTTGTGCCAATCCATATCGGAACACGTGGCTTTTGCACAGGCTTCGGTTGGAACAACGTTTCTCTGATTCTATAGAACTCTCCCTCGAAGCTGGGCCTTTCTTCAGTCCAGAGAAGATTGATAATCTGCAGCGCCTCTCTGAGCTGGAGAATCCTGGTCTTTGACGAAGGAAATGCGTACCCATAGGCCTCGTACTCACCGGCCTTCCACCCGGCCCCAATGCCCAAGTCCATTCTTCCATTCGAGGCATTATCCAAGTTCGCTACTATCTTTGCGAGAAGAGCTGGATTCCTGTAGGACTGGCAACTGACCTGTGTACCAAGAAGCATTCTCTCTGTCTGTGGTGTCAACAATGCAATGGTCGTCCAAGCCTCGTAGCAGGGGATCTCTGTTCCTTCAATCCATCCAAAGAAATGGTCTGACACCGTGAATCGGTAGAATCCAGCCGCTTCTGCCGCTTTTGCCAAAGTGACTATATCATCGTAGGTATATCCTACGTGAGGTTCGATATGGAGACTGACTTTCAATTGTTCCACTGCTTAACGGATTCTTGCTCTTCATATATATCATAGGTGCATACGGTGAGCACGAGAGTACGCCACCTCCTCTTTGTTGTCCAGCCAGTCCACGCGTTGAACAACGAAAGGACTATGATCTCAGAGAAGACTATGGGCTGGCCAAGAAGGGATAGGAAAAACACGGAGGGGATCCACATGACCAACATCGTCATCACGACGGTTCCAAGGTCGTCATTACACCTCTGCCAGCGCCCGGTCATGATACATCCCTACTCTCTCTTCATATCAGAACCAATCTCGATGCGCCCTTTCCTACCACTAAACAGACACTACATCTTTTGATTCTTCCTTGAATCCTACTTGCTTCAAGATAGCAATTCCAAGTATCAACATCACAGTACCAACGAATAGAAAAGCGACGAATTGACGAAGCAAGGCCTCGTATATTTCCACATATATATCCGCAGGCAGGCCACGAAGTAGAACAAAACCGATGATGTCCATAACTATCGCAGAGATTCCCCCTGAAGTCAGCCCGATGCCAATGCTACGGACAACTTCCGCCTTTCCAATGTGATACTCATGTTTTGTCAACAGTATCTTCACTCCGAATCCTCATTGAACTTATCCTCCACAACCTCAGAGATACTCCAACAACCATCGAGGGGAACTCACTATGAATCGTGTAATCTGCTAATGAATTCTTCCCAAGAAGTCCTAAAGTGGTGCAATAC